>Ga0208449_1000412_pt1 | contig 31004 bp, 36 predicted proteins | sample MalvireepMed_s17_FD_184247 | JGI IMG/M metagenome (GOLD analysis project Ga0208449, IMG submission 184247) | Marine viral communities from the Global Malaspina Expedition - Malaspina viral metaG DeepMed_s17 (SPAdes) (version 2) | ecosystem: Environmental > Aquatic > Marine > Oceanic | place...
CAGCTTTTCAGGTACCATTTTGGAAGCGGCTGTTGGTGCTTGATGGATTGGTTAGGTTCTTGAAATCATAGCACTTTCAGCCGCTTTCTTTTATACCCTGTGAGAAATCCAGGCTAGGAGCCTTCGCCATGCGCATCGCTGTGTTTAGCGCTAAGCCTTACGACCAAACGTTTCTGACCCGCGCCAACGCTGCAGGGCGCCATACGCTGAGCTTTTTTGATGCGCGGCTCACCGTCGAGACCGCACCGCTCGCCGTCGGGTTTGAGTGCGTCTGCGCGTTTGTGAATGACCACCTGGATGCGGTGGTGCTGGAGCAGCTTCATCAAGGTGGTACGCGGCTAGTGGCGTTGCGTTCGGCTGGGTTTAACCACGTGGATTTGGCCGCAGCAGAGCGGCTGGGGATCACCGTAGCGCGGGTGCCTGCCTACTCGCCCCACGCCGTGGCGGAGCACGCGGTGGCGCTGGTGATGAGCCTGAACCGTATGACCTTTCGGGCCTATAATCGGGTGCGGGAGGGCAACTTTGCCCTCGATGGCCTGCTGGGGTTCGATCTGCACGGTAAAACCGTGGGGGTGATTGGAACCGGCCATATCGGTCTTATCTTTGCCGACATCATGCATGGGTTTGGCTGCCGCATTGTGGCCTACGACCCTTATCCAAACCCTGAAGCGAAAGCGTTTGTGGAGTATGTGCCGTTAGACACGCTCTATGCCCAAGCGGATATTATTTCCCTGCACTGCCCGCTCACGCCTGACACCCACCACCTGATTAACGCAAGCGCCATTGCCCAAATGAAGCGGGGAGTGATGCTGATTAACACAGGCCGTGGGCGGGTAGTGGATACCCATGCCGTCATCGCCGGACTCAAAAGTGGCCATATTGGCTACTTAGGGTTGGACGTATACGAAGAAGAGGAGCAGCTCTTCTTTGAAGATCACTCCCATAAGGTGATCGACGATGATCAGTTTATGCGCCTAACGACCTTCCACAACGTGCTTATCACCGGCCATCAGGCCTTTTTTACCCAAGAAGCGCTGACTAATATCGCCGAGACGACCCTTGCCAATATCGATGCCTTCGAAAGTGGTAGCGGCACGCTGCATCGGGTGGTTTACGATAAGCGCACGTAACCGATCAGTGAGGCCTCTATGCAGCTCTATCTCAATACTTCTTCACCTTACGCCCGCGTCGTGCGGGTATGCCTGTATGAAAAAGAGCTAATGGAGCGCACGGAGCTTTGCTGGTGCGACCCCTGGGCGGCGGATAGCGAGCTTTTAAAGATTACCCCGCTGAGTCGTATTCCGACGCTGGTGACGGAAGGCGGCGAGGTGCTGACCGAATCGCTGCTGATTGCCCACTATCTGGATGCCGTGGGCGAAGGCGCGAAGCTGTTACCAGCGGATGGTTTAGCGGAAACCCTGGCGCTGGCGGGGTTGGGGCAGGGCTTGATGGAGGCGGCGTTTAACGTGGTGATTGGCCGCAAGCATGGTGGGCCAGGCGTGGATGAGACGCTGTTAGGAAGCCGGCGGTTAAAAGCGATTGAGCGCACACTGGTGACGCTGGAAGCGCACCCTAGCGTGCTGGCTGGCCATACCCAGCGCACGCTAGGGGCGATTGTGGTCGCTGTCGCCCTGGCTTACCTCAGCTTTCGCTTACCGGCCTTTGATTGGCCAAACCGCTTTCCACGGCTGCAGGCGTGGTTTGCCAAGGTGACCGAGTGCGACAGCTTTGCGCTAACGGCGTTTGAGTAAGCGTTACGCTTCCCGCCGGTAAATCAGATCCCAGACGCCGTGGCCGAGCTTTTCGCCGCGGGCCTCAAACTTGGTGAGCGGGCGGAAGGCCGGGCGGGGCACGTAGGGCGACGTCTCGTCGGTGGCGGTGTTAGCGTAGCCGGGGGCAGATTCCATCACTTCCGCCATCCACTCGGCGTAGGCTTCCCAGTCGGTGGCCATGTGGAATGTGCCGCCGGGCTTGAGGCGTGTGCGAATCAGCTCCACGAACGCAGGCTGCACGATGCGCCGCTTATGGTGCTTCTTTTTCGGCCACGGGTCGGGGAAGAATAGCTGCAGCGTAGTCAGCGAGCCTTCGGGCAGACACTGCTCCAGTACCGCCAGGGCGTCTTCACGGTAAACGCGCAGGTTGGTCAGGCCGCGCTTATCCACTTCATCGAGCAGTTTACCAACGCCGGGGGCGTGCACTTCGATGCCGATAAAGTCGGTATCGGGATGAGTTTCAGCCTGTTCGATCAGCGAGTTACCCATACCAAAGCCAATTTCCACCACGCGGGGGGCTTGGCGGCCAAACAGGGCGTCTAAATCCTGGCGACCATCGGCAATGGTCAGCCCCAGGCGCGGCCATACGTCTTCCAGGCCGCGTTGTTGGGCTTGGGTCATGCGCCCGGCGCGAATCACATAGCTTTTAATGCCGCGGCGGTGCAATGGCGCATCGGCACTTTCGGGGCCAGTGGTGTTGCTCTCGGGCGCGGTGTCGTTCGTATCGGTCATGGTGTCTCTGTATCAGCCGTTGATTCGGCCTGCAAAAGGCGAAGAGGGGTCGGCACTTTGGCGGCGCGGCATGCGGCCTGCCAAAAACGCATCGCGGCCAGCCTCGACGGCGAGCTTCATGGCGTTGGCCATGCGCAGCGGGTCGCGGGCGTGGGCAATGGCGCTGTTGAGCAGCACGCCGTCGCAGCCAAGCTCCATGGCCATAGCGGCATCGGAGGCCGTACCAATGCCTGCATCCACCAGGACCGGCACGCTGCTCTGCTCCACGATCAGGCGGACATTATGCGGGTTTTGAATGCCGTGGCCCGAGCCAATCAATGAGCCCAGCGGCATGATGGCGCAGCAGCCCATGGCTTCCAGCTCGCGTGCCACAATCGGGTCATCGCTGGTGTACACCATCACGTCGAAACCGTCGGCCAGCAGGGTCTCGGCCGCTTTGAGCGTCTCGACCACGTTGGGGTAGAGCGTGTGATCGTCGCCGAGCACTTCCAGCTTGACGAGGTTGTGGCCATCCAGCAGTTCGCGGGCCAAGCGGCAGGTGCGCACGGCATCTTTCGCGTTGTAGCAGCCAGCGGTATTGGGCAGCAGGGTGTACTGCTTGGGCGAGATGACGTCGAGCAGGTTCGGCGCATCGGCATCCTGGCCAAGGTTGGTACGGCGCACGGCAAAGGTGACGATTTCGGCACCGCTCTGGGCAATGGCAGCACCGGTTTCGGTAAAGTCTTTGTACTTGCCGGTACCCACTAACAGGCGGGAGCTAAAATCACGTCCGGCAATGGTGAACGGTGTATCAGTCAGTTGCGTCATAGCGATTCCTTGAAAAAGCACCGGCAGCTAGCCGCCGCCAATGGCATGGACCACTTCGATCTGGTCGCCTGCGGCCAGCGGGGTCGCGGCCAGTTGGCTCTTGGGCACAATCTGTTCGTTGATTTCGACAGCGATACGACGCCCGCCCAGGCCAAGCTGCTCGACCAAGTCGGCAGCGGTGAGGCCAGCGGTCATGGCGTAGGGTTCGCCGTTGAGCGTAAGCTGTATCGACTCATTGGGGGTAGGCATAAACAGTAAGCACCCTGGTGGATGAGGCAAAACGGCCTCTATTGTAGCGGTTTCGACCCGTGCAAGGTATGCAGCGGGGTGAATATCTCATGATTAACGGGGTGGCGATGCGCCGCCAACATAGGTGAAAAGGAGTCAGGCGTGCAGCGAATCGACAAGCTGTGGTGGTGTGTGGTGGCGCTTTTAGGGGCAACCATGGTGATGCTGGGGGCTTACGCCGCCCACGGGTTGGCGGCACGCACCAGCGCTGCCATGGTGGATATCGTAGAAACCGGCGTGCGCTACCAAGCGTGGCACACGCTGGCCATGCTGGCGGTGCTTGCTTGGCGCAGCCAACGTCCGCTCCCCGGTCAGCAGGTCGTACTCGCCTTATGGGTGTTAGGTGTACTGGCCTTTGCCGGTTCGCTCTACCTGATGGCGCTGGCCGGGTTGAGCGTAGGTATCGTGACGCCGATCGGCGGACTGCTGCTGATGGCCGGTTGGCTGGCCCTGGGCGTCACGGCGCTGCTAAGCCGCTCTTAATCGACGCTAGCCCAGCAGCATGCGCAGCGGCATCCATACGCCCATGCCGATCATCACCAGATTTTCGGTGAGCGACACAAAGCCGAGCGGTACGTTGCTGTTGCCACCCACGCAGGCGCACTTGAGTTCGCGCTTATCGATGTAAACCGCTTTGAAGACTGATACCGCGCCCACGGTGCCGACGAATAGCGCCAGCGGCGCGGCTACCCAAATCAGTGTACCAGCCAGCATCAACAGCCCGGCGGCGGTTTCGGCGTAGGGGTAAACGTAGCTATAGGGCACGTAGCGCTGGGCGAGCAGGTCGTAGTTGAGAAACATGGTGCTGAAACTTTCGATGTCCTGCAGCTTCTGCAGGCCCAGCAGCACCATCGCGGTCGCTACGGCAAACTCTGGCATGCGCGCCGTGAGTAGCGTGCCCTGGGTCGCCCAGCTCATCGCCAGGCCTATCAATAGCGCGACGGCAAAAATGGCTAGCACTGGGCGGTAGGTAGTCTCTTTGGCATTGGGAACGCTCATCCCTAGATGCTCACGCAGCTCTTCGTAGCCGCCGATACGTTGGTTATCTATGTACACCTGTGGCGTGGTATCGACGTTCTCCTGCTCCTTGAACGCGTCGATCTCCTCACGAGAGGTGAGGGTGTGGTCATCCACCGCGTAGCCTTTGCGTTTGAGCAGGTCGACGGTCTTCAAGCCGAACGGGCACATGTGCTCGGCGGTTTTCATCCGATACACCTGTGCGGTGTGGTGGGTCGTTGCTGCCATCATCAGCCTCCTTGTCGTCTTGCGATCAACGTCCAACCTTTAGCGTAGAACCTGGTGCCGCCCATAGGTCAAATAACCGGGCTGATGATGTTGCAGCGGGCTTGACCTATGGGTAACCCCTAGGTTGTAAGCTTTACAACAGAGACCATTTAACAGGAGATAAATATGAAACGTAACGCCACGGCGCTCTTGGTATCCGGTGCACTGATGTTTGGTGCCGCAACAGCCCAAGCGGCGCTGCCGGATGAGGCGACGCTGTATAAGAACCCGCAATGCGGTTGCTGCGATGAGTACGCGCGTCATCTTGAAGCGCTGGGCGTAGACGTCACCATTATTGATGACGTCGAGCTGGGTGATATCAAACAGCAGGCGGGTGTGCCTTACGGCATGGGCTCGTGCCACACCATCGAGATAGGCAACTACTGGATCGAAGGGCACGTGCCGATGGAAGCGGTTGAGGCACTGTTTGAACAGCAACCGGATGTCGATGGCATCGGCTTAGCCGGTATGCCGATTGGCACACCGGGCATGCCTGGGCCCCAAAGCGAGCCTTACAACGTTTACCTATTCAGCGATCAAGACGCCCAGCCGTTTATGACGCTGTAGGCGAAGAAGCGCCGTTGCGTCGCGCAAACTCTGCTGCGGGTGCTGGCTTGCCAAAATAGTAGCCTTGATACACATGGCATCCTAAGCGAGCCAGCACCGTGCACTGGTCGGCAGTTTCCGTGCCTTCAGCAATCACGTCTAATCCCAGGCTCTCTGCTAGGGCGATAATGGTGGCGGCTATCGGCGTTGCCTGCATATCCAAGGTTAAATCCTTGACGAAGGCAATGTCGATTTTGAGCGTGTCCAGCGGCAGTGATTTGAGATACGCCAGCGATGAGTAGCCGGTGCCAAAATCATCCAGCGCAAAGCGGATGTCCAGTTGCCGCAGGCGCAGCATCTTATCGATGGTGCCTTCTGGGTCGCTCATTAGCAGCGATTCAGTGAGCTCCAAGGTTAAGCGCTGATGCGCGCTCCATCATCAAATAGCACCACGCCATCCTACAGGGCGTCCTTGAGGTTGGAGAGTGTGTCTGGCGTATCAACATCGAATACCACCCCGGCATCGTCCACGTCATGGGTACGGTAGTGTGAAGCATGTTGCCGAATCAAAGACGCTGCCCCTGACTCGCCGTCGATGCCTGCCAGGGCTGGCCAAAAATCCCGCCCAAACAGTACCGGATGTCCAGGTTGGCCGCGGAAGCATGGCCGCCAGATGGTGTCTCGGGTGATGCACTGCTGCAGCGTCAGTAGCGTTTCGGGCTGAAAGCGAGGCATATCGCCTAGCAGCACCGCGACGGCCTGAGCGTCTTTTAGGCGACGATCACGACTCAACGCCGCCACCGCTTCGGCAAGGCTCGCACCCAAACCCAGTGGCGCCCGATGCAATCGAATCAGCGGCGTGCTCGGCGCCAAGCCGAGCTGAAGTGCGTCGTCTTCCTCTCGAATCGCAACCCTTACCTGGAGAAACGCCTGCTCAATGCGTGCCACCGTCGTGGCCAACAGCGTTCTGCCATCGGCAAGGCGCGCTTGGCGCTTATCGGCGTCGCCATAGCGCCGTGAGTAACCTGCTGCCATCACGAGCGCGACGACGTGATGAGCGCTCTCCGCGCACTGCCTGTTTTGCTGAGTATGTTCAATCACCTGCCGATCCAAGTGTTGCATCAATATTGCGTCCTTTCGTCAGTCACCCTGCCCGCTTAGCGCGGGTCGTTGCGCTAAGGAGCCGCTGATCAATTCGTCTCTAAGCGGCTGAAACGCTCATAATGGCACTTTCACTGCATCAGCGGTCACTTTCTGACCAGCGAAGGTGGTCTGTTCCCCCTGCCAGCCGGGTTAGCCGGCTGGCAGGGCAGATTCAAGACGCACTGGCCCTGTCAACTCGTCCTTCGCATCGTCCCGAACCAGGAGGCCCGCCATGGTGACATCGGCGACGTTGGCCGAGGTGGCGTCGACGATGGTGCCCTCGCGCATGAACAGGCCCTGCTCAGCCAAGTGGGCGTTGATCTCCTCGAAGATTCGCTGGGTCAGCGCATGCTTCTCCAACAGATGACGGAAGCGCAGCAGCGTGGTCGCGTCTGGTACGCTCTCGATGGCCAGATCGATACCCACGAAGTCGCGCATCGCCTGACTATCGTAGATCACATCTTCGAGCGCCTCGTCGGCGAGCGCATACCACTGTTGCAGGAAGTAGATCCGCAGCATGCGCTCCAGGCCGATGAGCGGACGGCCGCGCTGTTCGGCTGCCTAGAGTTTATCCGGCAGCGCATAGCTGGCGGTGACATGCACCACGGGGCGCGTGTCATCGCTGGCGGAGAAAATCTGTACTTCGCCCACCGCCAGGCGGCGGCCCAGCTTAATCAGCTTGGCGTGGGCGATAATATCGTGATCGCCGGAGGCTGCGCGTAGAAAGTGGCAGTTTAAATCGCTGGTCACGGCCATCGCTTCGGGGCCTATTTGGGCGAGTATCGCCACGTACAGCGCCACATCCGCAAAGCCCATCATGGTAGGGCCTGACACGCGGGGGCCAGGGCGCAGGTGCTCATGGCCAATGTGTAGGCGCATGGTGGCGCACATCTCTCCAACGCTCACTATCTTGCCCATCCGCTGGGGAAAGACTTCATCGAGGAAGCGTTCGATTTGTTCGGCGTTCATGACGGTCATTGTTATTTTCCTATGATTTATTTCGTTAACGTCAACGTAAGCATGTTATTAAGCTAAACAAAAGCCCCTCAAGGTGCGAGACCATGAGGGGCTTTTAGCGACTATTGTCTAGTCAGCGCGAAGCGTTTACTTCGATTTGTGCACCTGACGCCATGCGTGCAGGAGCGGCTCGGTGTAGCCAGACGGCTGTACGCGACCCTTGAATACCAGGTCAGAGGCGGCTTTGAACGCGGTAGAGCTTTCAAAGTCGGCGCTCATGGCCGTGTAAGTGGGGTCGCCAGCGTTCTGCTCGTCAACTACTTTCGCCATACGCTTGAGGGTTTCCTCAACGCGGGGTGCATCAACGATGCCGTGGTGCAGCCAGTTGGCAATGTGCTGGCTTGAGATACGCAGCGTGGCACGGTCTTCCATCAGGCCAACGTTGTGAATATCCGGCACCTTGGAGCAGCCGACGCCGTGTTCAACCCAGCGCACCACGTAACCCAGAATACCCTGGCAGTTGTTATCCAGCTCTTGCTGAATCTCTTCATCCGACCAGTTGGGGTTTTCCGCTACCGGCACGGTGAGCAGGTCATCCAGGAAGTCCGGCTCGCCCTGGGCTTCCAGCTCGCGCTGAACGTCGTTCACGTTTACTTGGTGGTAGTGTAGCGCGTGCAGGGTCGCCGCTGTGGGGGAAGGGACCCACGCCGTGTTGGCACCGGCTTTCGGGTGGCCAATCTTCTGCTCCAGCATGCTGTGCATCAAATCGGGCATGGCCCACATGCCTTTACCAATCTGGGCGCGGCCGCGCAGGCCACAGGCCAAACCGACCTGCACGTTGTTTTTCTCGTAGGCAGTGATCCACGCGGCGCTCTTCATATCGCCTTTGCGAACCATCGGGCCTGCTTCCATGGCGGTGTGCATCTCATCGCCGGTACGATCCAGGAAGCCGGTGTTGATGAATACCACGCGCGAGGTCGCTTCGGCAATACATGCCTTGAGGTTGACCGTGGTGCGACGCTCTTCGTCCATGATGCCCATTTTCAGGGTGTCACGGCTCATGCCGAGAATGTCTTCCACGCGGCCAAACAGCTCGTTAGCGAAGGCGACTTCTTTAGGGCCGTGCATCTTCGGCTTGACGATATACACCGAGCCTGCACGGGAGTTGCGCGGCTGGTCGGCATCTTTTTTCAGGTCGTGCAGGGCCAGCAGCGAAGTCACCACCGCGTCCAGAATGCCTTCCGGCAGCTCGTTGCCGTTTTCGTCCAGAATCGCCGGGGTGGTCATCAGATGACCCACGTTGCGCACGAACATCAGCGAACGGCCCGGTAGCGTGACGGTGTTGCCGTCAGTGGTTTGCCAAGTGCGGTCGGCGTGCAGCTTACGGGTGAAGGTTTTGCCGCCTTTCTCGATGGTCTCTTCCAGGTCACCCTTCATCAGGCCGAGCCAGTTGCTGTACACACCGACTTTATCTTCAGAATCCACCGCCGCAACGGAGTCTTCGCAATCCATGATGGCGGTCAGCGCGGCTTCAACCACGACGTCTTTGACGTGTGCCGGGTCGGTCTTGCCGATGGGGTGGCTGGCGTCGATCTGGATTTCCAGGTGCAGGCCGTTGTTGGCCAGCAGAATCGATTCGGGGGCGGAAGCATCACCGTTAAAACCAATCAGCTTACCGGAGTCTTTTAGGCCGGTTTCACGGCCGCCTTCCAGACTGACGACCAAGTGGCCGTCGCGGATGGTGTACTTCACGGCATCCCGGTGCGAGCCAGTGGCCAGCGGGGCGGCACGGTCCAGCACGCCACGGGCGTAAGCGATGACTTTTTCGCCGCGTTTCGGGTTGAAGCTGGTGCCTTTTTCCGCGCCGTCCTCTTCGGAGATGGCGTCGGTGCCATACAGCGCGTCGTACAGGCTGCCCCAGCGGGCGTTGGCCGCGTTCAGGGCGTAGCGGGCGTTGCTCACCGGCACCACCAGCTGCGGGCCTGCTTGCGTGGCGACTTCGCGGTCAACATTGGCCGTGGTGGCTTTCACGCTATTTGGCGCGTCTACCAAGTAACCCACTTCTTTCAGGAAGCTGCGGTAGGCGGGCATGTCGCTGACCGGGCCGGGGTTTTCACGGTGCCAAGCGTCCAGCTTTTCTTGCAGCGTGTCGCGCTCTTCGAGCAGCTGGCGGTTTTTCGGGGTCAAATCGTGAAACAGAGCATCGACACCGGCCCAGAAGGCGCTTTCGTCGACGCCGGTGCCCGGCAGAGCCTGCTCGTTGATGAAACGATCTAGGTCGGCTGCCACCTGTAAACGGTGACGCGTGATACGCTCGCTCATGGGGTTCTCCTGTGAAGGTGCCCGTGGTTGGTTTGAGTGCCACGGTTCGGGTGAAGGGTGATTTATGGAAAATACTTCCACACCTGCGTTGGCATGTAAACAGCGTAGACCCTAAAGCGTTAAAATGCTCGACCAAATGATAAGAGCGGGCGGCACCGCCGCTGTTATTTTGTGCTGTTACTCAGTCCATGGAAGTGTGGTGTTCACGGAGAGATGTCAATGCATAATTTCCAGCACTTGGAAGACCTGTTCCGGCAGGCGCAAGGGGAGTCGTCGCTCTCCCGCTTGGCGCCAGGCGATGCGCTAACGGACGCTGTGCATGACTACTTTCGCCACTACGGTCTAGAGGCGCTGCTCAACGACACTAGCGAAGTGCATGCTGGATTCGTCGATACCGGACGGTTCGCGCTGTGGTGCCAAGTGTGGAGTCCCCCCGAGCCTACCGGCACCGCCTTTGTCATTCATGGCTATTTCGATCATTTGGGCCTGTACCGCCACCTGCTCAGTTGCCTGCTGGCCAAAGGCTGGCGCGTGGTGCTGTGGGATTTGCCCGGCCACGGGCTTTCCAGCGGCCCCCGGGCGGAAATTGAGGACTTCGATGACTACCAGCACTGCTTGGCGCACCTGCAAGAGACGCTGCAAACTCTCGGCATGGCACCGGAACCGTGGCTGGGCGTTGGCCAAAGCACCGGCGCGGCGATTCTCGCCACCGATGCGCTCACCCGTCGCGACACGGCCGGCTGGGCTGGCATTGTGCTGCTGGCCCCGCTGGTGCGCCCCTGGCGCTGGAGCCAAGCCAGCTGGCTGCATTTAATCGCCAGCCCCTTTGTCAAAGAGCTGCCGCGCAAGTATCGTCCCAACTCCACCGATGAAGCGTTCACCGCCTTTCTACGCGACCAGGACCCGCTACAGCCCGAGCGCTTGAGCGTGGCCTGGATCACGGCCATGCGCCGTTGGATGCCGCGCCTGTTAGCGCTTGAGCCCAACCCGCTGCCCACGCTGATTCTGCAGGGCGAGCAGGACCTCACCGTGGATTGGGAGTGGAACCTGGCCATCCTAGCGGAAAAATTCCCCAACGCGGAGATTCACCGCCACCCGGAGGCGCGCCACCACTTGGTGAACGAAGCCGAGCCGATTCGCCAAGTGCTGTTTGAAGCGCTCGATCGCTTTATCGAGAACGTGCATTAAGCTCCCTTCAATAGCCGATCCAACTGCCGGTAGCCGATGGCTTCGATAAAGTGCGGCTGGGAGGGCTTGGGCTCGCCCTGTAAGTCAGCCAGCGTCAGCGCCACGCGTAGCACGCGGTGGTAGGCGCGGGCGGAGAGCTTGAGCTTTTCCAGTACGCCTGCCAGCCAGACGCGCTCTTCATCATTAAGGGCGCAGGCGGCTTCCAGCGCTTTACCGCTGAGCTGGCTGTTGAGCGCGCCCCGAGCCATTTGCCGCTCCCGGGCCGCCATCACTCGCTCGCGCACCGCGCTGGAGGGCTCGCCCTGAGTTTGCGCGGTGAGTTGCTCCGGGGGCAGCGCGGGCACTTCCACTTGCAGATCAATACGATCCAACAGCGGGCCAGAGAGGCGTGCCTGATAGCGCTGAATTTGGCTGGCGCTGCACTGGCAGCGTTGGCGTGGGTCGCCCAGGTGGCCGCAGGGGCAAGGGTTCATCGCGGCAATGAGCTGAAATTGAGCGGGATATCGGCGCTCATGGCTGGCGCGAGACAGATGAATTTCCCCTGTTTCTAGGGGTTGCCGAAGGACCTCCAGTACGTTGCGGGAGAACTCTGGCAGCTCATCCAAAAACAGCACGCCGTGGTGCGCAAGCGATATTTCACCCGGTTTGGGTTTGGAGCCGCCGCCGACCAGTGCGGCGGCGCTAGCGCTGTGGTGGGGTTGGCGGAAGGGCCGTTGGCCCCAGTCGGCTTCCAGTGGCAAGCCACATACCGAACGCACCGCCGCCACCTCCAGGGCGTCGTCCTCGGAAAGCGGCGGCAGAATGCCGGGCAAGCGGCTGGCGAGCATGGTTTTTCCGGTGCCGGGTGGGCCTGCGAGCAATAGGTTATGGCCTCCTGCAGCAGCGACCTCTAACGCCCGGCGCGCCTGATGCTGGCCGCGCACGTCGGCTAAGTCCGCCACCGGGGCGGTGGATTTAACGGAGGCTGAGAGCTGGTGGGGCTGAATTTTCTCCTGGCCCAGCAAGTGAGCCACCACTTGCCAGAGAGAGTCGGCGGGCAGCACCGGCAAATCGCCCGCCAGGGCGGCTTCATCGGCGCAGGCGCGGGGCACGATCAGCGCTTTGTTGGCGCGCCGGGTGGCCAGCGCAAACGGCAGCACACCGGGCACCGCCCGCAGTTTGCCATCCAGGGCCAGTTCCCCTGCGCACTCCATGCCTTCCAGCGCATCCACCGGGATTTGGCCGGAGGCCGCGAGGATGCCCAGCGCAATCGGCAAATCAAAGCGGCCGCCCTCTTTGGGCAGGTCCGCCGGGGCGAGGTTTAGGGTAATGCGCTTGGTGTTGGGGAAATCAAAACCCGCGTTGATCAAGGCGCTGCGCACCCGTTCGCGGCTCTCTTTCACGGCGGTTTCCGGCAACCCTACCAGGGTTAACCCCGGCAAACCGTTAGCTAAGTGAACCTCTACATGTACCGCCGGTGCTTCCAACCCCACGCCCGCCCGCGTGGCCACAATGGCTAGCGTCATCGCCTTTCCTCTGCTGTTGTCACTTACTCCAATGTAGGATAAAGCTACATTAGCTTAAGTATTTAACCTAACGTAATTAAGAGGGCTTTGGTAGCGCTTAAGCAACTGGTTCAAGTAGCGGAGACGGCTTGACGAGGTAATGCGCTTGCATTAACTTTGTATGCATTACCTTTGCATTGCTATCAAGCGGAGAGCGACAGTGAGCACGTTTATCGAAGACGACTCAACTCTGACGGATCGCTATCAAACGACTGTTCCGGCATCGATTCGCCGGGCGCTAAAGCTGAAGCGCCGAGACCGTATCCATTATACCGTTCGTCCTGATGGAGAAGTGGTGCTTTCACGGGCGAGTGATGAGGCCAAGCACGACCCTGTGATGGTCAACTTCCTCAATTTTCTAGAGCGCGATCTTCTGGCGCATCCGGAAAATATTCGCCCGGTGACTGCCAGTAGCTTTGCCGAGGCCGAACGGCTTACCGCAGGTATTGAGGTAGATCTCGAAGAGGCGCTGGAAGAGGATGATGACGACGAATGAAGCCTCTGGAGGTTAATGGATGGACGATTTATGCCCATCCCTTGTTCTTGGAACAAGTCGAAGCACTCACCTTGAAGGTGAGACATCTTCAATCGAAAGATCCTGCCGGATATCGCAACAAGGCGGCCACCAAGCGCCTAGCAGCGATCATGAAGCTGGCTTTGAATGATATTCCGCAGGATCCATCAGGCACTCAATACCGCCAAGGGAGCACGCTTGGCACAGAGCACACTCATTGGCAACGAGCAAAGTTCTACCAGCAGTACCGGCTGTTCTTTCGCTACGATGCTGCGAGCAAAATCATTATTTATGTATGGGTCAATGATGACGCTGCAAAACGCGCTTATGGCAGTAAGCATGATGCTTACTCTGTCTTTCAGAAAATGCTCAGCAGTGGCAACCCACCGGATAGCTGGAAAGCCTTACAGAAAGCCTCAATGAGCGAAGTTGAACGAATGCATTTACTTTTAACGGCAGATAACAACGATAACTAAATCACACTAGATCTCTTTGGGGAGATCCGCCGGGGCGAGGTTGAGGGTAATGCGTTTGGTGTTGGGGAAATCAAAACCCGCGTTGATCAAGGCGCTGCGCACCCGTTCGCGGCTCTCTTTCACGGCGGTTTCCGGCAAGTCCACCAGGGTTAATCCCGGCAAACCGTTGGCTAAGCCTACTTTATTTCAAGCGTTGAGCGCTACTCAGCATAATGGGCATTCAACGCGCTGGTGAGTTCACGGGCAAAGCGCTGGGCGGAGGGGAGAGCGCCAAAGCTCCAAACTGGCGGCAGGCGCAGCAGTCGGCCGTTTTGCACGTTGGGTAAGTGCTGCCAGAGGCCGCTCCCTTCCAACTGCTCTTCCACGCCTGCGGGGAGTGGGTCGACGATGACCAGCGTGGCATCGGGGTAGCGTGCCAGCGCTTCAATACCGGCCAGTGAAAACCCCCAGGCGTTAGTGGGTTGGTCCCAGGCGTTGGGCAGTTCAAGCTGCTCTAGAACGGCGTTGTAGAGGCTGTTCTCGCCAAATACCCGCACATGCCGGGCATCCATAAACTGCACCATCAGCAGTGGGGGCGAGTCGCTGTGCTGGCGGCGCAGCTCGGCCATCAGCTGTTGGGTGCTCTCGATCAGCGCCTCGGCTTCGGCGTTGCGGTCGGTCAGCTCGCCCAGTTGGCGGGTGAGGCTCTGCATCTCTTGCCATGTATCCGCGCCCGGTGAGTAGAGGGTGAAGGTGCCTACCGGGGCGATTTTCTCCAACCGGGGAATTAGCCCGGTAAACATAGGCGAGAGCAGCGTTTGCTCGGGGGGCGATTGGGCCAGCACCTCGAAGTTGGGCTGGGTGCGTAGGCCAATATCCATCACATGCTCGGGAATGCGCGGCTCGCCCACCCAGTTGTGGTAGTCGGGCTGCTGCGCAATGCTGCTGACCGGCGCGTCAATCGCGAGCAGCGTCTCGGCAATGGTCCAGTCGATGGTGGCCCATTGGGCGTGGCTGGCGGTAGACAACAGCAGGCCAGCCGCAAGCAGGCTGCGGCGAGCCAGGATAAGCAGTCGGGGGAAACAGCGCATGAGGTTAGTACCTAGCAATAAGCGCCTTATTTAAACGAGTCTGTTTATCAATTGCAAATAGAAACACCCAGGCATGCACAGGGCGCGTGCGTCTGGGTGTGGTCGCTGCTTAGAATCGGTAGTGAACGCTGGCGGTGATCCCGCGTTCGGCTCCGAAATAGCAGTACTCCAGTGAGTTACACGACGCCACGTACGCTTTATCCAGCGCGTTGTGCACATTCAGGCGGGTTTCGACGCCATTGAGGCCTGCTTGGCTCCAGTCGTAGCCCAGCGTGGCGTCAACGAGGGTGTAGTCCGGCACCGTGGCAGTGTTGGCTCGGTCAGCGGCAATGTCAGCGTAGTGGCGCACGCCCACGCCGATATCCACACCGCTTAGCCAACCCTTCTGCACGGCATAGTGGCCCCACAGCTGTACTTGGTGGCGGGGTGAGTAAATGGCGTTATTACCCTGGTTGCCGTCGTCGCTTTTGGCGTAGGTAATATCGGTAAAGCTATAGCCCGCCTGGAGCGAGAGCGCCTCGGTGAGCTGCGTTTGGGCTTCCAGTTCGATGCCTTGCGACTCAATCTCGCCCACGGCACGGTAGGGGTCGGTAGGCTGCTCTTTGGTAGCCACGTTCTCCTGGCTGATGTGGAACAGCGCTGCGCTGTACTGCTGCTGTTCGTTGGGCTGGTATTTCACGCCGGTTTCCCACTGTGCACCCTCCATAGGAGCAAGCAGGTCGCCGTTGGCATCGACGAAGCTGGTGGGGGTAAAGGCCGTCGAGTAGCTGACGTAGGGGGCGATGCCGTTATCGAACAAGTATACCACCCCGGCGCGGCCGCTAAATTGGGTGTCGCTGAGCGTGCTGGTAGCGCCGCTGTCGCGGTTGGTGTTATCGATATTCACCCAGTCAAAGCGCCCGCCCAGCGTCACGCGCCAGTTATCCACGGCGATCTGATCCTGAAGGTAGACGCCGGTTTGCTCCAACTCGTGGTTCTCACGAACGGGCGCATAGAACGCCAGCGGCTCGCTACCGTAGACTGGGTTGAAGGCATCCAGCGAGGGAAACGCCCCGGAAGGCCAGGCAACCTCGTTTTCACGCTGCTGGTAATCCGCTCCTAACAACAGGGTGTGCTCCATAAAGCCGCTGGTCAGGCGGGCTTCTAACTGATTATCCACCGTTAAGGCCTGAAGCGACTCCTCGCTGCCGGAGTAGTAGCGGGCCAGTTCGTTTGAGGTCGGCGATGCCCAGCCAAAACCATACACCTGATTTAGCGTCACATCTGAATTGAGATAGCGCAGCAGTTGGCGGGCGGACACGCGATCGTTAAAGCGGTGCTCAAGGGTATAGCCGAGCATGCGCTGGGTGCGCTCATAGGCGTCGTAGTCGGCTTCGCCATCGAAAAAGTTGTTGCTAATAGTACGGCCATTGCGAGCCACCACAGCGCCTTCATAAGGTACGCCGGAGTGGTACCCGCCCTCCGGTTCGTCTTGCAGGTAGGCTTCTACGGTGAGGCTGGTAGCGTCGGTCATGTCCCAGGTCAGCCGTGGCGCAATGGCGTAGCGCTCCTCCTCGGCTGGGCCAAACTGGGTATCGGCGGCGCTGGCAATACCGGTGAGCCGAAACGCAACGCGCTGCTCTTCCCCCAGCGGGCCCGTGAGATCGAACGCGGCACTGCGCTGGTTATTGTTGCCGACTCTGAAGCGCAGCTCGCCGCCCGGTTCAAACTCAGGGCGTTTGCTGTTGAGGGCCACCACGCCGCCCGGTGAGGCGCGGCCATACAGCACGGATGCAGGGCCGCGCACCACTTCGATGCTGTCTAAAAACCAGGGGTCGATGCGCATGCTGCTATGGGAGTTGGCGTCGCCCATCACCTTCAAGCCATCTAAAAAGGTGTTGCTCAAGCTGCCGTCGGAGAAGCCTCTTAACACCAGGTAATCAAAACGGTTAGAAGCCCCTACTTGGTTACTGTACACGCTGGGAGTGTAGTCGGTGGCGCGCTGTACGGTACTGACGCCGCGTTGCGACATCTGCGTTTCGGTGATGGTCGAAACGCTCTGCGGGGTTTCGATAAAGGGCGTAGCAACTTTGGTCGCCGCCTGTTGGGCAGTCACAGTGACGGTGGCTAAAGCAGTGCTCGGCTGTGCCGCAGCAGGCGTTGCCAGCGCGATGAGCAGCGCACTGCTCAAGGGAGCCAGTAAAAACAGACGATGGGTGGAGGCCATAAGTGATCCTGGGAGGAAGTGGAATCAGTATTATTAAGCAATGAGAATTATTACTTTTTATGGCATCGTAAAGGTATGCGTTGTGCCAAGCCAGCTATGCGCGCTGTCATAAGTGATCGCATCAAGGGAACGATGGCTTATGGCTTGTCTCGTTGAAGCTCGTGAGGGGAAACACCGAAGTGGCGCTTAAAGGCGCTCGAAAAATTGCTGGCATGGCGGTAACCGCAGCGGTGGGCCGTGTGTTGAACGCTGTGGCCTTGGCGCAACGATGCGTGCGCCTGCTCCAGGCGCACTTGGCGAATATAGTCGAACAGCGTGCAGCCGTAGCAGGCGCGAAATTTCTGCCGCAGGCTGCTGGCGCTCATGGCGGCCTCTTTGGCTAGAGCCGCGAGGCTATAGGGCTCGGCGGGATGCTGAGTGATGCGCGCGTGCAGTGCTGCTAGGCGGCGTCTGTCTCGGGTGGAGAGGCCGTGATGCTTGGGGAGTGCGGGCGTCGTTTCCGGCAGTCCCAGGCCAATCAGTTGTATCGCGAGACCTTGCCACACGAGGGGCTGGCGCCAGGTGGTGGGTGGTTGCTCACTTATGGTGCAAAGGTGCTGGTGTAAGGCACTCGGCAGCCGCCAACGGTGCAAGGCCGGTTGGCTGCCGGGAGCGGGAAGCCCTAACGGCGCGGTCGTACGCACCGCAATATTCACGGTACTCAGGCGCGGCTGAGCCGGTTGGTGCACCGTTAGCGGGTGGTGGGCATCAAAGTGAGCGCACACTCCCTCCCCGGCACCTAGCTGCAGGTGCTGCTGGCCTATTTGTAGTTGAATCGTGCCTTCCAAAATAATGCTAAAGAACCAGGGGACGCTTTGGTAAGACGTGGAGGTATAGCCGCGCTCTACTTGCAGGTTAGACAGCGTTAGGTGCAGCCCTTGGGGTAAGCCAACATCGTGCACATGGCCCAGCGCGACCGGCTGGTGCTGTAAAGGGGTGCCGTCCACGCGGTAGTGAATGCCAAATCGTTGGCCAAGCTGGACCAGCGAGCGGTGGGTGATTTCGGGCGTGATGAGGCGTTCCTGCGGGGGCATCTGAGCCGTCGCTATCGTGAATGAGGCAGCCAATCAACGCACGATAGCACTATCGCGACGGGAGTCAATGATAGTGATTCTTGTTCGCTAATTTGGGGCAGCTCAGCCTGCCCCATTCTGAGCACAACGGCGGCTTACTCAGTATCGCCAGTGGACGGTTTATCGGACGTTGGTTTCGTCGCCCCGGAGGGGTGCGCAGGGGCGAGCGGCACTTCGGCTTCTACGGGCGTGGACGCGGTGTTGCTAGAGGCTTCTACGGCCGCTTCCAGGCTGGCCACTTGGCGCTCTAGAGCTTCTACCCGCGAGCGGGTGCGCTGCAGCACATCCATCAAAATATCAAAGTCTTCCCGCGATACCAGCTCCAGGCGGTCAAACGCGCCGCGTACCACTTGCTGGACACCTTTCTGAATATCTTCCGGGGCTTGCGACGCATTCTGTAAGCGGTCGCCGATCTGCTGGGCTAAGCGGCTAATGCGGTCTTGGGGCGCCATGGCTCTCTCCTTAAACGATCACGCATAAATGTGAACTGCTTGTGAGTAAGGATACGCAACCCGCCGACGATTCGCATGTACCGTTTGTTAATTAAGCGCGGTGGGCGTACGTGTACAAATGCATCGAAATGGAGCGACTAGCTTTTTTCAATGTTCTTTTATGGTGCAGGGCAAGTCCGGCACGTAGTAGGTAGCGGTGCTTAGTTACCGCCACTTACTTATGTTAATAATTTAAGTTTTTGAATTTAAATAATAAAAAAGTGAGTGGCACGGTATGAGCATTAGTAGGGTAAGCACTAAATTCGGGCGGCCATGCCGCTATCCACCGAGCCAGCAGGGGAGATCCGGGATGAAACTCATCACCGCTATCATCAAGCCATTCAAGCTTGACGACGTTCGTGAAGCACTCGCCGACAACGGCGTTCAAGGGATTACGGTTACTGAAGTGAAAGGCTTTGGTCGCCAAAAGGGGCATACCGAACTCTACCGTGGTGCGGAATACGTGGTCGACTTTCTGCCCAAGGTGAAAGTGGAAGTCGCCGTCGACGATGCGCGCCTGGATAGCGTGCTGGATGCCATCTGCAATGCAGCGAATAGCGGCAAAATCGGCGACGGTAAAGTGTTCGTCACACCGTTGGAAGATGTGATCCGTATTCGTACCGGTGAGCGCGGTGCCGACGCCGTTTAAGGGCCGACTTTGAGTTGCTGATGACGTTGCAACGTCAACAAGTATCTCTTCCAAGTACCTTTTCCAAGTACCTCTTCTTAGTACAAACGGGGAACACCTCATGAATGAGTTAGCTGATTTGAGCTATGCGCTCGATACGTTTTACTTCTTGATCTGCGGCGTGCTGGTCATGTGGATGGCTGCAGGCTTCTCTATGTTGGAGGCGGGCCTAGTTCGCTCCAAAAACACCGCCGAAATCCTGACTAAAAACATCGCACTGTTTGCGATTGCCTGCACCATGTATTTACTGGTGGGCTACTACATCATGTACTCCAGCAGCGCAGGCGGCTTCCTGCCGAACCTGGGCTTCTTGATCGGTACTGAAAACAGCGCCGATGCAGTGCTGGCCGGTGGCGACGATGCGCCTTACTACTCGATGCGCTCTGACTTCTTCTTCCAGGTGGTGTTTGTGGCCACCGCCATGTCGATTGTTTCGGGTGCCGTGGCTGAGCGTATGAAGCTGTGGGCATTCCTGGCCTTTGCCGTGGTGATGACTGCGTTCATCTACCCGGTGTCTGGCTACTGGACCTGGGGCGGCGGCTGGTTGTCTGAAGTGGGCTACTCTGACTACGCGGGTTCCGGCATTGTGCACATGGCCGGTGCGGCTGCAGCGCTTGCAGGTGTGCTGGTACTTGGCCCGCGTAAAGGCAAGTACGGTAAAGATGGCTCTATCCACGCCATTCCCGGTGCCAATATGCCGCTGGCAACGCTGGGTACCTTCATCCTGTGGATGGGCTGGTTCGGCTTCAACGGTGGCTCTGAGCTGAAAATGTCCGATATCGGTTCAGCTAACAACGTTGCGCAAGTGTTCGTGAACACCAACGCAGCGGCTGCTGGTGGTGTCATCGCCGCGCTTATTCTAGCCAAGCTGTGGTTCCGCAAGGCGGACCTCACCATGGCGCTGAACGGTGCGCTGGCTGGCCTGGTCGCTATCACCGCTGACCCGCTTTCTCCTTCAGCGCTGGGTGCTGCCATTATTGGCGCAGTAGGTGGCCTGATTGTTGTCGCGGCTATCGTAACGTTGGACAAACTGAAGCTGGACGATCCGGTTGGTGCGATCTCCGTTCACGGTGTGGTCGGTATCTGGGGTGTGTTGGCAGTACCGCTGAATAATGGCGATGCTTCTTTCGGTGCACAGTTGATCGGTATCGTGGGCATCTTTGGCTGGGTCTTCATCGCAAGCTTAGTGGTATGGCTGGTGCTGAAAGCGATCATAGGTATCCGCGTTAGCGAAGAAGAAGAGTATGAAGGCGTCGATATCGCTGAGTGCGGTCTGGAAGCCTACCCCGAGTTTAGCGTTAAGAAATAAGCTTGCGCTAATCATGTGAGCTGGCGTGCTCCTTTTGGCCTCCCCACCGTGGGAGGCCTTTTTGTCCTTCACAGGTAGGTTGCACGCTGGTTGTTATGAGCTAGGTACATACGGGTTTTTTATTCTCCGCCCATGGCGGTGTATGCTTAACCGACTGGGTAACGGGCTTGGCTATGCAAGCGCCCCGCCAACCTTGATGGGTTATGACAACCGTTTAACAACGCTGTTTTGATAACAGTGGGCCACCAAGCTAGAGGATGTCGCAATGAAATTGATCTCAGCCATTATCAAGCCGTTCAAGCTTGATGACGTACGCGAATCGCTCTCTGATATCGGCGTGCAGGGCATTACGGTAACGGAAGTGAAAGGCTTTGGCCGTCAGAAAGGCCACACGGAACTCTACCGTGGTGCGGAGTACGTGGTGGATTTCCTGCCCAAGGTGAAGCTGGAAGTCGCCGTTGACGACGATATGGCCGAGCAGGTGATCGACGCGATTACCCAGGTCGCCAATACCGGTAAGATCGGTGACGGTAAAATCTTTGTGATGCCCCTTGAGCAGGTCATCCGTATCCGTACTGGTGAAACCGGTAAAGACGCGGTTTAACGGTGAAGCGTCAGTAGTGAAGGGTAAGGCGTGAACAGTGAGTTGCGCTGAATAGACAAAGCCCCTGTGGATATCATCCACAGGGGCTTTGTGCATAAGGCGATGGTGATACGGGCTACGATTTTCTATTCACCATTCACCATTCACCATTCACCATTCACCATTCACCATCCAAGCAGCACTTACTTCTCAACGAACGCACGCTCGATGACGTAGTCGCCCGGCTCGCCCATACGCGGGGAGATGTTCAGGCCCAGCTCATCGAGCAGGGCGCTGGTGTCGTCCAGCATCGCCGGGCTGCCGCAAATCATCGCGCGGTCTTGGCGCGGGTCGATGGGCGGTAGGCCGGTGTCCTCGAACAGCTTGCCGGTGCGAATATGGTCGGTCAGGCGACCCATGGTGTGAAACTCTTCGCGAGTCACCGTGGGGTAGTACACCAGCTTCTCGGCGATCTCTTCGCCCAGGTACTCGTGGGCGGGCAGCTCTTTGGTGATGAAGTCGGCGTAGGCCAGCTCAGAGACTTCACGCACGCCATGTACCAGCACCACTTTTTCAAAGCGCTCGTAGATTTCCGGGTCTTGGATCAGGCTCATAAACGGCGCCAAGCCAGTGCCGGTCGAGAGCATATACAGGTTGCGGCCCGGCAGCAGGTCGTCGCACACCAGTGTGCCGGTCGGCTTGCGGCTGACCATGATCTGGTCGCCCACTTTCAGGTGTTGCAGGCGCGAGGTGAGCGGGCCATCCGGCACCTTGATGCTGAAGAACTCAAGGTGATCTTCGTAGTTGGGGCTGGCGATGGAGTAAGCGCGCATCAGGGGTTTGCCGTCCACTTCCAGGCCGATCATAACGAACTGGCCGTTCTTGAAGCGCAGGCTGCGCTCGCGAGTGGTGCGGAAGCTGAATAGGGTATCGTTCCAGTGGTGAACGCTTAACACTTCTTCCAGGGCAAACTTGCTCATGCTAACTCCTCCAGGGGCAGCGAGGCCTAAGCCTTGCTCGCCATATTCCAAAAAAGAATAAAAAATAGCTCTATAGGTTGCTCTCAATTCTAAATAAGGGTGGTATATCTGTTAAGCAAATTATCTTGATAACGCTTATCTTTAAAATCGATATATCCCTTCGCCGATCACTCTACAGATAGGTTTTGGTCATGCACTACACCCTGCGTCAGCTAGAAGTCTTCGTAGCCGTTGCCCAGCACGAGAGCGTTTCCCACGCGGCGCGCGCGCTGGCCATGTCGCAATCGGCTACCAGCACGGCGCTGGCCGAGCTGGAGCGCCAGTTCGATTGCCAACTGCTTGATCGCATCGGGAAACGGCTGAAACTCAACGCGCTCGGCTTCCAGCTACTGCCCAAGGCGGTGGCCCTGCTCGACCGCGCCGAGGAGGTCGAGGAGCTACTGCGGGGCCAACAGGGCGTGGGCGCATTGGACGTGGGGGCAACGCTCACCATTGGTAACTATCTCGCCACGCTGCTGATCAGCGATTTTATGCAGCGCTATCCTGGCAGCCGGGTGCGGCTGGCGGTGCGCAATACGCGGCATATTATCGAGGGCGTGCGCCAGCACTCGCTGGATTTAGGGCTGATTGAGGGGCAGTGCGATGACGATATGATCATCAGCCAGCCCTGGGTCGAGGATGAGCTGTGCGTATTCTGCTCGCCGCGCCACCCGCTGGCGGGGCGGGAGCATCTGGAGCTGGATCAGCTGCTGCGGGAGGATTGGATCATGCGTGAGGAGGGCTCAGGCACGCGCATGACGCTGGAGCATGCCGCCCGCCACCGTCGTAGCCGGTTCAATACGCTGTTGGAGCTGGAGCATACCGAGGGCATTAAACGCGCGGTGGAGTCGGGATTAGGGATTGGCTGCGTGTCGCGGCTGGCACTGCGTGATGCCTTCCGGCGCGGCAGCTTGGTGCCGCTGCCCACGCCGGAGTTGGATCTCAAGCGCCAGTTCACGTTCATTTGGCATCGCCACAAGTACCTCACCACCGGCGTGCGGGAGTTTTTACGCCTCTGCCGCGAAATGACCGCCGGGGCCAAGCGCAGTGACGATATTCCGCTGCCACCGATTCCCTAGCGGTTACACCTTGGCCTTTTCAGGGCTTGGCAGCGCCTGAGCCAGGTGCTGCGACGCCTCTAGCGTAAAGCCACCCACTAGCGCGGCCAGCCTGTCCGCTTGGTCTTTAAGCTGCTCGGCCGCGGTGGTGGACTCTTGCACCAGGGCGGCGTTTTGCTGGGTCATCTGATCCAGGTCGGTCACCGCGATGCTGACTTGGTTGATCCCGTCGTTCTGCTCACCGGCTGCCGTACTGATATCGCCCAGCATTTGGGTGACGCGCGTCACGCTATCGGCCAGCTCGTGCATGGCGGCTTCGGCGTCGCGTACCATTTGCGTGCCGCTTTCGACCTTATCGGCAGACGCATCGATGCGCTGGCGAATGTCCTTGGCGGCGTCGCTGCTGCGCGAGGCGAGCTTGCGCACTTCATCGGCCACCACGGCAAAGCCGCGCCCGTGTTCGCCAGCCCGCGCTGCTTCTACTGAGGCGTTGAGTGCCAGCAGGTTGGTTTGGAAGGCAATGCTGTTCATCAGCAAGAGGCGAAAGAGTGTATCGAGTGCCATCCTTGAACCAGTAGAACAAAGATTCATGGTTAACGCATGACATGGCCGCCACCGCGAGCGCTGCGGCGGCCATGGAGGAGTGGCAGACGAGACGTTTAGAAGGTCTCTGACGTGCGCGGTAAGCGATCCTGCGGCGCTTGCAGCGCGGGTGATGCCGCGTTAGAGAGTTTGAAACTGCTGATCGTGCCGGTCAGGCGATCCGCCTGCTCTTTCAACTGCTCGGCGGCGGTGGTGGACTCTTCCACCATGGCGGCGTTTTCCTGGGTCATCCGGTCCAGCTCGGCCACGGCGATGTTGACCTGTTTGATGCCATCGCTTTGCTCGCTGGTTGCAGCGTTGATCTCTTCCAGTACGTCGGTTACGCGGGTGATGTGGTCTACGATATCCTTCATCGTGCTACCCGCATTGCGTACCAACGAGGTGCCGTTATTCACCTTGGCTTGCGAGTCTTCGATCAGTTTCTGGATATCGTTGGCCGCGTCGCTGCTGCGGCCAGCCAGTTTGCGCACTTCCTCTGCCACGACGGCAAAGCCACGGCCATGCTCGCCAGCCCGCGCTGCTTCTACCGAGGCGTTGAGCGCCAGCAGGTTGGTCTGGAAGGCAATGCTGTTCATCAGCGTGACGATCTCGCCAATCTTGTTGGAGGCGTCGGAAATATCTTCCATGGTGGTGACCACGTTCGACACCACCTGACCGCCCTCTTTCGCGACTTCGGTGGCCGCGTGGGAGAGCTTGTTGGCTTCCTGTGCTGAGGCCGCCGTGTGCTGCACGGTGCTGGTGATTTGCTCTACCGATGCGGAGGTTTGCTGCAGGCTAGACGCCGCGTTGTCGGTACGGCGGGAGAGGTCTTGGCCGCCCATGGCAATCTCGTTAGCGGCGTGGTGCACCGATTCGCTGCTGGTGCGCACATCGATCAAGACGTCTTCCATTTTGCCTACGAAGCGATTGAAGGCGCTGGCAATTTGAGCCACTTCGTCGGTGCCCTCTTCGGGAAGGCGCTGGGTCAAGTCGCCTTCGCCGGAGGCGATGTTATCCATCGCGTTGCGCACCCCCAGCAGGCGGCGCAACAGTAGCGACAGCAGCAGCCCAAATACCACAGCGGTAATGGCCGCGACGATCAGCAGGGTAACGATGGACGTGGTGGCAATGGCGCGCAGGTCTGCGGTGGCCTCTGCTTCGTCTAACGCGACGACCAACTGCCAACCGCTGTTGCCGCCTACAGCACTGCCCATTAGCAGTTTATCGCTGCCTTGCAGAGCTAGCGGCTGTGGGGAGTCTGCCTGCACGATGCGAGTGAGGTCCGAAGGCGTGAGCGCATCGCTTAATACACTTGAAGGCTCCAGCGTCAGCGACTCATCCGGATGGGCAACCAGCGTGCCATCGTTGGTGGTTAGAAAGCCAAAGCTAGACGGTGTGGGGGAAATGCTGGCAACAATATCGATAACGTCAGCAATCGTAATATCGGCCCCAACCACAGCGGCTAGTTCGCCGTTTTGATAGAAGGGGCGAGCGAAGGTAATGATCAGGCCGCCCGTTTGAGCATCGACATACGGGGCGGTGATGATAGTGTCTTGCGCGTTCACCGCGCCTTGATACCAGGGACGCTGGCGTGGGTCATAATCGCTAGGGGGTTGCCAGCCGTCTGAGAAAATTCCCTCTGATGTGGACGGGTAAGCAATGTAAGCGGTCATAAAGTCGCCAGAATCGGCTAATTGTCGCAAGGCTTGTAGCGGCTCTTCGCTACCTGCAGTGTGTTCCATGCTGGCTAACATCGTGTAGCGCGCATTGAACCACTCATCGATGGCCTGTGTGTTTCCATTCACAACAGCGCTTAGGTTGCGATTAACCTGCTCACTATTGTGATGCTTTACAGTCGTGTAACTAGCAATGCCATTCACCGTTAAAGCCAACACAATAGCGATAAGGGCCGCTAGCAAGATACGTAAACGTAGGGAAGAAAACATAGTCGCTCTCGGGATCATCAGGGTTCATGATGGGTATCGGCGAGAGCGACTACGCCTTTAGTAAAAAGCAGGAAAAAAAGTTAGTAAGCGCTAACTGTAGTGTTAACGAAGATCGCTGACCGCGTTCTGAATATCAGCCATGGACGCTTTGCTGAGGTCTTTCGAGAGCGTGTGGGTGACCAGCTTCTGCGTGGGGTTATCGAGCTTCTCTTTGAGCAGCCCCAAGAACTTGGGAGGCGCGACCATGATCAGCTTGTCCATGCTGTTGTCCACCCGCGCAGTGTAGAGTCGCTGGGCGACTTCTTTGGCAAACAGCTCGTTTTCATGTTGGGAGGCCGCGCCTTCCTCGCCGGATGAGCGCGATGACGTTGACGTAGACTCATGAACATCGGCACCGCGGCGGTCCGTGATCAAGTCGCCTTCATGCAGCCTGCCTGCAGCGTGTACCAAGCTCTCCTGCTCGGCGAGGTGAAGTGCATCACGGGTGAAGATACGTGCCCGAGCGGCGTCGGCTACCACGATATAGGTGGTCATTGTCATACGTCCTCCATGTCATTGATTACCCTTTAACCATGGCAACCGTTCCGTGTTTGGTCAAACACGGTTTTCATAGAGAAAAGAGCATGGATATAGACGACTCACGTCATCATTGGCGAAACCGCTATCTGCTGATGCGCCACGGCCATAGCCAGGCTAACGCACAAGGCACCATCATCAGCTCCCCCGAGCGAGGGCTGTTGGCGTATGGGCTGTCGCCGCAGGGCGAGCAGCAGCTGGCAGATACCGTCGCACGGTGGCACTGGCCGGTACCCACACAGGTCGTGCATTCGGACTTTTTACGCACCACGCACACCGCCGCCCGAGTGGCCGCCGCGTTTGGGTTGGAGATGCAAAAAGAGGAGCGCTTGAGGGAGCGCCACTTTGGTGAATTGGAGGGCAAGGCGGATAGCCACTACCCGGAGGTGTGGGCCTTCGATGCCCAGAACGCCGACCACACCCAGTGGCAGGTGGAGCCGGTCAAGCGTGTCGCGGCGCGCATGGTCGCTGCGCTGGAAGCGTTGGAGCAACGCTTTGAGGGTGAAACGGTGCTGGTGGTCAGCCACGGCGACCCCCTGCAAATTCTGCTCACGGCGCTGGCGGGCAAGCCGCTGACGAAGCATCGGGAGCAGCCTGCGCTACTGCCTGCCAGCATTACGCTTGTGGGCGGTTAAGCGCCCTCTTTAGGAGGAATCCAGGCGATCATATCTACCTCCACATCCGCACTGCCCGCAAGCCCGGTCACGCCGATGCAGGTGCGGGTGGGCAGCGTTAATGCCCCAGAATCTGGCTCAGGAAGAGCCGGGTGCGCTCGGACTGCGGGTTGTTGAAGAACGGCTCCGGCGCGTTCTCTTCAATGATTTGCCCTTGATCCATAAAGATCACGCGGTCGGCCACGGTCTTGGCGAAGCCCATTTCATGGGTCACGCAGAGCATGGTCATGCCCTCTTCGGCCAGTTCGATCATCACGTCCAGTACTTCCTTGATCATCTCCGGGTCGAGGGCCGAGGTCGGCTCATCGAACAGCATCACGTCCGGATGCATACATAGCGAGCGGGCAATCGCTACCCGCTGCTGCTGGCCGCCAGAGAGCTGTCCGGGATACTTTTTAGCCTGCTCAGCAATGCGTACCCGCTCCAGGTACTGCATGGCCATGGCTTCGGCCTCTTTGCGGGGCTTCTTCTGCACCCACATTGGTGCGATACAGCAGTTCTCCAGCACGGTGAGGTGAGGGAACAGGTTGAAGTGCTGGAACACCATGCCGACGCTACGGCGAATCTGCTCGATGCGTTTAACATCTTGGGTCAGCGGCACGCCGCCTACCGTAATCTCGCCTTTCTGATGCTCTTCTAAGTGGTTGATGCAGCGGATCATGGTGGATTTGCCCGAGCCAGAAGGCCCGCAAATGACGATCCGCTCGCCGCGTTTTACTTCAAGGTTAATATCGCGCAGCACGTGAAAATCGCCGTACCACTTGTTCACGCCGCGCATTTCAACCATGAGGTCAGAAGTACTAGTACCAGGGTTGTTGGTGGCTGCTTGAGTCATGTCACTATCCTGCTAAAAATCGTTAATAAAAGCGGCGTTAGCGCTTGTGGCCGGTGTTTAGCTTGCGTTCTAGGTACTGGCTGTAGCGCGACATGCTGAAACAGAAGATCCAGAACATGAAGGCGGCAAACACGTAACCTTCCAACGAGAAGCCTAACCAGCGTGAGTCGGCCAGTGCCGCTTGCACGATCCCCAAAAGGTCAAAGAGCCCGATAATCATGACCAGGGTGGTGTCTTTAAACAGCGAGATAAACGTATTCACGATGCCGGGAATCATCATCTTCAGCGCTTGGGGAAGAATGATCAGCCCCATGCGCTTCCAGTAAGTCATGCCGAGCGCTGCCGCGGCCTCTTCCTGGCCTTTTGGAATCGCCTGCAAGCCGCCACGAATGACCTCTGCCATATAGGCGCTCTGGAACAGCGTTAAGCCGATCAGGGCACGCACTAGGCGGTCAACGCTCATATCGGAGGGCAGGAACAGCGGCAGCATGACCGAGGCCATAAACAGCACGGTGATCAGCGGCACGCCACGCCAGAACTCGATAAAGATGACGCAGAAGCTCTTGACGATGGGCATGTTCGAACGCCGCCCCAGGGCCAGCACGATACCGATCGGCAGCGCGCCTACCATGCCCACGGTGGCCAGCAGCAGGGTCAGCATCAGGCCGCCCCAGCGATGGGTCGGCACACGCGGCAGGTCGAAATAGCCGCCGTGCAGCAGCACGTAGGCGATCACGGGGAAGCCGACCAGCGCAAACACGGCCACCCAGTGCTTGAAGGGCAGGCGTGGAATCGCCAGCCAGGCAATCAGGGTGAAGAACCCGGCAAAGACGATATTGGCACGCCAGATTTCCGAGCGCGGGTACAGGCCGTAGATGAACTGGGTGAAGCGTGCGTTGATGAACACCCAGCAGGCGCCTTCGCGAGAGCAGTCGTCGCGGGTAGTGCCTACCCAGTCGGCGTTGATAAACGCCCATTGCACCGTGGGAACCACGAGCAGGTAGAGAATATACAGGCCGATCAGAGTAAAGATCGTGTTGATCGGGCCGTTGAACAGGTTGCTGCGTAGCCATGCCACAGGGCCCACAGAACTGCTGGGCGCCGGCTTTGGCTCGATCATCGTTCGGTTGTGAATCATGGGAATGCCCTCGACAACGGCCTAGCGTTCAACCAGCGCCACACGGGCGTTGAACCAGTTCATGAACATGGAGACCAGCAGACTGATGGTCAGATAAACCGCCATGGTCATGGCAATGACCTCGATGGCTTGGCCTGTCTGGTTCAGCGTGGTGCCTGCAAAGACCGAAACGAGGTCCGGGTAGCCAATGGCCGTGGCCAGCGACGAGTTCTTGATCAGGTTGAGGTACTGGCTGGTGAGCGGGGGGATGATGACCCGCAGCGCCTGCGGAATGACCACCAGACGCAGCACCAGGTTACGCGGCAGGCTCAGCGCTTGTGCGGCCTCGGTTTGGCCATGGGAAATGGCCTGAATGCCGGAGCGCACGATTTCGGCGATGAACGCCGCCGTATAAATCGAGAGCGCGAACCACAGTGCCAGGAACTCGGGAATCACCGTAATACCGCCGCGGAAGTTAAAGCCACGCAGTTCGGGCATTTCCCAAGTGATAGGCACGCCAGTCACCAACATAACCAACAGCGGCAAGCCAAAAATCAGCGCAAAGGAGATCCAGTAGGCAGGAATACGTTTCCCCGTGGCTTCCTGGCGGCGCTTCGCCCAAATCACCAGCGCAATGCTGGCCACAATGGCGATCACAAAGGTCACGGGAATTAGCCCAAAACCGGACTCAAACAGCGGTTCTGGTAGATACAGTCCGCGCACGTTGAGGAAAAACGCTTCCCCAAAGGCAAGGCTGTCCCTGGCGCTTGGCAGGGTGCGCAGCACGGCAAAGTACCAAAAGAAAATCTGCAGCAGCAGCGGAATGTTACGAAAGGTTTCGATATACGCGGCGGCTAGCTTGGCGATCAGCCAGTTGGGCGATAGACGAGCGATACCGACAATAAAACCAATGATGGTGGCGGCGATCACGCCTAACCCACCCACCAGCAGCGTATTCAGCAGGCCCACGAAGAAGGTGCGGCCATAGGTGCTTTGGGAGGAGTAGTCGATCAGACTCTGCACGATCCCAAAACCGGCGGTATTGTTTAGGAAACCAAAGCCGGTGGTGATACCCCGTGAGGATAAGTTGTCTTGAACATTGCCGACAATATAGAACAGAAACACAATGACAGCGGCAATCAATAGACACTGGAAAATGAGCGCACGCTTGGCGCGGTCTCGCCAAAACGGTGGCTTGTGGCCAGCCGGGCGAGCATTAGGTCTTACAGACATGGATGGCGTCTCCGCGATACGGCAGGTCAATCAGATGGCCCGCCATTCCCTGTTAAGAGGGAGCGGCGGGCCGGGGTCAAGCGAGACGCTTAGCGAATCGGCGGTGCGTACTGAATGCCGCCTTGGGTCCACAGAGCGTTAATACCACGCTCAATTTCCAGCGGTGAGCCCATGCCTACGTTGCGATCAAAGCTTTCGCCGTAGTTACCTACCTGGCTCAGAATGTTGTAAGCCCAGTCGGCTTCTAAGCCCATACCTTCACCGTAGTTGCCGTCCTGACCCAGCAGGCGAGCAATATCCGGGTTGTCTGAGTTGAGCATCTCGTCAACGTTTTCGCTGGTAATGCCATACTCTTCACCGTTGATCATGGCGAACAGCGACCATTTTACGATGTTGAACCACTCATCGTCGCCTTGACGTACCACTGGGCCCAGCGGCTCTTTGGAGATGATGTCAGGCAGAATCATTGCAGAAGCGGGGTCGTCCAGTTGGATGCGTAAGGCCGCTAGCTGAGAAGTGTCGGAGGTCAGCACGTCACAGCGGCCAGCTTGGAAGCCGCCCACGGTTTGCTCAGACGTGTCGAATACGATGGGGTCAAACTCCATGCCATTGGCACGGAAGTAGTCGGCGACGTTAAGCTCGGTGGTAGTACCAGACTGGATACAGATCGCGGCGCCATCGAGTTCGTCTGCGCTGCTAATACCTAAATCCTTGTTCACCATGAAGCCGATACCGTCGTAGAAGGTAACGCCGGTGAAGTTCAGGCCCAAGGTGGTGTCACGGGTAGTGGTCCAAGTGGTGTTACCCCGCCTTATTCATGAGGGCGCTGGCTGAGTGGATTGTCAGCCCTCGCTGCCAACACCAGCCCACCGGCACCGCGTTGGCAGCATGAGACCCCGCTGTTATATGCAAAAAAGCGCAAATTTTAGTTC
>Ga0208449_1000413_pt1 | contig 30975 bp, 35 predicted proteins | sample MalvireepMed_s17_FD_184247 | JGI IMG/M metagenome (GOLD analysis project Ga0208449, IMG submission 184247) | Marine viral communities from the Global Malaspina Expedition - Malaspina viral metaG DeepMed_s17 (SPAdes) (version 2) | ecosystem: Environmental > Aquatic > Marine > Oceanic | place...
TGCTGTCGTCATCGCCACTGATCGTATCGACGGCTATGTCGCCTACGTTGGTGATGTTCTGCTCGTTATTACTGAACCCGCTCGTAAATGTCGCAGCTTGCGGAAACGTCACACCACCACCATCAGCTATCGTTATCGCGTTATCACCATCTGTGTAGCCGATATTGGCAGTTTGTACTTCACCACCAACTTTCAGGTCACCAGATACGTCTACTCGCGTCGAAGCATTAAGGTCAATGATTGCCTCACCATCTATACGCAGTGTGCCATCTGCTGACTGCTGGACAAACGATGCAGCATCGCCAAAGGTCAGCTTGTTAGTGGAGTTAAGCGTTAGACCCGTGCCATCTGTATGCGTTAGCGTCGTATCCAGATCCGCGCCGAACTCAAGCAATGCAGAGTCAGATTTAAGCTGGACATCATTAACAAATATGGCATTACCTTCGTCGCTACCGTCGAGCGTTAGCGCCGTGACGGCTGACCCGCCATCGTCAACTTTAAAGATTACATCAGCATCGTTGGCTTGAGCATCCAGCGTAATATTACCACTCGTTGTTTCTATGCTAACTGCTCCATCACCAGCAGAAATATCATCCGCAGCAGTCGAACTTCCTGAGCCAGCAGCTCCGATGTCACTGAGTACCTGAGATCCTGTGCGATAGTCTACATTCCCACTACCATCAAGCACTAAGAACTTATCAGTATCTGAGCCTGCAGCTGCAACAGTGCCAATAGTCAACGTACCTGACGTAGTAACTCCTCCACCGTCAGCAATAGTAATGGCATCGTCGCCATCGGTGTAAGCGATTTTCGTAGTCTGGACTTCGCCTGGAACATTAATACCAGCGGCAGCATCCAGGATCTTCATGTTCGTAGCATCACCATTATCGGTGAATACTAGATCCTTACCATTAGTAGCGAGCTTAACTGTAACATCACCACTATTGCCTTCCGTGAACCTTAGTACTTCACTGCCGGCATCTTTAAAAACAAACACACCAGTATGAGCATCGAGCGTTAGTGCAGCACCCGAGTCTACTATAATAGGATTAGCAGCAATCGTAACTCCAGTAGTGCCATCGTGGGTCAAGGTTGCATCACTATCTACACCTAGTGATAATACAGCAGAATCAGTTAATAATTTAAGGTCATCACCTACGATAACGTCTAATGCTACACTTAAACCGCCATCCGTCTGCAATGATCCATCAGTAGTACTTGTAGCATTTGTGGTATCCTCAGTCTTCAAGATTCCATCAAATGTACCTGCGCCACCAGTAGTAATCGTAGCTCCTGACGACCCAGTACCACCCCCAAACGTAGCAGCTGCGGTACACACTAAACTCGCTAGCGTAGACGCACCTGCACCTAGGGTACCTGTGACAGTAAGGTTATCTGCTACAGTAGTCTCAGACGTAGTATGGCCAATAGTAACCGCTATCCCCGAGGTCTCAGTAGCGAGCTTAAGGGCACCTTCAGAATTTGCAATATAACTATTGCTGCCGTCGTGATACACCTGCAAATCATCACCATCACCCAGGAGCAACTTGTCACTGTCACCTATGTCAAACGCACTAGCTCCAGCTACCGTCACACCTCCAGTAACAGTAAGATTCCCGCCTACCGTTGCATGTCCTACAATCGCAGTAGTCGAGCTTGCTGCCGTAGAATTAGGCGTTAGCGTAAGTTGGGTAACATACGTACCTTTAGAGGCAATATCATTCCCTAGAGTAATCACACCTCCATCAGCAACATTAAGTTTCCAAGCGTCACCTGCATCGTCACCTTGATCGGCTTTAAGCACCATCGCCAACGCTGCACCTTCGACACCTGTATCAAACAGCAACGCATTGTCAGTGCCTTCATCATATTGAACCTTAATGTCACTATTTGTGCCAAATATAAGATCAATATCATCGGCCATAGTTACAGTACCAGAATGCGTCCTAGTACCCGTGATGGTCTGGTTAGCGTTCAACACACTAACACCATCAGACGAAGATGTATCTACATTATTCGTGTCTAACTGCCCATTCACGAGAGTAAAAAGCTGATCTATGTCAACATTCCATTCACTCTCAGTGGGCTTCTCGCCAGATACAAATGAATGAGATCTAGTTATTGAACCCATTTAACGATTCTCCTCTTGTTGTAGACCGACAGACGCTTGAGGTGCGTGTTGTGCATTGTACCTTTGAATTTGTTCCAGTACAGTCCCTACGGACCATATAGTACGTTTTTGATCGCCTAATACTTTTCCCACAGGATGATTTAGCATATGACGCGTAAGTGCTTTACCGTAGTCCGCAGCACGTTGGCCTAGCCCTATAGTTTGCAGTATTTTACCTGTAAATCTAGGACTAGAAAAAGGTATAAACATAAAAAATAACGGGTTAAATGCAGCACCCGCTGCACCTACGGCTACTGTACGCTGCAAAGCACTAACAGCAGATCCACGAGCTACAAGTGACGATGGAGTCCATCGACGTGAAATTAAACCTGCAATCCCAGCGTGAATTGACTCACCTGTAACTTTTTCTACTTCATCTATAAGTTGTTTTTTAATTGGATCTGATTGTAATGCTTTGATATAAGACTTTAGTATATCACTATCTCCTGTACCGGACTCCTTAAATGCACTATATGTTCGTGCTAAATCTTCGCGAATATTTTCATGCCTTATAATACGAGCCCACATATTATCTTGACTCATAGGATCATCAAGAAGCTCACGTAAACTGCCAGATTTAGGCAGTAAGTCATTTATGCTATACTGACGTCCTGTATCTAGCGTAGTTGTAAGTTCATCTAAAGAGTCACGTAGTGTATCGTAAAATGCATCCAAAGTAGGAGCATTGCCTGGGCGATACCTATGAGCAAGTAATTGTTGAATAACTCCAGGAGTATCTGTAAGGGAATCTCCTATAAGAGCTTTCTTCATATTAGGTAATTGAGTTAAATCTCCGTTTATTTGATCACGTATCCAAGTTATAAGTTGACGAGCCTCTGACCCAGGTATATAAACACCTGTATCTACAGGTATATAATCAACTTTACCAGTTTCACGATCATGTTTAAATTTAATTCCTACACCTGCAGATTTTAATTTAGTATTAAGTTTAGATACAAAATTAGTCTGAAATGCCATTGAATCGGCTATTAATGGAATAGTTGTAGCAGTACCTTGGATAGCTCCGCCACCTTTGGCTCCTCCAAAATATCCTTTAGACCTTATATCTGAAAATGTATCTCCATCTAACCATCCTCTAAATATTTTTTCCATCAACCCATCAGCTTCCTGCAGAATTATATTTGCATATTGTTGGTTAATAGCTGAAATATGACCCACTGTAGCTGCTTCATCACGAAATCCTCCCGCAATATCAGGATCAGTACTACGCGCCCGTCTGAAATGTTCCGTTGGAGTTTCTCCAAATTGCCGCTTAAGGTCAGGATCGTCAAACCTACCAAGCCAATGCAATGGATTAAGACCTGCAATATCCATCTGAGAATCGGTAAGTCTACCTGCACGTTGCATAGCTTCCAAAGATTGCACGGGCTCGCCAGTTATAAATTCAAGTGCTATACGTCCAAGTATTCCTGTACCACGCATAAGTGATGCTGTCCCTTTTACTGCTACACTTCCAACCGCTCCCACAGGATCCATGACCATATCTACTATAGGTTGGCCCACATTACGGGTAACATCCGCAGCTAAACCTGCCGCAGGTCTTACAACACTTCCAACTTTAGGAGAAAGTCCCTCAAGCGCACCCCCAACTCCACGACGCGCCATAGCGCCTGCTTTTTGAACACTTTGCAATCTGCCCATAGCTCCAAATCCAGGAGCTACTACAGTAGCTTGCCCAAAAGGATCTGTAGCTATAGTACGTTTTATGCTTTCCCAAGATCCATACTGGTCTTTAAGCGCATCAACTGTTCCATCTAATCCAAGATCATACAAAGCTTCAGCTGTATCTATTGGATTAAATATCATATCTGCTATTCCAGTAAGTGTGGTTACAAACGATGGAACAATATTACTAGCGAGTTCTGCTCCATACTCACTAGAAAACATATCCATCTTACCTGGATCTTTGGCCGTTATATTAACAAAATCATTTCTATAACGGGATTCTCCAAAAGTTTCCAGTAAACGCTTAGTTTCTTCAAGCTCCGATACAGTATAGCGAGCTCGTAATTGTTGAGGCGTTAATGAGAAATCATTAGGTGATACTGCCATTTTTATATCCTTTATCTACCGTAAGAAGGTACAGGAGTGTATCGCCCGCCTGCGCCTGTATAACGTCCGACAGCTTGACCTGCCTGCACTCTTTGCCAATCTCGTCCATGCTGTTGTTGTAGAAATGCTTCTGCCGATCTACTTGATTGTACGCTACCTCTAGGATCAGGAATAAGGTAATTAGACCGCTGAGTATAATGTGATGCTACGTTAGAAAATGCATCATAAACAGGCCCAAGTCCAAGTCCTCCAAAGAATCTACCTTTACCTTCTTGCGCGGAGAAGTTTCCAGTTCCAGGAGCAATATTACCCATAGCAGGATTCCAAGTTTCCTGAAGTCCAGGATACGTATTCTTTAAACCCCAAGCATAATTAGAATCTAGTATATCAGTTTGCATACTATGCAAACCCGCTTTAATTGCACGAGGATTAAGTCCAAAATTTAATAAAGATTTACGCGTCAGCTCAAATAATGGATTATCAGATGCAGGTCTAAATTGTTCGCTATGTATAACATGTTTCTTAGCGGCTTCCAATGTTGAATCAGATATTGCCCTAGCATCTCCCTTGACCCAACTATCAAGAGTAGGATCCCAATGGTAAGTCCAAGGCAACAGCCTAGGCTTACTTAATTGTTTAGGCGACGAAGGCCAATCTAAAGGTTGGGAGGGAAAATCACTAAACTTAGGATATTTTACTCTCCACTCATTTAATAATTGTGCATTTTGAACGCTACCCCCATATCCACTTCTCTCTACTTCTTCAAAAGTGGTTTTTAGCGCATTTTGTGCATCTTCATATTCTGCATTTGTATATAATAATTTCTTAACAGATGGTGGTACTATGCCCTCTACTTCGCCTTCAGCATCTACTCCAAGAGCTCTATTAACAACACCTAATGCGATTGATTTACCTGTCTCAGGCGCGAATGCTCGAGCTTGTCCAGGCTTATACTCAGGCATATAAATCGGTAGTATTGATGCATCTAAATGTTCTATTGCTTGGTCTATACTTGAAAAACCTATAGCATCAATATTATTATAAATCTCACCAGCTACAGTAGTAGTACCTTTAAAAGGTTGTAATGCACCTGCAACAACATCTCCTATAGCTGTATACATAACAGAAGATTGGTGCTCTTTTTCTGCCTGTAAAACATTTAACATACCTGCAAGATTCTTATTAGTAAGAAACCGTTTGTGCAAACCTACAGTATCAACAGTTAATTCATTGCCATCAGCAATATCCATAATACCTTGGCGAAGATTATCAGCAGTAATATGCCACGATTCTCCAAGATTATTAAAATTATCTGTTAAACGTAGCATATCATCACGCATAATAGCTTCGTCACTACCTACACGTAATACGCGTTTTAGTAAATTCTCAAATTGAACTGCACTAATATTAGGATTACCCTCTACTATCCATCTTAGATCCTCACCCTGTTTTATAGATTTTCTAATGTCAGGACCTTCTAATACCATTGCGAAAGTAGAATCAATATTATTACGTTTTTCTAATGCTTGGCCGTATACAGAGCCAGTATCTCTAAGTTCTGTATGTATAGACTGATTTACTGCAATCTGACTATTTCGACGGTTATTAACAAGCTCTGTAATATTCTTTTGTTTTATTAACTCTTCTTGGGCTGTAGTTGAGCGCAGCTTAAGATCCCACATTCGATCTTGATGAGCTGTAGATATACGAAGTGCGCGATCAGATGCCTCCCGATCCCTTTGATCAGATATAGCATTAAACAATTTGCCTTGATAATCACGTTGCAGCGTACCTATAGATGTATTGTAACCTCGGTCAAACGCTTCTGCACGCGCATCTGCAAACCAACCACTAAATACAGGAGCATCTTTAGCTCTTGTACCAAGATTTCCTAATACATCACTGAAATGCTCTACAGGCTGAAACTTAGAAGTAAATTCAGGTGCAGTAGCAGCTACAAAACCACTTTGATCTGCAATTTCCGCATAAGCAGGCCTAGATTCTGATACTGCACTTGTAAGTCTCGCAGCACCTTCTTTCGCGCCAAGTGCTTCAGCCTGCGAAATCATCGTATTACGAATTGTATCATACGCACTTACAGCAGTAGAAGCATACCCAAGTCCAGTACCTAAGCCTCTCCAAAGTTTTCCTGCTCCTGAAGACTCATAAGGATCTATCTCAGGCTCTTCTTGGTACACAGGCTGCATTGGAGCACGTCCACCAAGCCCAAAGAAAATATTGGCCATGCCAGCTTTACGCTCAGCCCCTCTCCGCCTACGCTGAGCCTCTTGCTGCATCTTAGTAACGCGATTATAGTACTTTTCTTGGTTTCTCCCTTCGAGGTAATTGCCAATTCCCGAAGAAACCATGCTACCTGCTTGAAGTGCAAACGGTAGCCAAACTGGAGGAGCCATAGATTTATTCCTTCACAATGTGAATTAATGGGCTTGGTATGTTAAATTAATCCCAATCCGAAGGGATAGGTTCATTAGGAAAAATTGTTGAATATTGATTAACCCATGCATTATAACGAATTAAATCTTCAGATAGATTGGTAGTAAGGGGCTCTGTGGGCTTTGGATTATCCCTCAGCCAGTTATCCCTTGTTTGTGCAGGAGTAGCATATGGATCATCAGTAGCCGTAAAGCGCTCATGCACATCATAAGCTTCTCGCTGATTTTTTACATTTTGCCATTCACGTGTCGCTTTTCTCCACTCAGCTACTCCCGCATCTCCTTCAGGAAAATCTAAACGTTCAGGTGCAGGATTACGTTGCTCCCACCCTTCTGCCGTTGGGGCTTTATAATTAGGATCTAAACTACGAGCTAAAAAATCTTCTTCACTAATACTAAATCTACCTCCAACAGCTTCTTGCGCCCTTCGGGCTCCAAACACATCCATTTGACGTTGCCATTCACGATCTTCATCACGCATACGACGATCAGTCTCATAATCTTGCCTTGAAGTGTCGTATCGTTCTGCTTCAAGTGCTGTAGCAGCATCATAACGCTGATCTTCTAGGGCATAACGATCTTGACGTTCGGTTCTACTTTGTCTAGCCTCTCGTGATGCAAATGTATCACCTCTACGTTGACTCGTTCCATAAAGTTCTTCTTCGGCAAGCTGATTACGAAACGCTTCACGTTCTCCAGCGTCACGTGCTAATCCAATACGTTCTCCCTCGTAACCTAAACGCTCACGTTCAAATCCTGCGGCTCGATCGGCGTGCCGCGAAGCGAGGGTTCCTCGACGTGGGTCTACATCAACTCCTCCATATAATTCTTCCCTAGCCAACGCACGCTGAAGTCTATTCTGATCTTCTCGAGAAGTAATATCCCTTGCTGCTAAACCTTCTCGAGATCCTATTTCAGCAGCACTTAAACGCCCACGCAAAGCACGCTCTTGGGCGGCCATGTCTTCGCGTGAAGTTAGTTCTTGCCCAAATTGCTCGCCTCGTTGAGCAAGTTCTTTAGCAGCTACTGTACTCGGGCCCCCACGTCCCGATGCTATCATGCCACGTTCAGCTTCGCTCAACTCACGACCGTATAGATTAATTTCCTGAAGTCGTGATTGCTCAGTAGTACCTTCACGGGCTAAAGTACGATCTAAAGCAGCTTGTTCTTCTCGTGAAGTTATTTCACCTTCTGCCAATTTTTCCCTAGATCCTATCTCAGCAGCGCTTAGCCTCCCTCGTAATGCACGTTCTTGTGATGCCAACGTTCCGCGTTGTTCACGTTCAAGCGCAGATTCACCACGCGCAAACCTTCGCGCTGCATCAGCCTCTCTTGCAGCAAGCGTACCTCGGCGAGGATCTACGTCAACACCACCATATAGTTCTTCGCGGGATAAAGCACGTTGCAATCGAGCTTGATCCGTGGTCAATTCTCGGTCTAACGCAGCTTCGCCTTTAGTAAGTGCTCGGTCTAATTCTGCTTGTTCTCCCGTAAATTCTCGACCTACCCGAGATTCGCGAGCTGCTAAAGTTTCACGACCCCTGATAGAACGTCCACCTGTGACAGCTGCTAATTCATCTTGCGAAGGTTCACGTCCTAGTTGCTGCTGTAATGCCTGCCGAATTGCAGTATCTCGACCCACAGCCATTTCAAGTCCAGGATCGATATTTAATGTATCTAGCGATATCTCTTCTGCGCCTCCATACATTTCTTGCTCAGCAAGGGCCATACGACGACGTTCTTGAGCAACCTGATCTCTACGTGCCGCCTCAGTAACTCCAACTCTACGACCTTCGAAGCCTTCACGAACTAAAGCCGAACGTTCTATCTCTGCCTGCTGAGCGAGAGCAATCTGACGCTGTGATAGCCCAGCCGTTTCCATCTCATCGAGTCTACGCCTTTCAGCTGCTATTTGCGCTCTTTGACCTGTAGATGCTAGCGTACGGTCCCATTCCATAGGATTCGCAGACCCGTACAACTCTTCACGGGCTAAAGTTCTAGCAAGCGCAGCTTGTGAAGTTTCCTGGCCAAACTGAGCTTGTTGCATACCTTCCCGAGATTCCCGTTCACGTCTTCCCTCAGCCTCAGTTAAGCGCCTCTGAGCGCCTGCCTCTCTAGCAGCTAAAGTCTGTTCTCTACGTCCATCAATTTCCCTAAATCCCATCAACTCTTCACGAGCTAAATCTCGCCCAAGGCCTGCCTCAGTCGCACGAGCTTCACGTTCTAGAGCAGCCTCTCCAAACTGAGCAGCTTGCATATCACTAGCTGCTCGCCGATCTAGACTAGCTTGACTACTCCGTAAATTACGCTCTGCCAGGCCTTCAGTCCTACGCAACCCACGTTCCATAGAAGCCTGTAGAGCTTCTTGCTGAAGAGCATCACGGGCTAGAGTATCTTGACTGCCAATTTCCCCTAAAGCCAGTTGTGCGGCTAAGGTCCGTTGACGATCCTCACCTACTCGGCCCGTAGGCCCAACCTCACCTAACAATTCCCCACGACGAAGATCTAATTCTTGCTGCTGCATAGTCTGTGCAGCACCTCTAGCAGCATGTTTCGTCCCATACAACTGTTGAGCTGCTAGTGTCCGATCTCCTGCCCACTCTCCCATAAGCCCTGCGTGTTGATATAACTCTTGCTGCTTACGTTGTGCACGAGCTTCAGTTTGTCGTGTTACATCATCACCGCCAAGATCAGTGCCAAATGTCTGAGCTAAGCCTAGCCTATAAGATAGATCCTGTCTCTGCTGATCAACAGTACGCTGTCCATCATACTGCCCTACTATACCAGCACGTTGAAAACCTTCCTGGACTTGTGCAGCTCTTTCAGCTTCACGCTGCCTATCACGATTCAAAGCATCCTGGGACAAATACTGCCTAGTGCCCAAATCACGAGAGAATCGGCCCATACGTTCAGCTTCAGACTGCTGCCTGCCTGCAATTCCCATCTGACCCGTTGTGCCATACATCCCTATGCCCTGCTGTATGGCCTGACTTACACCGGCATCACGCTGAGCCTCAAACTGTGCTCCTATAGCCTGCTGCCCTCGAAGTACCCCAGACTCAAACTCCCCAAACTGACTAGCAGTTTTCCCACTCCCTCGCAACACACCAAGTCTATTTAGACGCTCTGATAGATCCTGACGCGCCTTCTCGGCCTGTGCTTGATAGTCAGCCTGAGCAGCTTGTTGACGTTTCTCATATGGATCAGCAGTAAGACGCTTAGATATAGCACCTTCTAACTGTCCTCTGAAACTTCCTATAGCCATTAGTGTACTCCCAGTTTTCTAACTGTTTCAGGTCCAATAGGCTTGTACATCAGCATAGAACGACGAACAGTAATAGGCTGATCTAAGGAACTATTCTCATATCTTATCTGCGACACAGGGCTATAACCATGCAGATCTGTGTCATTTACAAAAGCCGTAGTTGACGATCGAATTGCAGAAACACCAATAATAAACTCTGTTACTAGAGCATCCGTAGGATCACCTACATCAAATATATCCGACTTAGTGATAATCCCAGGACCAGTCTGAAATACCGAAGTATTATACAGCATTGAACTCATGCCGAGCATACAACCACCGTACTCTCGTGGCAATACTAATAGGTGGAGTAGCTGCGGTAGTTGCTTTTACAGTAAATGCTGAGGTATTATCATTAGTACCAGTATTATGTTTAAATAGCAATCCATCATCGTAACCTCCTAGATGCGGAAGATCATCAAAATAAGCTCCTGAAACACGTGTATTTCCAGTATACACCCCTACCCATTGACGGAGCTTATAGTTCCAGATCAACGCATAATTCATATACTGCTGATTCGCCCCATAAGGTACCCAGAACCAAATCTGGTCATCGGAAGTAACCAAATGAGCAAAACTATGAATTAACCTATCTTTGTTTAAGTTATCCCAGAACTCTGAACCATCGAAATTCCCAGATACCTTTACAGGCGGCTCAGATCCACCCCATTCATATATTCCATCACGGCGCATAAACAACTGATTACCAAATTCATCAGTTATAACACTACGTCTAGCGATCGTCCCTCTGTCTGCACGGCGTTGAATACTATAAGGTATGTCTGCATTACCAGTTGGGAACAAACCGTAGATGCCATTTTCGTTATGCAATCCTAAGAAACTCTTAACAGGCGCAGCACCAGTGATCTTTTCGTCAGTTATATAATAATCATTTGCACCAAAAGACTCAATATCAGTAGTCGATGAGTAATGAGCTAATCGCTCACCTTGGTTCGTAGACACATACCAAAGTCTATTATCCCAGAATATAGGCAAATCCGCAGAAGTAACACTCGAAGATCCCATTCCGGCTGCGGCTATATTACCTGCTGCTGCTGTCCACTTTATTGGAGCATTATTTCCAATACCATTAGTTCCGACTAAGGTACCTCCAGCATTAGTAGTCATCCAGTACTTATCTACATGATCCGTGATCGAGATCGACGCTGTACGATCAGTCCATGTTCCACTAACATCCTCAAAAAACTTATCACCAGCAATTACAAACACCGCGCTAGATGACGCAGTGAACCTTTGTTTTCCTACACCTACTATAGACGGAGTACCACTAAGTGCTCCAGAGATATACTTAGCAGTACCCCGCCTAGTATTCAACGATCCTGCATTATCGAGAAACATATTCTCGATTGCAGCTAATACGTTTGGTTGTAAGTCAATAGCAGGCACAGAGTAATTAATTGTCTGCCAAGGACCGTACTGTATTCCTTCAGCTTGTATTGCCATTAGGAAGCTACCTGTAATGATCCTTCTTGGACAACAAAGTCAAACTGACCAGGTATAGAATCTCTACGTCCCATACGGAACTTACGATCCGACGATGTAGTTCTATTATACATTAAGCCAGTTTGTACATAGTTATTCTTGTAATTGTTTTCTTGCGCGGCTCCTTGCGGATCACCTTTCTCAGAATGATATTGTTCTGAGACTCCATACAGCACCGCAGCTTGGAACCACACAGGTGCATAGGCATCGAAATCAGTAGTTAGATTCGATTCTGCGAAATCAGGCACATGAGCAACATATTCATACGTCACAGTTGCAGTTGAGTCTGGAGTAGGATATAACGTGATCTGCATTGCACCTGCCGAGCTTTCATTTACTCCACTATGAAACAAAAACCTAGCATTTCCAGTCTCAGACCTATCTATGTCAAGTTCGTCAATATAACTCTCTGTAACAATCTTTACAGGATTATCATTAGTAGTGTCTTTAACATGTCGTAGATGTGCTACATCAGACGCTAAATCATACTCTGCTGTACTACTAGACGTACTAAACGTACCAGTCTTATGCCGAAAGACCCACGGATGAGACAATATCTCAGCCATAGTCATATTAGCATATTCTATCGCATTTTCACGATAGGTACTGTTACTATACGCTAGACCAGCTCTTCGCAGAGCCATGTCTAATATAGTTTGCGGAGTCATATTATTCCTGCGCGGTTAGAGCCAAAGCCTCGAAATCTTCGTCGTATTCAACACCCGTGCTACTTACCTGATTACCGTCTTTCCATTTCTGTTGCCACAGCTCTACAGCACGATCACCTTTAAGTGCAATCGCTTCTGGAGCTACAGGAACAAAATCCTCTCCATGATATGCTTCTCCAAAAGTACGCATATTCTGAAGCGCATCAATATTACCCTTACGCCGCTTCTTAGTGACCGTCGATACACCAAGAGCTTTAGCCATAAGACTCTTAGTTTCATCAGATGACCCCTGGATCAGCTTTACCAACGCATCCGCAGTAAGTGCATCCTTGGGCACTTCCGAATCCGTAACAGGCTTTGCAGTAGTACTCGCAACCTTGTTCATTTTGACTTTCTCTTAGGTTTAGCCTTACGCTTAGTTACAGCCTTCCCTGTAGCCTTCGCGTAGGACTTAGCGGCCTTCTGGCCCGCCTTAGAATATGAAAAATGCTTACCATTAACTTTAGGCATGATTAATCTCTTCTCATCCGATTCATATCATCACGACTAATAGCTTCGCCCCTAGATCCTGGACGGGGCATCTGCGTAACCCGCCCCGTGCTGGGCTCAAGTATGTATCGCACACTACCCATGTCCGCGAATCCATTCTGCTTCAACTCCATTTCCTTCTCAGCAGGAAGTCCGGGGGTACCTGTAGTTCCGCTAAATTGCCTACCGGCATAATCGGGCCTTGTTGGAGGCAACCCTTGCCCATGTTGTGGAATTGGCGAAGCGTTGCTAATAGTGCGCACTGTAGATGGTGCCGGTCTCTGAGACATCTGATATCCATACTGACTGCCTCTGCCCTGCCCAGCACGTTCTTGCTCGGTTTTATACATTGCAGCATCTTTATCTACTGATTTTCTATATCTCTGTTGTTGCTTAGCCATGACAGGTTCCTTGGTAAATAAAGTGAGGGCACCGCCTCGATGCCCCCACCTTAGTAATATTACTAATCCAACAGCCCGTTTAGCATAATCGGCCCATACTCGGTCGATGCTACAACAGCCAAAGCATAACCTACAATCGGCTCAGTTTGAGCGTCTTTAGGTTGCACAGCCCCGGCGGTACCGTCAGACGTTGTTAGCTGCTGACCTACTGCCCATGCGTTGTCGGCCAAACATGTAGCAATACCCTTAGTCTGAATCCATCCAAAATACCCAGATGTCATACTAACCATAGTCACACCAGACACCAAATAATCAGTGCCAGCCGTAGCAGCATGAACATTATTAAATGGACCAGGCGTAAGAGCAAAATCAGTAGCACCAGAAGTAAGTGCAGTTATAATAGGATCGTAGAGCGTAAACTCTACAGCATCACTACTAGCTGCACCATTAGTTTTAACTCTGTAAGTAAAACCTTCGCCGGCATCATCAGTAATGTGCAAGTACGAACCTGCATAATCATTAGCTGACACACCTTCAAAATCAGCAGGAGGGCCAGAAGAGCCGGATGCAGTCAAAGTGACTACCGATGACCCAGCTGTTCCCGTAGCAATAGTGCCGTCTGAAATTTCAACAGCACCACCGGTGGAGAAATCTGGACCTACAAGTTTACCTACAGTGCAGGCAGCGTCAAAATTGGCGTAACGGAAAACACGTCCGTCAATCAATTCCAACCTCTGCCCTAGCGGATATTTAGCAGTTGAAGACTCTTCATAAATACCCTGATTGCCTTCAGCTGATCCACCTATAGTTCCGCCAACTTCAAAATTAAGGTTATCATTACGCGACATCTTAATTCTTCCTTTCCCTATGGGCAGGGCTAAACCTCCATTGGCTTGGAGGCAGGATTATTAGGTCAACGCAGTAGCGACACCGTGGCGCCGTGCGTTGTTGATAACAAGCTGGCAACCGAATACGATGTATGCAACCATCGCAAACTGATTTACCGGCTCCTTGAACGCCGTCTTCGCAAAGTTCTTACCCTGCTGTATCTTCAACTTCAGATACTTGCTATTGATAAGATATGCGTGCTGCGACGGACAATCACGGTCATACTGGATCGTGGCACCACGGAATATGGGAGAACCCGCATCCGCCTTACCAGTCTCGCCAGCAGCCAATCGAGCATACCCAGTACCTTCGAAAAGGTTCTGCATATCACCGAACACCGTCAGAGTAGTAAAGATATGCGAAGGCGTATCATTACCCTCAGAGCAGCTATTCCAGACAGCACCCAAACGCTGAGTACCGACATTGATGTTGCTCGAAATGCTATCTACATCCGAAGACGTAGTATCAGCCTGATTCCTCCACCAAGACTCATTAGCACGATTAATACCCATGACCGTGCCACTCGTCGGCGCATCAGCAATCAGATCCTGGAGACCAAGCGTGGCCTTACCAGTTTGTGCGCTGAAGAACGCCGCGTTAACGGCATCACGAGCAGTCAACATAGACTGCTGAGTCTTAGCTTCAAGAATCTTCTTCGCAGCATCACTCAGACGACCTTCATCACGCTCAGTCATCGAGATAGTAATGGGAGTAGCAGTGTATCGCCAGGGTGCGTATCCCATCGTGATACCATCAACAGCATCTGTGTTGACCGTATCGTAACCATCAAACCAGGTGGCAGAGTTCTTACCATACAGCAAGTCCTCTTGGATCTCCTTACCACCGGTTTCTACTTCCGCATTCGAGGACAGCATCTTCAACAACGGATACTCATCAAAGATATTATCCGTCAAACGCTTCCGCTTGGAACGCATCGTGAGAGTCCACGCAGCATCCCAAGTTTCAGTGGTGCTAGTAGCAGCCATTTGTAATTACCTCACTCAAATCCTAGTTTCTTGAGACCCGACAAAACGTCAGAATCAGACAGTGCCCCTTGGCTTTGTCCCATTCCTCCACCTCTCGGTGCGACGCTCTGTTGAGCATTGCGAATTAAAGTTCTAGAATTACCAGATGCCTCCGATCGGCGACCTGACACCAACTCGAATGCCGATAATACTGTGTGAGGTTGGCCGGTCTCACGGTTAGGCATACCCCTAAGTCTAGAAATTTCCTCATGATAATCCTGCAAAGCCTCACGACTATGGCCAGAGGAGATAGCTTCCTGGATTTCTCCAGAAACTTTATCTTCAACTCTAGTTTGTTCTCCACCGCTTAGATACTGAACATTTTGCTGCATGTGCCCAAGTTCATCTTGTAATGCATGAACTTGTTGTAGTAGAGGATTAACAACGGCATTTGCTATTCCTTCTACTACCACTGCTTCGTCATACCCGTTTTGTCCGGGCGCGAATCCAAATTGCTCGAGTACTGAAGGCGAAGTAGTCTGTGGTTGCTGTGCAGGCTGTGCGTTTTGTGGAGTACTGTTTTGTGGAGTACCATTCTGTGTGTTATTTATCTGTTGCGATGCGTTAAGTGCGTTGTTGTATTGTTGTGTAACATCTTCCATTTGCTTTTGTGTATCACGTAGATCCATATTAGTCTATATATTACGCATTGTACGTAATTGCGGCTTCCATTCATCGGGAACTTCTTCCTCGCGAACAGTAGACCAATTTACGGAATGTGGATCAAACTCTTGAGACGCTTCAGACTGAGCTGGCATCGCATCGGGAGAATCCTCTAGAAGACCCGAAGTGTCCTCAGTAAGATCATTCCCTACTATACCTAGTTCCTCCTGTTCTGGAGCATCAGTCATTTCTGACATACATCACCTCGTTATGAAGCTATTCGCTCTCGAATAGCAATGATTTTAGCAGCCTGATCCGCAGTTCGTGTAGACGCCACAAGATTCCCTGCGTCATCATACACTTTATACGGACGTTGCTGCTTCTCAACAACTCTGACCTCAAACTTAGCTGAATCCATGCTTCTTCTCCAGTGATTTAAGATCCTCGTCTCCATTAATAAACTCTGTATGGTTCTCGGTATTCTTCTTACGGGGCTTGTAGCCCTCGGGACCGTGATCTGGACCTTGGTACTCTTCAGGATACTCATGAGTCTTCGATCCACCTACGGCATCCGCGGCTTCTATACAATTATACTTCTTGAGCAATCTCTGCTTGTGTGAATAACTCTCTACTACTTCACCAAACCCAGGATGATACTTGCCGTACATACCAGGATTATGCGGGTTAAAATCCACGATTCCTGTAATACGACCATAATGAATCTTCATATCTTTACCGCATTTACACACAGGAGTCTTAGCTACGACTTGATCGGTCAGTTCGCAGCCACACTCACAGTAATAATCATGATTAACAGCCATTAGCCTGTCATACCTCCTTGACCTGTCAGTGTTGCTACATCGGCAGTAGCTGCTTGCTGAGTTTTCTGAGCATTAGATCTAACTTGACCTATGATACCTTCTTGACTATTCAATAACCTGCCATCTACTGAAGGCTGGCTTCCGCCCCCCGCTCCTCCGCTAGCCATAGCAGACTGCATCATTTGCTCATGCATTGCCATATGCTGCTGCACTATCTGTAGTATCTGCTGTTGCTGTTGTGGTAACATCTGCTGGAGCTGAGGTAGACCCATAACAACATCAGGATTCTGTTGTTCCATATGAGCCATATGATCCATGCCTTCTTCGACAGGAGCCATTTGACCCTGAAGCATAAGGCTAAGTTCTAGCTGAATCAACGCATTCAAATCACCATCAGCGCCCTTGAATAGTCTTTCTACCGAACGCTTCCTAAAGGACTTAATCAAATCCCTAGTTACTTCAGTCTGGTCTATCATAGGATTACCAACAAGGCGATCATACAACAGCACCGAGTTCTCCTGCTCTAATTCCTCCACCAATGGATGCATAGAACCAGCGTCTAGATCTAACATAAAATCAAAGTTAAAATCTTCACTGGTAAGTACCCGGTATTCTACACCTGAAGGGTCTTTAGCGACATTCAGCATAAACGTCTGGGGGATATAACGTATATCCTGGAACATCCTAAATAGATTCCCTACAATGGTAGTATAAACACCTGCTACTTTTGCTTGCATCCATTGGCGGTTGAGAGAACCTTGAGACGCTATGAGTGCACTTTCTGTAGCAGTCTTTCGGCCCTCTGAGCCTCCCGCAAGATCACTTACATGGAGACTCTGTTCTTCGTAACCTCGTGCGTCGTTCTCGATACCTAGCTGATCCGAAGGTATGTTTCCCCAGGAAGCCTCACGGATACTTGCGATATCATGAAGTCCGATTACATCGCCGTCTTTTGCATCCCTGACGTTATCTACAAGATTCGGATTCCGCTGAATCTCTGCTTCATTAGCCCATACAACACGCGGGAATCTTCGCAGAATATCAACACGCCGACTCAAGGACTCCACAATAATATTCTGAAGATCCTCTACATACTTCATAGGAGGCTCAGGAAAGAACGAACTTTCTACAGTGTCGAACTTCACTGGAATATACTGAAACCCCTTAGACATTATGAACCCAGGAGCTTCTTCAAGACCTACGAGATCTTGGCCATCATAGATCGATCGAGTCTTAATGAATGGATGAGACTCCGCATGGATCTCGTTCTCGTGACCATCTAGGAACGTAATAAGTCTACGGTTCAGCCTATCGTGGACTTCATACAACACCACCATGTCACGCTCGGCTTTGGCACCCTGCACATGCTCGTCTGCGTTATCCGCATCATACTCATCGCCATAGTTTAGCAACGCAGTATCTGTAGCTGATGTGTACTCTGACGATCCTGTGAAATCCCGAGGAATCTTGTATCTTGGGTCACTCTTCAAGATCTCGAATGGTACTTCAATACGCTCAATTATGTATTCTGCGTAACCCAAGTTCTGGGGAGGACACTTAGGATCTACAAAAACATTAAAAGGCCTAACACGCATGACACAAGGAAAATCATCTTTGAATGCATCGTTAGTTACATACGGAGGCATCGAATCGTCACCAGAGGGATTATATCCCATCTTGATCCAACCTACACCACAGAACAACGCATCAAACATCGCCTGATGGATCTCAGCCTTTGCATCCATTAAGTCCAATGCGTTATTAGCTGCGCGTTCCATCACAAGCGAGATACCTTCGAGTTCCCCTGCCACACGTTCGATATTAGGCTTAGCATTCACAAACACTTCGGGGTAATGGAATGCCACTGACGATATGATCTGGCGTACTAATGGATACATCCTAGACACATGAATGATCTCATCTTTATCGAGACCTGGGATATCTAGCTTTAGCTCGTAAGCCGCTAGTAATTTCTCCCATGACCGATGCTTAGGTTCCATGACCCTTTGCACTCGATCAATCGTCTTACGCCAATACTCACGATCTTTATTATTTAATTTAATATCGGCCATATTAGTTTAAAGCGTGATAACGTCCACTATGTGCAGGTTTCCCAGGAAGTGCATCTAATATATCCTGCCCGCTACCCATAATCGGGTCATCCTTGTGTTCTGCATGACGATACATATGTACCATCCCATATCGCCACTCATCAGCCGCATGATCTTCTGCGTGAGTATCTACATCCTCGGGGTTCTTATCCGCGCGAGGCAATGCAGGTACAGTACGCATGAAATCATCGTTCCAACCCTCGAATGCATAGAACTTCTCATGGAGTAGTGCGTCTCGACATATACGCCAACCATTCACACGATCGTTATTAGCGCGAGTTATCGGCAACTCAAAATCCGAAAACACATCTGCCGCACTCTTAGTCATCTGCTCCGTGAGCCTACGCTTCACCCACATACTAGGATCAGAATAAATCATAATGGGCATCCGACCATTTGTATACGGAAACCCTGAGATCCTTTGTACTATCTCTTCTGCGTGCTGTGATGCTGTACGATCACCCTGGTAATATCCCATCAGACGATAGATGTTATAGTCAAAATCTATTGCGTAAAGCCCAAAGCTCGTAGGTGCTGATTCACCGTAATCTAGTGCGCCATACAATGCCCACGATGCTGGGATCTCAAAACTCTTCGTTAAGATCTTATGCCTATTCCACTGTGTAAAGAACTGACCTTGGTATATGTCCCAATCACCATTTAAGTATGCTCTACGTAATGCTTCGTCTTTGATATTCTTTAGTGATTCTACGTACCTAGGGTCAGCTTCCATCAGAGCTGGATTGTCGAACACTCGGGCAGAAATAAACTTATAGTCCTTTGGGTTCTCTGCTTCCTCGTGCATCTGATCAATCCACAATCTCTTGCTCCATGCATGACCTACACCACCAGGGTTTCCCGTAGCCCACATCACAGGCTTAATGGCTTTGTTCGAGGTTCGGCACGAACTCGATATGTACTGCCACTGGAACTCCGTGAACTGTGTGACCTCTTCTACTGCTACGAAGTCAAACTCCTGTCCCTGATAGTTAAACACATCGTCTTCGTGTTCTGCATGACCGAACATCAACTCACTGCCATTAGGCAAGTACATTACGCCTTCGCTCTTGTTGTACCAGTTTCTGATCTTTGGAAACTGCCTAAACAAAGGACGAATGTGATTACCATCGAGCTGCTTGAATGTCCTACGAATCAATAATCCTGTTGACCCAGGATTCTCCATGAGCATGATGAGCATTATGATTCGTGATGCGTAGCTTTTCCCCCCACCCCTAGCGCCGCCATAAAAAGGATACCGCACACCATTACGCACAGCTTCTAATAGCTGAAACTGCTTAGGTTGTAGAGCTACATTGAACTCTAGGTCTTCTAAGCTCTCTGTATGGACCCTACCGCGTGTCGGCATTTTTCTTAGTCACAGACGCAAACGATGTTTGCAAGAATCTACCCATAGCTTGTTGTTTACGGGCAGTGTTATCGTATTGTGGTAATACTAATAGTTCTATGTCGGGCTCTGATATTCCTATGCTACGCTCACCGCTCGCTATGTTCTTTGCTAGCTCAATAGCCAATTCTGGTTCTATGTTTAGCATATCAAGATACGGCAACGCTTCTGCAGACATCATCCATGCTACAGGATCATGCCTCCAATCTTTATCGTAGTCATAGTACAAATCTCTAAGTTCTAAAACTGGCATATCCCGGATCTTTGCTAAGTCATTAAACGATAACTCTTTTGATTTTATCTGTTTGTAATCTTCGTGTAACCAGTCGTGGGCTTTCCATTTGTAGAACAACTCTATTATGTTGTTAAGACTCTGCATAAATACCACGAATGCTAGTCTTTTGTATGCGTTAAAGTTCCATTCGTGCTCTGCGTCTATAGTTTTATTCAGAGTCCCAGGGTGTAAGTCTACCGAGACCCCGTCTGACATATCACCTACAGGCGGAATTGGTATTTGCTTACGATGTTTCCGCGGCTCGGGCTTCTGTGTGTCCAGGCCCTGTAGAGCTTGGAATATGTCCTGTAACTCGCTCGACAACTTCTTCTACCTCTATAGCATTAGCAGAATCCTCTGAACCTTTGAAGCTCGTGATGTTTACTACGAACTGAGGCTTGGATTCATCTCTGGTTTCTACTCGAACTAGCTTGGTTTCCTCACGTGCTGCATGCAGAGTCTTCAAGCACGTTCCGAAATCTCCTAGTTGTTCATTAGCTTTATAGATCTGTTCAAGTCTGCTAAGTCGAGTAGCGAAGTTTGCTATGGGTATGTGTGCTACTAGAGCGTGACGTTTTTCCTGTGCACTGTCAATCATTTCCTGGACACGAGGAGACTCTAGGTGTTCGATGATCTTAGGACGAGTTGTATTAAGACTCTTAGCAATCTCGCCTGCGGTCTTACCCTCGTATATCAACATGCTTACTACACGGGCAGAGTCTAGTGCCCGATCATTTACTAACCCTGTCATAAGTTAAATCCTAGGGTACCTGGGTCGAAAAGTTTACCTTGGTCTGCACGTAAGCGTTCTTTAATAGTACCCGAAATCATCTTATACAAATCCTCTGCCATAGAACTAAGATTACGCTTACTTGGATACTGCGACGCCAAAGTCAATACATCACCTAACATACTTAGTTCTTCTGTATTTACAGGATGCCTGGGATTCCCCATACGATTTATAAAACCGTTAATGTCGAATGTACCTTCCGCACCTGCTCCAACATCAGGGAATATCCACTGATTACGCTTAGTACTAAATTGAGCTTTAGCTAAGAGATCTGTGACCTCAGCCCCGAAATCTGCATCACCTGTAAAACCTTCTATACCGTGAGCTACAGGCCAGCCTGCATCAGGTTCTCCTGCGCCTTCAGCTTTCATTTGATCTAGCTTCGACATTTGCTTCTTAGCGCCTGCGGAACCTCCACCAGATTCACGTCTACGTCTATGACGCTCAGCTACGAGTTTTTCTAACTCAGTCTTAAATTGCTGTTGGTCTTTTTGTACATCTTTACGATCTGCATCTAAGATGTCATCTCTATCTAAAAATTTTTGTTGGTCATTAATTGTCCAATTAGATTTACGTATTTCTAAGTCTAAAGATTCATCTGTTAAATCTCTAATCATAGAATCAGGTAAAGGTTCTATTTTACCTGAATCAAGCCCTTCATGCTCAGCTTGCCATTCTGCCTCATCTTTATCTGTCCATTTACTCTCCCCTCTCGGCACCATCGCGGGATCTACGTTTTCGCCTTCTACGTAATGTACACCTTCAATCCCGTGCTCTATTTCATTATCATCTAGAAATGCTTTATATTCAGGACTATCTCCGTCAGGATCCCAAGGTGCTTGTTGAGGAGTTGCACGCGCTCCAGTCACTCCTATAGCGTCTTGCTCCAAGATCATTTTTGCTTCGCTAGGAGTTGCCAATGGTCCCTGAGTTGCATCTGCACGAACACCACTTAATACCCCACCTGCTGGAGGATCTCCTGGAGGATTAACCATTCCTTTGTGTGTAGGAGTCACAGGCTTTACAATATCTTTACCTATAAGTTTTCCGGTAATTCCTGCGGCTCTGCCAGCAGGCAAGAGAGCGCCTAAACCTCCAAAATCCTCAGCTGCTGCTAGAGGTCCATCTTCACCGCCATAACGCTCTTTCATAGCATGCCCTAAGCCTCTAAGGAGTTCGCCTTGAGCTTCGGGGTCACTTTGAAGTTGTTTAAATGCACGAGCTACTCTGGCTAAATCCTCCGGGGTCATACCTAGTGCCTGGCCGATGTCCTCGAATGTATTACCAGTCCAGGTTCCTATGAGACCTCCTACACGATCTATGCTTGACGGATCGTGCTTGCCTTTAGTGATTGCTCGGTCTTGTGCTACAGTGGTACCACCTCCAGATGCTACGTCTACGATCATGTTGCCAAGTTCTTGCAACTGATGGCCTAGTGCGGGATGTATGGGAAACACCATGCCTAGAGCTTCGTATAATGCTTCGGTGTTTTGCTGCTGACGCATCCTGACCCATTCATTATTATATGGGTCTATTGGGCCTAATGACCCACCACCCACTACCCGACCACCACCCTCACCCCTACTTGTAAAATCATATATTGGTTGGGTCATTACTTCACCCTCGAATCTCAAAATTTATGTATTGTACCGCTCAAATGATACGCGGTACTACTTGGTACTAAGTGGTAGTGCCCCCCAGTTACTTGGTATTACTTAGTACAATAGTGACCGTACTTGGTACTACGTAGTACTTTGTAACGTTGGCACGGTTTTTGTAGCGAAAAACATAAAAAAAGTCTTGACTTCTCAGGGCTTATTCGGTATCTTTATAATGTTGGCGGCAATGAAGCCTAACCAACAACTCAGGGAGAGTAGCATGGTACAGTCGCACGAATCACCTTATTCAGCCTCAGAGAAGCTGAAACGCTTCAGCGAGGCAGTCGGTCCGAACAAATTGTTCGGCACTGGCGAAAGTGTCATCCGGGCTTTTCGGATGATGAGCAAAGGGCACGCCGTAGAATCGCATCATATCTCGGAAGTGCTCGATGTTCTGGACGCTGGCATCGCGCTGGCACTCGAAGATAGCTTCAAACAACCCCAAGACTAAAAAGGAGCAGGGAGGGCGCTATCACAGGCCCTCCCAAACATATCATGAAAGACATAAAGTGCTACTTCGACAGCGGTCATAAATGCTTAGGCACCATAGATAATTTCTACGGGGACTACTATGCAAATGAATATCTAACACTCCCCGAAGGGTTCGATCCTATCGGAAAACAGTATAGCGAATTGCTCCAAGTTGAAGCTGTAGAGCGATCCGCAAGGTTGGACAAAACACTCGATGAACTAAACGCTTCATGTAACCAATAGCCCTCCCTGGGGCCTGGGCGCTGGGTGTCATCCCCGACATCTGGCGCCCTTTTTTAATTCACATCCTGAATCAATACTACCCCTACATATACTTTACTTTATACTTTACTTTATACTTTACTTTATTACTTGGTACTATGTAGTTTGAAGTATACTCGGTACTAAGTAGTTTAACTTTGTACCATGTATACTCGGTACCATATGGTTTAGCGTATATTCTACTTGGTACCACTTAGTACTTTGTAGTATTACTTGGTATTACTTGGTACTACTTTGTACTTTATAGTATTGGCACGGTATTTGCTTGCATACCATATGTAGTATTGGCACGATTCTTGCTATACCACTACATATTGTGCATAAAACCGTAGTATTAAGTAACATTATAAGGTATTGTGCGGTATAATATGATACTTTTCTGCCCATCTATGAATATAGCTTAATACCAAGTGGTTGTCAAGGGGCACATGTGTGCACTACATGATACCAAGTAACACTACATAAAAAACTTCACAAAAGTAAAAATAAAGCTTGACATTGACTGTGAATGTATTATATTTAAGTATAGTAAATTTAGACATTGAAACACAACAAAAAAGGATCGCGCAAAATGAGAGGAAAGCTCCAACATAGCAATATAGGGACTATGTTGAGGGACTCAAATTCTATCCCTATAGAGAGGTATCGAAAGATGCCATCATACGAAGAGCTGGACTTAGTAGGTAGTGGTGAAGGTTTTGAGATCCGCGCACATAGTGTCAACCGTCAAGATGCGAACAAACCATCTTACGATTGGCCCAAGGTAAGGATCTTCGAGACGCCAGACTGGAACACATTTTTATATGAGTGGTTCAATCTGGTAGGTGGAGACGCAAACGGAAGTCTGGAAGATCTCATTCAGAATGGATTAAACCACGCAATTAGTGTGGTCAAAGATCCATCGAGAGAAACGAGCGATCCAGCAATAAAAGAGTTCAAGAGCAATTTCCGTAAAGCTCTTGGAGCTGGTGACGCAGAAACCCTGGCCGAGCTCAAAGCTCAAGATGCAGACCTTTTTAATGATCTACGAAACGCCCACATTGAAAAGGAAGCAAAGAAAGCGGCTGCATTGAACATCTAAGAAAGCCTAAAGGGTGAGGGGAGAAATCCCCTCACCTTTTTTACATAAGGAAACAAAATGAAAATAACAATAGAAATAAGCGCCGAAGATTTAGAATTACTTAGAGATATGCGTAATTGCGTGCCCGAGCCTACAACCATAGAAGATACTTTAGTAAATAGTTTGTTAGAAAACATACTACAAAACAGCGAGGAATAAAAACAAAAACATATGAAACATTCAGAATACTTAGAGTCACGTGAACATAGTTTAAGTTCCAGCGCTTTACAGCATTTAGGAGATTATGCCTTACGAATAGATGAAGAGTTTAAAGTAGTATCAAATTGGACAGACATAGCAAGTAGAACTCGCCCGCAAAGAAACGCCCTAAACCCAGACAGTTGGATCGGGATTTTAAAGAAGTAAAAGTAAGAGAAGGGGTAACATACTTCTACGCCCTAAATGGTTGTTTTTATTGAGTTTAGATCAAACTTATGCACAAACTTCTACCAAACTTCCACACTTAAACCCTTTAAAAACAATATGTTAGAAACTTCTACAAACTTCTACACCCCCCTTGCCCCCACGCAGCCAGAGAGGGAAAATAATATATATAAAATATATATATATAAAAATACCCCTTCGTCGGCGAGATCCCAAGGGGCATGTAGAAGTATGCAGAAGTTTGCTAAGTGCTTTAAAAACAAAGACTTAAGGTGTAGAAGTATGGTAGAAGTTTGGTAGAAATTTGCATAAGTTTGCTTTAAGTACAATAAAAACAAGGACTTAAGACATGGGAAAAATCTTCCCTTGACTTCCCCCCTAATTGTATTATATTATACTATACAATTACACCTTTTAGGTGTAAACATACACCACACCCTACATAACGAAGGAGCATCCATATGGATGGCATCGACAGACTAGACGTCAGAGTAATAAAAGCATTGCTCGCGGACTTAGCAGTAGAGCTAGACAGCATCAAGGAAACCGTAGAGAGCTTAGAACAAAACAACGAAAACATAGATGTAAAACTAAGTGACATAAGTAGTAGCCTAGACATACTTTTAAACAACGCGGAGCTAGAATAATGAGTAAAACCATAGGAGCATTCGAGATAGCGTATCATAAAAATGGAGTAGAGTTCACACGTGAGAGTATACACAGCGGAGAAAGAAACAGCATGGTAGTAGGACTCCCTATGATGCAGTTTACCCTGGCACTTCAGAAGTGGATCAAGCGTGAAGGATTTATCCAAGACATATTCCCCACATTAGACGCAGACACTAGGGAGTTCATACAGACTGGTATAACCCCTAGCGAGTGGGCTGAGATATTTGCACCAGAAGAAACAGACACCGAGCTTAACAACGCAGAGGTGCCATAGATGTTGTGTGCATATGATCGGTGGAAATTAGCATATCCTCCGTGGTGGGACGATCCGCCAGAGCTATGCGAACATTGTGACGAAGAGCTAGAAGAGTGTACATGTGAAGACGAGGAAGACGAAGATGAGCTCTAAAGTAGAATCCGCCCCAACCATAGAGGAAAAACTAACTCTCATAGATAGCATCAGTGATAAACATAAGCAAGCCTTACACCTTAGATTTTACATTCACAATTACACCAATTTGGTGTAAACTACACAATCACCACAACCGCGGAGACCACCACAAATGAACAATATAAGGACACGATTAGCATTATTTACCGAGAATTTTAGCATAGTCTATGACGAAGCTGACATAGAGAAAGGAGAAAATCCTCGCAGTGGTTGGGATATTCGACTGGCCCACAGTAACAATATTAAACCAAAAGATTTAGAAGAGTTCACACAGATAATAAAAACCTTCGCACAGGTAATAGAAACCTTAGACGAAAAAGGAGAATAAAATGGACAGCATAGAGAGATACGATAGACGCGTACATACAGAAGAAATTGAGAACATACGCGAAAAAGTAGTGAAAAAGGAAGACAATAACGATAACGAACTAAGCGAGGAGCCAGGATCAGAATGATAGCAAAGAATTTAAACTGTAAAACAATAGCGGCCATAGAAAAAATAGATAGCATAATTAATAAACATAAAGAAGCAATAGAATTAATGGAGAAACTAAAAATCAGTACAATTAAGAAAGACATAGAAAAAAGGAGAGCTGAAGATGACTCGTAAGGACTATGTAGTAATCGCAGAAGCAATAGCAGAGCTCTACAAAGAAGAAATACGAGATCAACAAAGCACAAAACACACCAGTAAAGTAGAAGAAATTATCAGCAGACACTTAAACCAAAACTATAGTAATTTTAATACCTCAAAGTTCGGAGATTATGTTGCGAAGAAAGCAGGCATCTAGTGCTTGTAAGTACATTAGAAGAAAAGATTAGGGTCTTACGCGTAGAAGAAATACAAATAAGACAGCGGCGTTGGGAACTAGAGTGCGAACTAACAGCGCGCACTACAGATCCTAGATGGACCGTAGGAGACATAAAGATCTGGCGAGCCATAGACCGCCACGAAACAAAACACATAAAGATAGTAGAAATCATAGCAGAGCGTGACGGTTGGAAGTATAGAGTCCAGTACGCGCTTAGCAACGGGGCAGAAATAAGCCCTACAACATTAGCACGAGAGGAGGATTTATATCCCACAAAAGATCCCAATAAGTATTACGCAAAGAAGAAACCTCGTGTTAAGTTAAAAGCTACAACGCGCAAGGAAAAAACCTCGCGGAGTAGTAAAGAAATACTGGATTTACTAAACAGCATATAAGCGTAAACATATCGCAGTATTAATTCAGAAAGTAAATTAATGGAGCTTGGATATATGGATGGACTAGATCTCTTCTTATTACTAGCATTCTTTAGTATCGTATACTTTGGGCTAAAAAAGAAATCATAATGAAACGACTGTACGTAAATCTCAGCCCGGAGCTAGACGCTAAACTCCAGGCATACCTCAACGCCCACGGAAACCACTTCGGCCTACGGGCCGAGGTGCTCCGTAGGGCTTTACACGAATACCTAGAAAAGGAGCGTGCCCATGAGCTTAGATCCAGGCCAATACGTATATTGGAACGGTGAAATAAGACAAATAGCAGAGCCAGCAGACGAAACTCATACATGGCTCCAAGGCAAACCCGGAGATCCCAACCGAGCCTTCGCACCAAGCTCAGACCTAGAGCCAATCCCAACAGACTACGAGCTCTTAATACGAGACATACGAGAGCTAAGCGATAGCGAACTTAGCGAGGCTTTAGACTTCCTAGAAAACGCAAAGCTAAACAACAGTGATAGGCCACAAGCAAAGAAACGGAAACATGAGAAAACAAAAGAAGAAATACGCATGAGCAGCAAAGAAACCATGGATCTACTAAACAGCATATAGAAAAGGATAGGAACATGCCCATAACACTAGCATTCAGCTACCAAAGCGAAGATTTCAACGAGCCCTACATAGTAAGCGTACTCATAGAACCAGGAACATCCGCGAGCCTCGAAGATCCTGGATATCCTCCAGAGGCCATAATAGAGGCAGTAACAATAGGAACAAAAGGCATAGACTTACTGGCATTTCTCAGCGGCGAGTTGCTAGATGACCTACGCGAATACGCTCTAGAGGAGACTCACAAATGAAAACAGGAATCTACAAAGACGAGCACATAATAAAAGTAGATAACTACGCACTAAGCGAATTTCGCACGTGCCCGCGAAAGTTCCAACATCGCATCGCACAAGCTCTCGTACCTGGTGGTATGGCAGTTTCGACAGAATCCATAAAGATCCCAGACAGCCCATTGTTGTTCGGCATCGCAGTTCACAAAGCCCTGGATACCTTATTCATGGAGGAACACTTACCATCAGCACTCGACACATTCCTAGAAGCATACCAACCCGTACCAGAAGATCCCAAACGCACACCAGGCCGTGGCGTACGTTTAATAGAAAACTACGCAAAGCGTTGGATGAAAGAAGATGACATATACAACACAGTAGACAGCGAGTTGTATTTTGAATCAAACCTAAGCACAATAAAAATAGATGGTACAGAGTGGCAAGTACGATACGGAGGACTCATAGATAAGATCCTAAGCGACAACACAAAACTCGTATGTATGGATCACAAAACCTCCACATGGGAATCGCAATACTTAGTCCCGAGCTTTGCTCTCAGCAACCAGTTCATAGGATACGTATGGGCAGCTCAGCAAATTCCAGAATACAGCAAAGTCCAGGACTTCATAGTAGACGTACTACTGGTATCACCTAAGAATGACTCGTTTTATAGATCTTCGTTATCAATAAATGAAACCATAATCGCAGAGTGGAAACGTGGCATCGAAGTAACGTGTGCTCAGATCCTCCGCATGTACTATGATAACTTTTATCCCATGTACGGCAAAGACGCATGTACATCATGGAATCGCTTATGTCCATATTTCGATATATGCAGCGCATCACACGGATTCAGACAAACAGTCATGAATGCACAATACTCCAAACTGGTTTGGGATACAGCAGCCAGATAGAAAGGTGAGAGAGGTAAAAATATGCCACAGCATTTAGACATGGCGAAAAAACGAGACGACGCGCCCAAGAAAACCCTGATCTATGGTGATGTAGGAAGCGGTAAGACCTTCTGTTTACGAACTTTACCGGAGCGTGCTTTGCCCGCATTCATCATAGACATAGACGAGGGTTCAGAAGCCTTGGAAGGTGATTTCCTAGAAGGTAGCTTTAGAGGTATCATACCAGATCGCTTAGCCAAGAACAAGAACGGTAAAGAAACTCCAGTAGCATACGATCAAATCAAAGATGCTTTGCAACGCTTACATAAAGCAGATCCAGAATGTCAACCGAAAACAATAATCATAGACTCCATGACAAGACTCTATGGTGCCATTATGGATCACACTATGGCATCGAACAATAAAGCCCTAGATGCCGCACCAACACAACCAGATTACGGCATCGCAATGAGACTTACGATAAAGTTCATCGAGGCATTAATCATGATGCAGAAAAATCTCATCATAGTGTGTCACGAGGACTCGAAAGAAAACGAAACCACAGGCATCGTAAAGATAGTACCTAGTCTCACTGGAAAGCTCGCCGGAATAATCCCATCGTATTTCGACTACGTACTTCACGCAATCGTAAAAGGTAAAGGAGACAAAGCATCTTATATATGGCAAACCCGTCCAAGCGGAGTATACACCGCACGAGTCCGCAACCCTAACCTTGAGGCAGAAATGCCTCAGAACTTTGACACACTATTGCCATGAATCCTAAGAAAGACTTTAATCTTCTTGGCAACATCAACAAAGGATATGCTAAAATGCCAGAAGATACAGTATACATACCCATCACAGAAGAAGATGGGTATTTGCTACAAAGAATATTAATAGACAATATAGCTAAAGCTCGATCTGTAGGCTTTAGCGAAACTGTCGAAACACTTACCCGTGTCAATATTGCTCTTCAACACAGCCTGTCAGCGGCATCAGAGAAAGGAGCTTCAGAAGAGCACTAGAGACCTTTATGTAGCTGACACATCATAACATTCACTTTTCATAATCTTAACTAAGGATAACACTTCTCATGAGTGAACTTTATCAAGACCTCGAATTTGGTAGCCTCGAAAACGAAAAGAAGAAGCTAGACCGTACACTCGATCCTGGAACCTACGAGCTTATGTTCAATAAGTGGACGTACCGTGAGTCGAGAGCTTCCGAAAAGCCTGGCATCAATTTCGAGTTCAAGGTCATTAACGCTGAGAATCCAGACGATAATGGCTTCACGGTATTTCACTGGTGTTCGTGGGGTTCGTGGTTCTTCAACCAGGCCACTACTGCGGTATTCGCAGACAGACTCTCTGAGCTTAACGATCTCGATCCGGACAGCGACGAGTATGAATCCCGCAAAGTAAAGTTGAATTTTGAGGACATCCAGAATAATATCTCCGAGGACTTAGACGAAGCTATTGGTAACGAAGCTACAGCTAAGATTAAGTCTGAAGAATGGTCTAACGAGACTACTGGTAATTCAGGAACCTCGATCAAGATCGAAAGATTTATTGTCTAGCACACACAGCAGGGTTTCAAGTAGAGAGCCAGAAGTAGCATAACTCTCTAGTCTTGAGCTTTTGTAGTTAGATCGTAAGGGGATCGTCCCCTATCATACCTCCTTGTGGGATGAGGATCTGACTATAGGGCGTGGGTAAGTTTTTAAGGGAGCTTACCCACAGCCCTGTTTTTATTTAGGAGTAATTTTATGGATAACATAGAAAGCGAGCAGTGTGAGCAGTGTGATCCTCTCAAGATCCGTATCCCCATGACACGGCAGCGTAAAGAGTTTGCACCAAACAAAATACAAGAACTCGCAGATAGCATCCACGAAGTAGGGCAGATCCAACCAATCGTAGTAGACACAAACTTTGTACTAATAGCAGGAGAACGCAGACTCAAAGCAGTCAAGCATATTATACAC
>Ga0208449_1000414_pt1 | contig 30959 bp, 33 predicted proteins | sample MalvireepMed_s17_FD_184247 | JGI IMG/M metagenome (GOLD analysis project Ga0208449, IMG submission 184247) | Marine viral communities from the Global Malaspina Expedition - Malaspina viral metaG DeepMed_s17 (SPAdes) (version 2) | ecosystem: Environmental > Aquatic > Marine > Oceanic | place...
GGGTAAAGGCTTTTCGGGATGGGGGGGTGTTCAGATCTACAAAGCGGAGGGTCTGTCGTGACTGAGTGATGCGAGGTGGGCGATGACGGAGTGATGGGGGACTTTTTGCCACGGGTTGAAAAAAGGGGGGTGGTGTGACAGGATGGGAGACATCATGCGGAGAGTGCGGCGACCGGTGTCGGCGAGGCGTGGGGTAGAGCCCACGGGGGCGGTGGTGCGGTATCCGGTGTCGGATGATGGGTTTTCGCAGTTACTGGAGGAGATGCGGAGTCGGGCGGGGTTATCGGTGCGGGAGATTGCGGGGTTGTGGGGGGTGTATCCGAACGCAATTTATCAATATTTTCATAAGAAACGGGGGCAGGGCGGGTCGGGGACGCTGCGGTGGTTTTTGCGGTATGCGTCCGCGTGTGGCTGTGAGGTGACGGTGACGTTTCCTCAGACCGTTCGAGGCGACCCGAAGGTGGTGCTGACGTATGGAGAGAATCCTGACAACGCGGGAAGCGGGGGCGTTCGCGGCGATGGTGCTGACGGGCGCACCGATCGCCGAAGCGGTGCGGTATTTTTGGGACGAGGAGCAGACCGAGGCGGTCCTGATCGAGTGCGAGGAGACATGGCCGATGCAACCGGCGGTCCTGAAAGCCCTGGAACAGCAGAGCGGGGGGCAGCCGTGGCACGAGTTGGGGGACGAGACCCGGCTTGATCTGGCGCTCAAAAAGCACTACAACGAGATGGCGTATGTGCTGTGGACGACCAATTACGTCGAGTGTGACGGGGGCGCGAAGCTGAAGGCGGATACCTGCCGATCGGCGATTGAAGCGAAAGTCGCGGGGATGGCCGGGAAAGAGTCTCCGCTGGCGTCGTTTTATCACGACCTGTTGCAGCGGTACGAACAACGCGGGAAAGCGAACTGATGGGGGCCCGCGCCGACCGAGAGGGGTACTGGTCCTTGGCGGCGGCCGTGATCGCCAGTGCGATTCGAGACTTACAGCTTGTGGATCGGCACTCGCGGGCCCATCGGCAGTCGCGGCGTCATCGTCACTCAGCCGAGCGGTTTTTTCACGAGACCACCAGTCCCCGACTGCACTTATGGTGCGCGTGGCTGAACCTTGACCCGGCGCGGGTCTGTACCGCCGTGACGACCACCCACGGGCCACGCGCCGTGTCCCACCGAATGGCCGACCTGATGCGGCGGTCCCGATGAGGTCCGACCATCCCATCTGGGGACTGCTGCGGATTCTCATTCTCTGCGGGACCCTGCTCGGACTGCAATTAATGACGGCCACGTCCTGGGATGCCGCGCTGCAGGGCGAAGCGGGAACCCTCGGGGGCGTGACCGCGATGGCCGTCTTACTCGAATGGGGGCGTGCGAAACGCCGCTGACCGCATGCCCGTGACCCAGGTGCCGCCCACGCTCCGTGACCACCTGATGACCGAATTTCGTGGGTTTCTGTGTGAAAAAACGGACTTTCTGCCCTTTGAACATCAGGCCGCGTGGTGGGCGACCACGGACGGTGTGCTGCTCAGTGACGAAGAGGTCGATCCGCACGACCCCGTCCCGTCGATGGCCGTGCGCCTCCCCGACGAACGGGTCGTGCATCGCCGCCTGATCCCCCGCCCCCACGGACGGGCGAAAGTCATCGCTGAACTCGGGGCGTACAAATCCGGGAAGTCGGCCGGGGCCGGGATCTGGGCCGCCGCGTTTGCCGCCATTCCCGGGGCCACCGTCTATCTGGTCGGGATCGAATATGACATGTGCACGCCCGAGTTTGAATATCTCCTGGACGCCATTTGCTCAGAGCGTGGCCTGAACCAACGCTATAAGTCTCTGCAGAACCGGCCGAAAGACGGGCGGCTCTGGCTGGAACTCGATAACGGCGCTCGGTTCGAGGCCCGGTCGTGGGAACGCTCGGAATCACTCAAAGGCAAGGAAGTGGATGCCTATATCTACTGCGAGGCGTATCAACTCCCGGGAATCGAATGCTTCACCTCCGTCGCGCAGAATCTGCGGGTCCGCCAGGGATACGCGGTCTTTCCGACCACCCCCGACCGGCCGTGGGTCGAAGTGTTTCATCAGCACGGACACAACAATCCCGAATTTCCCGACTGGGTGTGTCACTGCGGGATTCCCGCCATCGTGAACCCCTATAGTTTCGACCAGGCGGCGATGGACCGCGACAAGCATCTCCTGACCCGAGAAAAATTCTCGATTGCGTATCTCGGGAAACTCGGGCACTACATCGGGCGCGTCTACGATCATCAACGGGGCGACCGGCTGCTGTCTGTGTCAGAAGAACCGCGTCTGTGGCATAATACGGATCGTGGGGCCGTGCGCGAAAATTTCCGTCTGCCGCATGACTGGTCGATTGAGCTCGGCGCGGATACCGGCACCTACTGCGCGGCCGTGATCATCGGCGTCTCCCCGGAGGGGCGAGCGTACGTGCTTGATGAAGTGACGAATTATCGGTACGTTGCGAATACGACCGAATTGGACGAGGCGAGTTCCATCGTCCGCTGGTCCGACGCGGTGCGACGGATGGCGGCCCTCTGGCAGACCCGGCCGATTGCCTGGGTGGATGGGAACTCCCAGTTCAAAGAAGAGTGCCGTCATCACGGCCTGCACCTGCTGGCGAATAAACGCGGCCGCGAAGCTCGCACGGAAGGGGCGCGTCAGTATTTTCAGCATGATCAGATTCGCCTCGCGCCCTGGCTGCAGATTGTGCCGTATGAGTTAGAACTGGCCCGCTGGCCTGATACAGCGACGGCGGCCGGGAAATACGAGCGGTTAAAAGTGAACGATCATGCCCTGGATTGTGTTGAGCATGTGCTCTCGCGGCATCCCCACGGCCGGGATCAGGCCCCGCCCCCGTCGTTTGTGCCGCCCGGATCGATTCAGTGGCTCGGATCGCCGCTACGGAAAGCGCGTCGGCCGATGGCGGTCGATGTTCACTTGGGAGGCGGCTAATGGCGATCGATCCCCTGGTGCTCATAGAGCACAAACTCCACTTTATTATGCAAACGCTCTCGTTAACTCGTCAGTTGCCTGATGGATCGACGGATACTCGATCGCTCGCGGCGTTATTTCAGGAGATGCAAACACATGTGGGAACAACTCCGCAAACGCTTGCTGATGTGGCTCAACGTGCCTTCGCTACCGATCCCGGAAGTCCAGTGGCACGACCTCCAAGCCGTTCAGGACCGGATGGATTCTCTGGAACGGATGATGATGACGCAGCTACAACGCCCGGATGAAGGCGGGGGGATCATCCCCGCGAGTTCCGAGGCCACACTGTCCACAATCCCTGATGCCCACTTAGGAGCGCAATAATGCCACAAGTCTGTCTTGATCTTCCCTATACGCCCGAAGGCGAAGCACTAGCCGAAAGACTAACGCGCATTCCAGGCGTGCGTCGTGTGATCCCGAATCAGGGCGCGGAGACGCAGGGTGTCTCACGTCGAGGACTGGGCGTGTCGCCGCAGGAAGCTCCCCCCGGAGGGAATCTTCAGGCGATGCTCACGTCGATGGGGTCTCCACTGGGTCCACCAACGGGTCCCCCGAGTGGTCAGCGTCCCCCGATGGGTCAACCCATGAGTCCACAAATGCGACCCCCGGTCGGTCGTCGTCTCGTCTAACTGATCATGGCGAAGAACGAAGAGATCCTCACCGAGTACACCACCGACTACGATCGTCTCCGGTCGCAGAAAGCGCGGAATGTCGGGTCCGTCGAATTGCGGATTCTGACCAATCTGGCTTTCGTCTCAGGCGAACACTGGATCGGGAGTCAGAATCGAGTCCTGTTTACCCGAAAACGCGATCCGAATAAGCTCTATCTGGTTTTTAACCTCGCGGCCCAGATGCTCCACAAGATGATGGGGCGATTGAGTAGTATCGCGCCGGTCTTTAAGTCGCGGGCCGATAAACAAGACCCGAGCTCCATCGCCAAGTCTGAAGTGGTCGATAAACTCGTCCGGGCGCTGGATGAGAAGCTCGATCAGGAGTCGCGGACGTGGGAAATCCTCTGGTGGATGGCAATCGGGGGTGTGGCCTTTGAATACGTGCCGTGGGTGAAGGATGCCACGATGGAACCGATGCCCCGGTTCGATCCCGAGACCAACGAACTGATGTGGACGGATGTCCAGACGAGCGAGGTGATTCCCGAGTCGATGCGGCAGGAATTTGTCATGCAGGGGGCTCCCGCCGAACGGTTCACGGTGGTGGAGGATATGGTATTGGCCGGGGATGTTGGGAGTGAGATTCTCAGCCCCTTACAGGTCTTTATTGATGCGTCCGTACGATCGATTGACGATCTGGCCCCGGATCAAGCGGTCTATATTGCCAAGATTCGGACGATGGGGTGGATCGAGGCCAATTACGATCTGAGCGACGATACCATCCAGAATATCAAAGATGCCTCCGATGTGCGGATTCTCAGCACGGATATTAAGCAATTCGGCGATCCCACTGGCTCGGTGCATCTCCAGGATCTGATTCCACGCATTCAGGGCAGTCGCACAGACAATGATCCCGATTTGGCGGTGGTCGTCGAGCGATTTCAGCCGATTTCAAGTAAACATCCCCGTGGGAAGTACACGGCCTTCATTCCGGGCGAACAGATCCTGCTGAATGAAGATAGTCCATATGAATCAATTCCGGTGGTCGATTTCCACTGGGGTCCGACGACGACAAGCTTCTGGAGCAATGATTACGTGAGTGACCTCATTGCTCCGCAACGCTTCCTGAATAAGCGGCTCTCGCAGCTTGGCGAACAAGCGAATGCCTCGATTTACGCCGATGAACTGCTCGGCCCCACGTTGAAGCGTGAAGATGTGCCCTCTGACTATCCCGCGCCGATTGAGGGGGGATTAACCGATGCCGGGGTAAAGATGGTGCAACGGCGCGATCCGCCCCAACTGCCCGCCTGGTTCATGCAATCAGTCGATCTCACCCTGAAATTAATGCGTGAAATCGCGGGGGGGGTGGATCTGTTCGGAGAACAGAAGTTCCCAGGGCAACTTCGTGGGCCGATGGCGGTCCCGATGCTCCAGGAGATTCTGGATACCCAGTGGGGGAATCTCTATCAGCATCTCGGCCAGCGCATGGGAAAAGTGAAGGAAATGCGAATTAATCGGGTGAAAGAGTATTATCCCGCGTTTCGCACCCTTCATTACACCGATCGGAGCATGAAAGACGAGGTGTTTATCTTTCAGACCTCCGAGATTCTCCGATCGGGCACCGATTACTCGATTACGGTCGAACGAGGGAGCCTGATTCCTGAATTTCGGGCGTTACGCGAGGCACGAATTCGCGAACATCTCCAGTCACCCCTAGCTATTCTGTATCTCGACGAACGCACCGGGCGTCTCGATAAAGAGCGTATTGCCTCTGACCTCAATATGGGCGATGTTGGGCGTGAGGCGCGAGAATCCCAGTATCGGAAGCTCGGGATGGCGCTGGTCGAACGGTTATGGCAAGGAGAAGTCTTACCCGAGCATCTGCCGATGCCGTTCTGGAATCTTCGCATCATCATGGATGAACTCGAATCCGAGATGGCGACGACAGAGTTTCTCTCTGCAAGTCCCCAGATCCAGCAGGGCTTTGTCGGATTCTGGAATAAATGTCGTGAACATCTCGTGGCCGCCTCAGAACGTCGGGCGAGCGGGATGGAGCAGCAGCAGATTCAGGGGGCCGTGGCGCAGGCAACGCAACAGGCGGCCGCCAAGGCCGCCGCAGAAGCCGTGGATATGGCGATGGAACAGTTGAAGGCGAATCAACAGATTGCTCCACAAGCCCCCGAGGTGTTGGCGCAGGCGATGGCCCAGCGAGGTCAATAGTGCCCTTTACGAAAATATCGTCCGATAAATATCGCAGTCCCAGCGGACGGACTGTTACGAAGAAACACGTCAAGACGTATTACGCCACGGATGGGTTTCGTCGGAAGCCCACGCCGAAAAAGACGGGACGCTCGAAGACAACGCGACGGACATCTTGACAAAGACCGCTGACGATTTTTATACTGCACTGACCACGTAGGCCGATGCGAACACGGGTCGTGAACACGCACCGGGGATTCATTGGCAAATGAACACCCCCGTCCGCACTCACGGACCACTCGACTGAGGAGATTGCGATGGCAGATGAAGACGGAAGCGTTGCCCCCGAAGCTCCACTTAATGAAACGGGTGATGGGGTAACACCAGACCAGACAGACACAGGAGGAGCGCCCTCATCTGGCACCTGGCCAGCCGAGGCACAAGCCGAATACACGAGGAAGACGCAAGCTCTCGCGGAAGAACGGAAACAGTGGGACGCGCAGCGTAGCCAGCAGACACAGCAATTGCAGCAATATGCCCAGCAGTTGCAGCAACAACAGTATGCGAGGCAAGCGCAGCAACAGGCGCAAGAGGGCCAGCAAAGTCAACAGTCCATGCTGGATCAGTTGCGTCAGATGCCGTATTTAGATGGGGCAACGGCGGCCCAACTGATGGAACGCATGGTGAATGAGGGCATCAACCCTCTTAACAGGGCGCTCCGTGACCGTGATACGGCTATCTCGAAACTCTCGAAGGAATATCAAGCCTTACGAGATCGAGTGGGCGATTCCCAAGGAGTGCAAGCAAAAAAAGACCTCGATGCTCGGTTTATGCAAATCCGCGAGGAGCAAGGACTCCCCGACAGCGAGATTATCAAAGAAATCATGCAGGATGTGTATTACTCGCATGAAGGCGATAGTCTCGATGCTGAATTTCCCTCGATGATGCGAACTCGATGGGAAGCGATTCAGAAGGCGGTGCGGGAAGGTGATCGTGCGGCGGCAAAGAAAGCAAAGGCTTCGCCATTCCCGTCAAAGGGAGGCGAGGTGTCGCCGACCAGTGGAAAGACTGGTGGCTACAAGACGCCCGAGGAACGGACGAATGAATTGTGGCCCATGTTGAACCCCGGTCAGACAGAATAAGGACGATCCTCCGATGAGGGGGGAATCTCGCTATGGCGAGTACAACTGATGTTATCGAGGCAATGAAATACACCTATGGTGTAGATCAAGTCCTCTATCTCGTAAATCAAGAAGTGGTCTGCTGGAATATGTTCCAGAAGATCAAGAAGCCAATGGGTGGGCGTGGTCAGTTTATTATGCCCATCATGGTGAAGAATCCTGGGGCGTGGACCGGGTTGACCGAAGGGGGCTCATTGCCCTCGAATATCAATCCCGATACGACCGAGGCGACGTTCAGCCTGCAAGAATTTGCGGGGCTGTACAACATGTCGTGGAAACTCATCCAAGATGCCAGGAATTCGAAGTTTGCGTTCCAGACGGCCTTGAAGATGATGGAAGCGGGATTTCGTCGTCGGATTCTAAAACTCATTAACGCCGACCTGATTTCCGATGGGTTGGGCAAGTTGGCGACAATGCCAGCCGCAGACAACCAGACAACCATTACGGTTGCCGAACTTCCGAGTATTGATCTCGGGATGACGGTCGATCTGATTGATGCGTCTGACAACGATGCAGACTTGGCCGCGTCTCGGACGGTCACGGCCATTGATGTGCCGAACCGAACCGTTACGATTAGCGGATCGGCTCCCAGTGGCACGGCGGCCGGGGATTTCTTCTGTATTGAGAATACGACGAAATCCGGGGCGATTTACCATACCGATGGGCTGCTGGGGATTATTGATGATGCGAACCCCCCATCAGGGAACTTCGGAGGGATCAATCGCAGCACAGCGGGCAATGAGTTCTGGGAGTCCGTGGTCTTAGATAACAGCGGGACCAACCGTGCCCTCACGGAAGACCTCATCATGCAGTTGGAGGATTCCGTCCGTGAGAAGGGCGGGGGATCGCTGAATGCGTATATCTCGAATCTCGCCGTCGTGAGGCGCTATCATGAGCTCCTGCGCGAAGATACCTACTTCGCCATGAGTTCTCCGAAAGCGTTGGACGGTGGGTCTGGGGTGGGCCGCGATGGTGGGGCCCAGCAAAAAGGCAAGGATGGGGGAGACGGACGCACGATTTACCGCTTCAGCGGTCAGCCGTGGCATGTCGAGCCGTACTTTGCCGCGAACACCATTATCGGGATGGACAAAAAGCACTTCTACCTCGGTCACGGGGAAAATGTGGTGCCGCGTCCAGTCAGTGAAATCTTCAATGGAACAGCGTTCTTCCGTCAGACCTCGAACGCCACTTTTGAGGTGGCGTGGTACTGGCAGGGGCAACTGTTGAGTGATAACCCAGCAGCTGGCGCGAAGATCGAAGACGTTGCTGAGTCGTAAACTGAGTAGGTGGGGGGTTAGGGTTGAACTGGGGAGGGAGACCCTAACTCCCGTCACTTCGCCAGAAAGTAGGAATTCATGGGTATTAAAGCGATTGCGAAACTTGCACCAGTGCATGTCGTCTATACAATTTCAGCGGGAGAAGCGGCCGATATCGGCATTTTTGTCGCTGATCAGGACTATGAAATCATGGATGTGCGTGAATGCCATAGTATTGCTGGAGCCAGCAGTACGACTTTGGATGTGGGCATTGCGGCCTCTGGGACGGCTCCTGCGAGCCTGACCACAGCGTTGAGTTCGGCGCTAGCGTTGGACAGCACGGCGAACACGCCGGTTCAATCGACGCTGACCTCGACCTTAGCCAACCGGAAGATGGATAAAGGGGAACAACTCTCGTTGAATTACACTGGCACGGTCACTGCCTACGAAGGTTCGGTGCATGTGGTGCTGAAGCCCATTCGGACCAATACAAGTTATTAGAGGGGTTATGGATATTTTTGATCCGGTCAAGTATTCGATTGCTGAGAATAAGTTCTTTCTAGCGCATATGGGGGAATCTCCGGTGGTGGCATTGCAGGACCCGCTGCCTACTGGGGTCAATCCTGTGACGGTGCGGGAAGTCCTGGGTGCGATCTATGAACTGGACGAACTCAAGAAGCATCGAGGAAATACCTGGACGGGTCAGAAGGCCATCATCTCCACCATTAAGACGTATTTAACTGAATCAGACAAATGGATTGAGATGTCGAAGCGGGGTGCGCCACGCTTTCCCACGCTCCATGCCTGGGATGGCAAGGGGCGTCCGCATCGTGGAGGGATCGGATCAGATTCTCATCAGGTCACGACCTGGATCGATGATAAGGGGAATCGACATTCATTCCGCGTCCCCTTGAAGGAAATGACCTTACAGGACTTCAATCCTCCGTGGGTACACGAGGAAGAACCGATCCCCGAAGCATTAGTGCATGATGCTGAGAAGGGCAATCTTCAGTGTCCTGTGGATGGATGGAGCACGAGCTATAACACTGAATCCCGTAGTGCTTACAACATGGCACGGGCCCGGATGTCGCGCCATTGCAAGACCAGTAAGGACGATCGGGTGCGTGAGTTCGGATTGAAAATCTTCGGCTAACGATGTCGGACGACCAGATTCATTTACCGGTGTCGTCCTTTTTGGCCCCGCCTCGTGAGGAGTCTCTGCAATTCTGGCATCCCAATCGGTTCGGGGTGCGGTTTGCGCCAGAGAGATTTCGTCGTCGCCTTCAGTCAATGCACCCCGACCTCGATATCACCTGGCATCCTCTCAAGGAACGCTGGTTAGTGTGGTATCGGCGTCCACGCATTCAGCACGGCTGGCTGCTTCTTTTTGTTGCTGAAGATTCCCAGCACCGATACGTCCCTCTTGATGAGCGCATCATGGCGGCGTGCTATGAGCAGAGTGGGTTTAAGTGGGGATCTGGGAAGGCTTATTGGTCACGGATTGAGGACGAAGCGCAGCGTGATCAGGCGGATCGTGATGCGAGTCGTGAGCAGGGATTAGAGGATGCGGGATCTGATCATTGGGACTACACGAAAATCAAGGTCAGCATGTGTGGGCAGTCCTCGGGGAGTAAATTCGCCAACCATCACGCAGGAGACTAGATCGTGGCAACGGGACAGACGCTACTTGACACGATGGAGGTAATGGATCGTGGCCTCCAACTCCAATCTGGTGAAACTGGGGTCACGCTAGGACTTCGCGCCTTAAATGCCGCGCAGGACCACTTCGAGTCCATGATGGCGCTTCAGCCAAATATGATGGGGTCCTCAGTCGGTACGGTGACAACGTCGGCCGATACGGAGGCGACGGCCTATCCTACGGGCCTGACGCGGTTGGACCGCCTGCAGTTTATTGACCCGGACACGAGTCGTCCTGCCTGGGATCTCGATCGAATCGGACCAGTCGGGGACCATTATTCGTCGAGTGGATCGGTATACACCCAGTCGGAAACGACGGGACGACCGGCACGCTACTGGACGAATGGGAGCAATATCTACTGGGATCCGCTCCCGAACGGCACGCATACCGTTCGCTATTACGGAATGAAAGCGGCATCAGATATCACGGCTGGTGGGACATTTGCCTATCCTGACATTGTCCTACTCCCCATTGCCCAGTTTTCGGTGCGAATGCTGCGGGTTGGGAAGGATGATGAAGCGGCTCCGATCGTTGATCTCGGGATGCAAGTCTTTGGTCCGGTGATTCAGACCATGTCGCGGTTTAATCGTGATCGAGCGCCAGGGTATGACTACCGGTATATGCACACAGAATAGGAGTGCCACATGGGGCAGGAAGATTTTACCGATACGTGGAGTATTCAGCTTGTTAAACGGGCCAAGATTGATGCGGCCTCTAGTGGAAACAATACCCTCGTCGCGGCCGTCACGGGGAAAAAGATTCGGGTGCTGGCGGCGTTCTTGACCATGACGGGTACGGCCGTCACGATTCGCTTCGAGGATGGGGCGGATGGCACGGCCTTAACGGGACAGATGGGACCCACGGCCGGTCAGACCATCGTGCTACCGTTCAATCCGGTGGGCTGGTTTGAAACCTCTGCGGCGACCTTGCTGAATCTGGAGCTCGGCGGGTCGCAGTCGGTGGATGGAGCACTCGTGTATGTCGAGGCGTAATGATGAAACGACGACATCCTCCTAAAGTTGCAAAAGGGGAACCATCTGCTATTCGTCGAAAAAAGATAAGAAAGCTTTCTAAGGCCCCGCAAGGGTGGAAGAGTATTTACCGAACGGGAAGCGAAGAATTAGGGATGAGACCAGTTGATCAGCCGCCAAGTAGACAAGAGCGATTTATTGCGAAGATGATGGAGAACAAGAAGAAAGACGATGAACTTAGAGAAGCACTAGAAAGAGGATTAGATCAATTTTCATTTTGGGGCATGAGAAAGCCTAAATAGATGGCTGACATTCAAGTTGCTAATACTGACGCGGATCTCTCTGGTAACACCGTTGTTACGGAAGAGAACGCCTATACCATCACGGGGCTCCATACGTTTAGTCGGAGCACCAATGCTCCGTTTGCCATTGTGTCAGGGGCGGCGGTCGTCGCAAATCTTGATGCCGACAAACTCGATGGTCTCCAGGCGACGGCTTTCGTAAAGGCCGATGGATCAATCGCGCTTTCTGCGAACTGGGACGCCGGGGGCTACGAGATCCGGTCGAATACCTTTGAAAGTGATGTTGCTACCGGGACGATTCCCTTAGTCATCGCGTCCACGACCAAATGCACCAATCTGAACGCCGACAAGCTGGACGACCAGGAAGGCACGTATTATCTCGCGGCCGCGAATGCGACTGGCACCTTGGCAGTTGGGAAGGGGGGCACGGGAGCGACCTCCTTGACGGATGGTGGAGTACTGCTCGGGAGTGGCACCAGTGCGATTACGGCCACGGCGGTGTTAGGGGATGGCGTAATTCTGATTGGGGATGCGTCAGGAGATCCTACGACATTGGATGTCGGAAGTTCTTCTGGGATCACGATCCTTGGCACGGTGGCGACCGGTGTGTGGCAGGGAACGGACGTTGGTGTGGCCTACGGTGGAACTGGTGTCAGCACGCTTACCGATGGTGGGGTTCTCTTGGGCAGTGGGTCGAGCGCGATTACCGCTATGGCCGTCCTGACCGATGGACAAATGATTGTCGGGGACGGGACCGGCGATCCGGTTGCTGAAAGCGGGGCCACGCTCCGCACCAGCATCGGGGTGGGCACGGGTGATAGCCCACAATTCACGGGCTTGACGGTTAGCGGGACCGGCGCAAGTGCGCTGGATGTCGGGGGAGGACTCAATATCGGGACTGGGGATGTGGCCTTGGTCGGGACGGACGGCAAGATTAACGGCCCGTTGAGTTCAACGATTATTGACGATCTCAGTGGCGCGCACCTCACAACGCTGAATGCGGGCAATATCTCGTCGGGTACCCTTGGTGTGGCCCGTGGCGGGACCGGCGCGACCACATTTACGAGCGGACGCCTCTTAATCGGTAACGGGACAGGCGCGGTGGCCGTCACAGGCGATGCCACACTCAATGGCGATTTAACGGTGGTCGGCACGGGGCCGCATGTGTTTGGGGGCAGTGTCGTCGATTACGCTCGCCTTCTATTAACCGGAAGTTTTACAAGTGGCGGCGCGTCCTCGCGTGTGACGGGGCTGCTCGTGGATGGCGCACTCACCTGTGCGAGTGGAGACAATAAAACCGAGGGCGCGTACTTCACCACGACTGTGACGACTCCTGCGAGTGAGACCGTTACTCGAGTCGTGCAAGTTTTCGTTGCCGAACCTGATATTACAGTTGGGTCAGGCGGTGCTGTGACCGCTGCGGCCTCGTTATATGTCTCGTCGGCTCCTTCTGAAGCCAGTAGTAATTATTCTCTATGGGTCGATGAAGGGAATGTCCAGTTCGATGGAAATCTCGTCGTGGTGGGGTCTGTCTCGAAAGGCTCAGGGTCATTCAATATTGCTCATCCTCATCCGTCAAAGAACGAGACACATCGCCTCGTCCATAGCTTCGTCGAATCAAATGAAGCGTTACTGATTTATCGAGGGTCGGTCGATCTCGTTGATGGATCGGCGACCGTGGATCTCGATGTCGCGGCCGGGATGACGAGTGGCACCTGGGTGTTGCTCTGTCGTGATGAACAGGTTTTTACGAGCAATGAAACAGGGTGGAAGCATGTGCGCGGATCGGTGAGTGGGAAGACCCTCTCCATCGACTGTGAGGAAGCTACCTGCACCGACACGGTGAGTTGGATGGTGGTGGCGAATCGCCAGGATCAACACATGCTTGAGACGGAGTGGACGGACGAGGATGGGTATCCCGTAATCGAACCATTGAATCCGCCATCGGTAGATTAACTCTCAGAGTAATGTGAAAACCGAGTTCCATGAATGCCCCGGATTATGAGTGGTGGATCGCCAACGCCCATAAGGATTCGGCGTTTCTACTTCTAACTGAGTCTCCTCACGCTTTTGAACAGGCGGTGATCAGTCGCGTGACTGAGGTGGGACGACTCGATCGGCAGGGGGTCATTAATCAGGCGAAGTGGAGAGCCATCTGGGAACAAGACCGTTTCGGGTCAGTCTCTGACATTCTCCAAGCGATTCAGCCTCTTCCCACGACGACCGGTCGGCCGCTCAAAGGTCCCCTTCGACTCGAAGGTCGATCATTTCGAGACGATACCGGACCCTTTCCCTTAGCTGGGGTAAGTGCATTCTGGGCTCCCTGGGCTACACGTTATAACCAGGGCCATCTTGACCGATTTGCGGCGTGGGCATCCGGGGCTGGAATGACCTATGTTCGATGGTTTGGAAGTCATGACTGGCCTGGTGGGACTGACGTGCAGACTCCAAATTATTTCTCGTTAATGGAGCGGACGACTAATCTTCTTGCGTCGTATGGCTTACGGTCAGAGATTACCTGCTTTACACGACGACACCTTATCTCTGAACCTGCCTATTTTGTTCGAGAATGGGCCGAGCTCGCCAAGCAATATCCCGAGCAAGTCGCGTGTGTGGAAATTGCTAATGAGTGGAACCATCGGGACAATGGGTGGGAAGATGACGAGGTTCGACAACTAGGCGAGGTCTTTCGTGATCGGTGCGATGTGCCGCTTGCTCTCTCGGCGGCGGCTGCCCCAGACTGGGAGAATCTTGAGGAGCGGCTCGTCGATCTTCATCGTGATGGTCCTGCGACGGTGACGACGGTGCATTTTCCTCGTCGAGACAATACCGACGAAGGGCCGTGGCGCTGGGTGCGCCAGCCGTGGCACGCCAAGCATGGGATCGCCGGGTGCCCATCAGTAGTGATTGATAATGAGCATCAACGCTGGGATCGGAGTCGCCAGGGACGCGATGTGGACGTGGCGGCATCGGCATTGCTGACCGCGTTTGTCTGCGGGTGTGCGATGTCTGCCCATCATGATGTTTACGGTGTACTGAATGACCGAGGGGAATCTCATCACGGATCAGGCGCACAGCTTCAGCATGTGCTCTCATCGGTGCTCCCATCGGTGCCACCCGATATTGCCAACTGGACATCAACCCGCGTGGGTGATGGCGGCGGACCCCATCCATTCCCGAGTCTTCTTTCCCAGCATTGGACCTTTGAGCCACATCCTCATTACGGAGTTTCTCGATCTTATGCGGCGGTCCAGGACGATCAGTTTGCGATGACCCTCACGGGTCTTCGAGACCATCTTTCGTTGAATGAGGTGCAATCTCGTCCGTACCGGGTACTCTCGCTCGCGACCGGGGATGAGGTGTACCGTGGTTCAGGGCCGACGCGCCTGACGCCGACGCAGGGAACGGCTTTTTTCGTGGTGACTACTTAATGTCGTATCCCATCCAGACCCAGGTCTTTTCTGTCTTTCTTGGCACCCAGGAAGGGATTCATTCGGTTGCGTTGCCAGCGATCTATTCCTCCTCGGGAAGTCGGAATCTCTGGATTGATAAACTCGGCCGTGCTAAGAAGATTCCTGGCTATAGCAAGCAGAACTCCTCGGCGGTGACGACTAATACCGGGAGTGCGGCCACACGCTTACGTGCGCTCCGGGCCTATCGAAAGACCGATAGTGACGGGACGTTTACACGTCAGTTGATCGGGGTGTTTGAGGCGGCGTCGAGCGAGTATGAACTGTGGTACAGCACCAACGATGGGGCGGCGTGGACGTTTATTATTGATCTCGGGAGTGGGTCCGTGGGGTCTATCCCCGACTTTTCCCAGGTGGATAATACCCTGTTCTTCGCAAATGGGGTGGTAGCTCCTCGAGCGTGGAATGGATCGGCGCTTTCCACCGCTGGTCCCTCGGCAAAGTCCCCAACTCCCACCGCGTCGGTCAACACGGCGACGGGACAGTTGAACGGCAGCTATAGTTGGAAACTGGTCAGTGTTGATGGGGCAGAGACCCGATCGGCGGGGTCCGTGACCTCAAATATCATCCAGCTTCAGGATGAGCAGAGCAACCTTTCATGGTCGGCCGATAGCGACACGGACATCACGGGCTACGAGTTGTATCGCACCACCGGAACCGGCACGACGTTCTATTTTGTGACATTTATTGATGGACGCACGACAGTCGCCTACACCGATAATGCGTCAGACCTTGACATTCTGGCTAATCGGGTCAATCAGGAACATGGCGATGCTCCTGCATCCGGGAGTTACTTCTGTGAGCCACACAAACAACGCCTCTGGTGGGGGCGCACCAACGCCAATCCTCGACGAGTCTTCTGGTCAGATCCAGGACTCCCTGATCAGGTGGGAGTCAACAACTATCTCGATTTCACAGATCAAAGCTCGGTGGGAGACATCGTTACCGGGATGGTGGGGGACTTCGAGGGAATGCTGGTCGTGTTCTGTGAACGATCCATCTGGACCGTCAGTGGCACCGGACAAATAGTTTCGGACATTATGGATTGGACGCGCACCAAGTCCAATGCTGTGGTCGGCGCAGTTTCTCAGCGGTCGGTGGTGACGGTGCCAGCGGGAGCGGTTTATACCAACTCGTCAGGAACTCAGGTCACGACACCTCGTGTGATGCTGGCCTATTTCACTCCACTCGGGGACATTCGTCTCTTTGACGGGAATAACGACACCATCATCTCGACGCCGGTCAAGGAGACACTCAAGACGGCGCTCTACGCCCAACATTCCAAGGTTCATGCTACGCATGACATTGAAAACGGCCACATTATGTGGTTCTGGGCTGGTCCGACTATTGGCGGCGATGCGGCCGAACCGAACCAGGTCGTGGTCTGGAACTATCGCTGGGGAGTCTGGTATGTGTGGCCTGACATGCCGATGTCGGCGTCCACGACGATTGAAACTGCTAGCGATACGCAGGTGATTCTGACCGGCGAAGCGCAGACGAGCAAGGGCGGCTTCTGTTACACGTTCTTTGACGGCGATAGCTTTGACGGATCAGATATCCCGGCCCGGTGGATTACCAAGGTGATTTACGGCACGGATAACTCGTGGAGCACGCAGTCGCCCCAGCAGTTGATGTCGTATGTGAAGCGATTTCGGTGGCTCGATATCGTTGCCGAAGCTGAATCAGATGTGACGTTGACGGTGGAATGGATGTCCGGGAGCTCCTCGGATGAGGCTGTGGGACGTGGGAGTGCCAGCAAGTCTCTCGAACCGCTGGGGCTGCAGTTAATCACCAGTGATGGGAATGGTATTCAGACTGATGACGAGTCCAATATCACGCTGCCGTTCGACTCTGTTCAGAGGATTATTAACCTCGAAGGTTCCAATGGTGACTTTATTCAGGATGTCGGGTGTCGGATTCGCATCAGTGACGATGCCCAGAATGGATCATGGAGCCTGGAGGGGATGACGCTCGGCTTCCAGGTCTTGCCAGGGGCGACGAGGCGGTTGCAGTAAGTGGCTCAACGACGATCTCGCGCTGATACGATGCAGGGTCGGGGAACGCTCCGCCCTGCGCGAGACTCTGAGCGTCTAAGAACTGATCCGCGTGACCGACCCTTTCCGTGGGAACCACTATTTGACACGAGTGTATTTGACCCAGCCTGGGAAACCGGGGTGAAACGGGTAGCCCGAACGCTGATACCGTCCACGCCCCGAGAGGTTTCGACTGAGTTATTGCTGGCGGCACTCGGTGGTCCGGTAGTGAAGGCTGCCGCGAAAGGTGTTTCAAGGGTAAGCCAACCGGCGATCAAGGCGATACGGAAGTATATGAATATTCCGTTTGACCCCACGAAGCGTCGGACGCTCAGGACGATGCTCGGGGAAGACACCCTGGAGAATGTCCAGAGGCGGAATATCTTATTGCCAGACGACAAAGGGTGGCACAATTTTGGGAAAAGCCTAACAACTCCAGGTTATACCAGTCCTGGTCTGATAAATAAGACCAGGAGGGGATCAGAGTTCAAAAAGTCAGTAGCTTTATGGGAGCGTGCAGCGGAAACACGGTCGAAGAAGCCTGGAATCCTTGGCGACCTCATCGAACATGCGAACGTCATGGGGAGAAGGATCAGAGAAGACGCTCTTGAAGAAGCGGGTGGCGTTATCAAGGAAGAAGCGCCAGGAGAAGCGACGGCTGAATTCATAGACAACCTGCTCAGAAGGTTGGGGGTGCGGGGAAAGCCGTAAGACATGCCAGCCATCTGGATACCCTGTCAGGACTGTGAGAACTACTGGTGCGTGAGGCATCAGACGCATGTTCATGACTGCGACTGCCTCCCGATTGAGTCGTGGACCGAGAGTCCGTATGGCTAGATCGAATATCCCGCTGGATTTCCCGACCCCTGACTTTGCGAGAATTCGGGAGGAATCGGGGTCTGTCACGGAGCGGTCAATGCGGTCACTTTACTTCTCGTCGATTGACACGCGACGGAGATTGCAGCGGATGCAGCAGGAGTTAGGCTGGCGCACCACGCCCTTTTTGGCTGGCAATTTCACCGCCAATTCAGGGACCTGGACCGTGGCGAGTGCCGATCAGAAGCTCTACCAATTTATCAAGATGGGCCAGTTCGTCACGATCAACTTCTTTCTGGAAGACACGACGACCGGTTCCGGGATGGGCAACGAGCTCCGTATTCAGATTCCGCAGGGGTTATCGGCAACTGCGACGACTTTCACGGGGCCGTTGATTATTAAAGGGTCGGTGGATACAGAGGGGTACATCACCACCGGGGGAACGAATAAGCTCTATTGTTATCGTACGGATCATGCGTCGTGGCCGTCAAGTGTGACCAATAACGTGGATATTCGTGGTGCCATTAGTTTCCAAACAGCCCAGTGATATACTGCCGAGGAGGGATGAATCGGACATCCAGTTCCGGGGGTACGCCGTTGGCGATCCTCCACGTATTCTTACGTGGTATCGAACCGATCGCACGGGATTCGAGTCGTTTATGGGGCAATCCATTCCCGACGAACTCGCGTGCACCTTGGCGATGAATAGTTTGCTTCAAGCTGCCGATCAGGGCTGGGCCGTGTTTGCGATGGTAGATCGAGGGGATGAGACAATTGGGTTTACGGGTGTCACGAATGTGACGCCGAATCGTGACTTTGGGCAGCCACATCTGTATATCGCCCCGGACTCACGACGATATAGCCTGCAGGTGGCGCACGCGGCCGAGCGACAGGCTGCTCGGTTAGGGATTAAACACTTTATGGCTTCTGTGGAACGTGACAATCGACGTGGATTGGCGATAATAAAGCGATTAGGATTTCACGAAGTCCCGAGAAGAGCCTTTCTTAAGGAGATCGAGAAATGAGCGGAGCCGATGCCTCTTATCTTCCGTGGTTGGCTGGCGCGATGGGGGGCGTTGGCGGCTACCTCAGTGGTGGTGGTGATACTGATGAGATTACTGGTATGCCGCTTGGGAGAACGGACTTTGAGATTCCAGATCTGTATCAGCGATATATGGGGGATGTGGGAAGAGTGGGGGCGGTGGGGGCCCAACGAGCCGCCAGAGATATCTCGCTTCCTGGAGCGTTTGTGCAGTCCCCGCCATTTATCAAGGGCGGAGTAGTCGATGTGGGTGTTACCGGTCGAGATCCGGCGCTATCTCGACCTGAACTCCTTCGTCGGTCTGGGGTAGATTGGGGAGCAACAGCACCATTTGAAGGTGCAAAGTCTGGTCAAGAGGTTTTTGGGACAGCAGAACAGGTGTCACCCCCACAACCGATGCTTGGTGGCGGATTACAGGAAGTCGAAAACGCCCTCGGGTTAATGGGGATAAAGCGAGATGCTTCGGGGATGCTGACCTTTGGAGCGAACCAGTTTGGTCCCACGACGGCGCAGCAAAGTATTCGACGGATTAAGAGAAGAGATACCCCTCCTGGCTATCGACCTGGTTATGAGGAACAACCTCAATCTACTCCCGTTGGATGGCCTGACAACCCAATGGATGATGGAGGCACAAGAGAACCAGCGCCTCAGGGCTAGCAATTTCCAATGAGTACCTGAATCTCGATACATGAGAATGGTGGATAACGATGGCTAGTTACAACAAGTGGTTTAACGGGTACGGGGAGGATGACGAAGGGGATGAGCCAGAGGATATCTGGCCGGGAACGACCGCAGAAGGGTATATTCCTCCGCCTATTGCTGACCCTCAAGGATTTTCCCCCTTTGTAGAGCCACCTTGGGATCAAACACTTTCTATTAGGAGTCCTCAAGAAGAGGGAGAAGAGACGGGTGAATCTGGACAGTATTACTCTTACCCTGAAGCTCCTGAGACATCTCTTGTAGATGAAGTTCCTCTTGTAGATGAAGTTCCTCTTCCTGATCAGACGGAAGGGTACAATCTCACGCCAGGAGATATTGAGTATCTCCAAGGGTATGAGGACTTCGGATCTGAGTGGGGCGGTGGATTTCGAGATATTGCCCAAAACTACCCAGCGACGGTGGCCGGGTTTTCAGACTTGCTTCGTCAAATGCAAGCGGCAGATCTCCCGTTTAGCGAAGTCGGCGGAGGTGGGAGTATTCAATTCGGCCCAGATCCTGCGAATATCGCAGATGTCATGCGAAACTATCGTGGGGGTGGTGAAGCATGGCAGTTTTACCCTGATCAAGAAGCTCCTCTGACCCCAACTCCGATCCCAACTCCGACTCCAACTCCGACTCTAGCCCCGACTCCAACTCCGATCCCAACTCCGACTCCAACTCCGACTCTAGCCCCGACTCCAACTCCAACTCCAACTCCGACCCCAACTTTGACCCCAACTTTGACCCCGAATCGGAGTCTTGGTGGAACTCCTACTGGAATAACGGACTCTGTATTTGAACCTCGTCCAGATATTGATCCTCTGGGACATACAGAGGTGGACCCATCGAGCTTTCCGATGTATCCCCCGGAGTATCAGGAAAATCTGACGCTTCGCGTGGGCGATGATCCTCTTTCTCGGATGCAAAATCTCGCTGCGGAGGGGCTATTCCAGGGCGGTGGACAGGTACGCACACCACTAACCGCCCAGACCAACCAAGCACTTTCCGATCTAATAGCGTCTGGTGGAGATTTGGGCCTCACCCCGGATGAACAGCAGCAGCGGTCGATACTTGACCAGATTTTAGGAGCAAGTGGCGTCTCGGCCCCCACGCCGCTTGAGCAGGAAACCCAGGATATCTTACGTGGCCTGGTCGCTCGCGGGGGACAGTTGCCCCCTGACGATCAGCGCCGAGCGATGGAAATTGAAACAGCCCGATCACCGCTGGATATCTTGCGCCAGTCCCAGTTGGCTGAAGGCCGTGCGGCGATGGCAGGGAGAGGATTGCTCGGCCAGGGTCCCGAGATCGAGTATGGGCAGCGTCTCGAAGCGAGATTGGCCCCGATGTACACCCAAGCCGCGCAGCAGATTCAACTGGACGAAGCGACTCGGGCTGATGCCCGGTACAACACGGCACTAGAGGCTCTGAGCCAACAGGCGACGTTCCAACGTGCTTCGGCCGATGAGCGGTACACCCAGGCGAACGCACTACGCACCGAACTCACGTTGGATATGGCGCGGCGTCAGGATGATCGTCTTGCGAACGCGATTAATCAATCGTCCAACTTAACCCAAGCACAAAGCCAGAATCTGGTCTCGTTTATCAATGCCACAACAGGTGTTCAGGAAGTTCGAACGAGAGCAGCACTAGATGTGCTGGATCGGAATATCAAATGGAACGAGTTCTTGGCTAATTACGACTTGGATCGGGCGAAATTCTTGGAATTGATAGACTCGGGACGATTTGCCGAGCTTGCGCCATTGCTTACTATGTTTCTCCAGGGGATTCAGACAGGGGCCGCGGGTTACAGAGAAGGGGCTGACGCTCCGTATGGGGCCGATTTCAGGTAAGGATACAAACTTATGGCGTTTACTCCATTTGATCAAGGACCTCAGACGATGAATCCGTTCACAGGGTCCCAGCCGACACAGCCTCTGGCTCCAGGTCCTGGGATAAATCCAGCGGGTGGCGTGATGACTCCAGGGAGATCTCCGGTGCGTCGTCGGAAGAAAGCCAAGCCACAGGGGATGCCTGGATATCAGCGACGAAAAGGGTCTCGACCGACAGGACCAGGGGGTCCTCCGTCGATGCCTCGGACGCCAGAAGCGGCTCCGCTGCCAAAAAGTCCCCTCTCATCGCCGTCCTCACCGCTCACGGCTAGTTGGGCCTCCTCTCGATCGCTCGGGAACGGGGGATATCGGTAATGGCAGTAACCCGTAGAGACTTGGGAAATATTATTCAGGGGTTTGGTGGCGGATTCTTTCCTGTCAAGTTTCAGCAGGAGCGTATCCAGAGACAAAAACTCTCCGATCGTCAGAATTTCCTTACTCGTATCGGAGAGCAAATACGGGAAGGGTTTCTGACCGAGGAGCAACTGATTCCACATGCTAAGGCTTTAGAACAGGAGTACGGGGATACCCCTGAGCAGGCCCTAACATCACTTCGACAGTATCTTCCGACAGAATCACAGCGTGGCTCAGAGATTAGGCGTCGATTAGGAGACGATCCGAGACTGTGGACTCGGGAACTTGCTGGAGCTATCGCTGGGGATGTGGGCAGACCGGAATACTTTCAGGCCAGACGTGCGTTGCCGAGTACTTCGATTGTTGGCGGCTACGATCCAGAGACCGGCGCTTTATCTACAAGACCTGAACCATTGACCAGCACGCAGACTATTGGAGCGGGGTTTGATCCTTCCGATCGTTCCTATGATCCAAGACTTCGAGATGTTCGGACAACCGGAAAGATGTTCGCTCCGCTAGTAGCACAACCTCAAGCAGAACGTCCTTTTGTGCCGGGAGCGACTGGTGGAACTCCTCTTGAATGGGGAGGCCCCCAGGCGGATATCTTTGAGGGAATACAGAAAGAGGCGATCCTAAAGGAATCTGAACAAGAAGCACGGCTACGAGAATATCGTGGAGAGGATCTTCGTGAAACTTTAGGCATCACTGAGGAGATGCACAGAAAATTCTTCCCTCGACAGCTAGAGGATCAAATACTCGAAATCGAGGCGTTGGCTCCAGTGAAACGGCAAGAAATGTTAGAGGATCTTCGTGAGGAAAATGCTGTGCGAAGAGCAGATGATCGAATGAGGCTGGAGGGCCCATACGCAAAAGCCGTTGAGGAACAGCATGAAAGACTGGCGATAATAAGTGCTTATGTGAATGAACGTCCTGAGTGGATTGAACGGAGAAACCCCCAGACCGGCGAACCGGTCATTTATGCTGTGACGAGAGACTGGAAGACTGGTCAATTGCGATTTTCTGATGTCACAGGGTCTTTTGGTGGTACTGAGCTCTGGTATGGTGGTACTTCACCACGGGGAATGTTAGGTCTAAGTCTTGGGGAAGAAGCTCATTTAATGAGTAGCGTGGTGACAGGATTATCCTCAGAAGGAAAAAATGCGGACCCTCGATCACAGGAAGGTCAGGAAAATATCCTGAAGGCGGCAAAAGATATTGGCCTTAATCCAGGGTTTGTTCTTCAATGGATGGAATCCGTCAAAGGACAGCTAAATGAGCCTCCTGGTGTGAGAGGCGGAGAAGTTGAGAGAGGCGGAGCAGTTGAGAGAGACGCTGCGGTGGAACAGATTTATGGATCTGAACCTGTAGTAGAAGAACTTACTCAACTTCCTGGTGAAACGGGTGGAGCTTATCGTTCGCGTTTGACTGCACAGCGGGGATTAGCACTTGCTCAAAGCGACTGGATACCTGATACAGAGAGGAAGATGGAAGCAATAGTGAAGATTCTTCGCGGGACATCACCAGGAACTCCTGAGTTCGAGATACGAAATAAGCAATACAATGATCTGTTGGATAATCTACAGAAACTGAGAAGTATCGTCGAATCGGGAGTGTTTCCAAAGGGATTGATTCCCTTGACTACTTCTACCACGAGATTCCAAGATCCACGGAATCCATTTGAAAGCACTCTTCGACTTAGACCGTAGTTGTTATGCCGTCTGAATCAACCAAGTGGGCTGCGCTTCTCTTGAAACGACGCTTGGATAGTGCAGCGTCTCAGGAGGAACGTCAGAGCATACTTCGAGATATCGAACGATCTCGTAAAGACCCGGTTTATCGACAGAAACTTGGAGATATTGCCCAGTGGGGGCGTTTTTCATCTGGCCCACATCTTGGGGCACAGATGGCTCTGGGAGCATTGACGGCTGCTGGGTTTGTCCCTGGATTACAACCACTAGGGATTCTGGGCGGGGCTGGATTATCGGCCTATGGTGCCGTAAATATCGGCGAAGCGATCCAACGTCGAGAAGAGGATTTACCCTGGAAGGCACAGACTGGATTTGGTGCGGCCGATATTCTTTTGGGTCCGGTTGGTCGAACTTTGCGTCCCGTTGGTCGAGGAGCGAGTGGGATTCTTCGTGGATTACGTGGGGCAAAACAACCTGCGGAGGTAGGAGCACGGCTGATCAGGAGATTAGGAGACAAGGTAATACCGGGTGTTGGAGATGATCCTCCCTTTCGCAAACAAATAACTGAACATCTCAAAGGAAAGTTTCGTCCGGGTCAAACCGGAATAGAGTTGCGTGAGGTACTCGATCCCGAAGCCCAGGACATGCTTCGTGCTCTTAGAGAGATTCCTACTCCTGGCCTGACATCGTTTCCTCAACCAGGAAAATATGTTCCAAAAAAGGGACCGCCTAAATTTGAACCAGGAGCTAGTGTTCGGATAGGACGTGGTGATCCGATCAGGATTACTGACAAGTGGGAAGGATTACCTAGGGAGGTAGGCACCTACGATCCCACGACAGGTACTTGGTCTGGCGGCGAAGGTCTCAGTGCGCTTCCTAAGGCAATGCGTAAGGCTCTTATAGATCAACGTGTGGAATCCGCTGGTTTAGTCGGCGGTAAGTTAGTTCCAAGGAGTACACCAAGACCAGGTTCTTTTGGTATAGAAAACCTGCTTTCACGACTGAAACCCATACGAGTAGGAGAAGTTCGTGATGAAATCACGGGGAAAATTGCTGGTACAAGCGTTCCTGCAATAAACCCTAAGGCAGTAGTTCGTTATTCTCCACTCACTAAACGGGCCGGTGAACCGTGGACAAGAGCGCGGCCCACGGCACACAGGTCTCGTCTGCATAAAGCTAAAGCCGAAAATGCCGCCGCCGATGCGATTGGACAGGATCGACCTTGGAATATAGATCAGTTAGATGAGTTGCAGACAAAAGCGACACTCGAAGAAGCTACAGAGAAGGTCTTGGAGGGTCAGTCTCGTGCTGTTCGACCTCTGCCACCTTCGCCAGCGCCTCTTGTCCAGAGACTTCGTGTACCTCGTCCAGTACCTCGTCCAGTCGTTCCTCCAGCGGCTCCGAAAATACCACCAACGCCTGCCGTCGAGACGGTTGCTCCACCCCCAGCACTCCCAACCAAGGTTGTTTCAGACATCGGGGAGGGTCCATTTGATACGGCTGTCACACAAATTATGTCATCGCTCGGCCAAACAGGGGCGCATCTAGTCCCGGCCATGATGTGGTGGAGACAGGTCTTTCGTGAAGCTGGGGAGAAAGTAACACGGGAGACGTTGTCAGATATTATGTTTGCGAAGAGCCTTGCCGTTCCCGAAGCAGCCAGATTTTTTGCCAACCCTCTAGCTCATCGACCTACAGGTGGAGTGCAGAAGTACACAGCGTTGAAGCGAGGATTGCTTCGTGAACTGCCTGCGACACGCAAAACAGAACTAGGTCGTCGTCCCTCAGGAACTGGAAAATTACGTATTGCAGAGGAAGCCAAGATAGAGAATGTGAAGAAAAAAGCCGAAGAGTACTATCCTACTCTTACCAGACCCGAACAAGACGAGGCGCTTAAAGAGCTTCGTACGAGCAACTCGCTCAAAAATCCTCGTGCGCGTTTGAAATTGGAAGTCGAAGGTAAGTGGAGAACTCCACGTAAAACAGATCCAGAGTATGTCGACTATAAATTGACTTTATCGTCGATAGCGTTAAAGAACCGCTTTCAATCGGTACTGAAGATTCTAAAAGAACAGGGTGTGCTAGCTCCTGAGTCTGAGGCGAGGCTTCAGAATTTGATACACGAAGCATACCTGCGTGCCCAGCATGGTTTCCCGTCGTCAGGAGCGCGGTTCACGGACAAGAGCGGTCGTAACTTCTTGGTTGGAAGGGTGGGAGGGACTGGAAAATATCGCGCTCATGATGAGATTAAGAACTTGGACGAGATCGACTTGGATGCCCTGAGCGCGTCGGAAAGAAAAGCTCTTGATGCCCAGCTTCGACCAATGGAGGCGATTCCTGAATTTATCAATTATCTCGGTCCGATTTTGAAATCTCTTGGGGTACTCTTTGCGGGTATCTTTACGGCTGAACAGTTAATGCCAGAAAGAGGTCTGAATGCCGCCGCTGGGTAGTTTGATTCGACCCCTGGCCCGGTGGGGACGGGGTATTGGGGGACTCGGCGGGGCGGCCTACGGCGCGTCTACGGCTGAAGAGGACGAGAGTCCCGCCTTACGAGCTTTGGGGTATGGCGCACTCGGGGGAGTGATGCTCCCGATGGGTGCAGCGGCGCTTCAGCGTGGCTATCAGGCTGGCGGGGCGGCGGGGGCACTCACTGATTACACGTATTTCTCATTCCTGTCTTCTCCAGACACTATTCTTCGCGGGAACTTTGGGGCTATCGGCGGGGCGGTGTCGGCGGCACTCGAAAAGGTCGCAGAGGGGGCCGCACGAGGAAGGTGGGAGGAAGCTGCTCAGGGTGGTCGGATTCTTAAATCGCTGTTTACCGAAGGTCCAAAAATCTGGGGGAAGGCGCTTAAGGCAAATCCCGAGGAGTTTCAACGGATGTATCGTCAATACATGCCAGAGGAACTGTCTCGGTTCGCTGACAAGAGGATGCCTGGAGCGATTGAGCAGCACACGGGCGGTCGTGGAATTGGAAAGCTCTTTGGCGCACCTGATATGGCGGCAGTACATGCGATGCGCCAGGGAGGATTCAGTGCGTCCGATGCGGCCCGGTATACCTTGACCGGCACGCCACAGTCGAAAGTTGGGCAGCATGTCTTACAAGGTATTCACGGGTTCAGAGGCAAAGGGCCGATGCAAGAATTTCTCGCGGTGCAAGCGGCTCCATTTGCGCGTGTGGGCCTTTTGGGACTGGAGAAGGGACTTCAGCGCATACCAGGGGTTGGCTATGGGGCGCACGCACTGATGAAGAGCGGAGTCAGTCCGCTGAAACAGACGATCCAGCAAGGTTTGGGTGCGACGGCGATGGCGGCGGGGTATAAAGGAGAGGATTTTGGACTCGATCCTCGTGTGGGACTCGTCGCGGGGCCGTTAGCCGGTCCTGCTTTCTTGCCGTTCGCGGCGGGACGCGAGCTTCGGCGTCAGAGGGAGCGTGGCGATACGTCTGCGCTTTCATTGGCCGGTGAGATGATCAAGGAATCGTCGCCGTTGGGATTTCAGCCGCTGGGGGTTTTTTACAATCCAAGGGGTGAGTTGCCTCGGCGGGTGATCCCGGCTGGTGTGGCAGATATCGCCGAAGCCCTCGATCCAGCCTTCGGACGTGAGCGGGGACAAGCGACACTGAAGCAGGCCGCGCAGCGCGGGGAATATACAGGACCGACTGGGACGGCGGCGGCAGGAGCATTGTCACGCCTCCCGGATCTTCGTGAGCAGTTACCGGAGACGTTCTCCCCGGTCGATATTTTCGGACGCCAACGCTTCGAGGGGACCGAACCAGCCCTTCCCTATATAGGTCGCGCCTTGACGGGTGGAGGCCCCGTACGTGCGGGGATCTCACGAGCGGTGTTTCCATCGCGTGAGAGGACGGCTCCCCCGGCCATGAATTTGCTCGATCCGCAGATGGCTGAGTTGGCCGAGCTCGGTATTACGCCAGGTCCTCCGAGTTCACGAGTGACACTCCCTGGGACCGACTTACCATTGCGACAGACCGCGCAGTCGGCGGCGGCCACCCAGCGTCGAGGGGGGATTCCCGCGCAGATTGCCGCGCAGATTGTGACGAAGATGATGAGTCGTCCAGAGATGCGAGCCCTTTCACCCGTGCAACGAAATATGATGGCGCGTCGTCTGATGGATGAACTCCGGGGTCGTGTCGGTCGGGCGCTCCCATCGCGTCTTGTCACCGCACTGACGAGTGGCGCTCGACTACCAACTCTTCCAAGAGAACCATGACCGATAATGGGTGGAGAGAGTATCAGAAGTTAGTATTGGCGGAATTGACGCGACTGGACGAGAGTGTGCAGAGTCTCCACGACGAGGTGGAGAGTTTGCGAATCTCAGTGGAGGTGCTGCGTCAGAAAGCCGTGACCTGGGGGGCGTTGGGCGGCCTGATCGTGTGGGCCACGACCATTCTCGGGGCCGCCCTCGTTAAGTAACTCGCCGTCGCCCGATTACTGCGGTTCCCGTGTTATTGCGAGGTCGGTCCCTGTCGGAGATCCTCGACCACGGCGGCCAAGGCCGCGTGCGCGTTGCGGAGCGCCACTTCAGCGTCAATGACTGCACCGACCGCATGGGTGAGGGTCTGATTATTCATCAGATCGCGGTTCGTGGCATCCTCGGCAATCGTGAGCAACGTCCCGGTCAGGTCAATCGCCCGTTGGCGTTTGGTGGTGCTGGGTTGATCGATCACGACATCTTCCACGACCTGAATCGACGTTGAAATCGCCTTGAGAATGGCCCCGGCGGGTCCGCCCACAAGTGGGACAAACGGAACGAGCCCTTTTAACACGCCGCCGATTTTTCTCCACGGAAATCCCATCTTGCACGTCCTTTCCTGGAAAGAGGGTTACTTTAGCCAGTTGTCTACATCATCAGCGACCTTGTGGACGGTTGCCACAGCCTTGGTCAGAACCGGTGGAGGCTTGCTGGCAATCCCCAAGGTGATGCCCTGGACGAAGCCTTTACTGAAGGCTTTATCTTCGGCGGTTGGTTTTGTCAGAGCTTGAATGGTCTTGGGATTGATGACGATATCGGCCCCAAAGTCGAGATGGGGAATGATGCCTCCTTCGGCAATCTTCATATGCACGTCACCGTGCTTGTCATACCACACGCCGACATCGAGGCTCACGCCCTCCCCTGGCCCTCCCGAGGGTCCCGCCCAGATCGACGCTTGATTGCCGTCAGGATTGACGTATGTCCACTTGACGACATCGGATAGCGTCACCCCGACATGGGCCGTCACCTTGACTTCGAGGCCGCGTGCGTCATGGGTGTCCACGTCGAGACTCGCGCCTTGTGTCGCAGTGACGGTTTCCACGTCGCAGAGGTGATCAAAGTTCCATTGATCGGTGCGATACCATTGGGTTCCAGTCGCTTTACGAAAGTAGATTTCGTCCGGTGTCACGTCGAACACGTCTTCGTCCGGGGAGTTCGACACGTAAAATCCGTTGGGAATGGCTGCTGTCATCGGTTCTTCTCCTGTCTCTTTTACATGCCTCACAGCCTAGTCCGGTTCCGATCGGCGGGTCCCAGTGGTCGAGCCAGGGTGTGCCATCCGCGCACGCGAGAGCTCCTGATGGCGTGCGATTCTTGTTCCCTACCACTGGTGTCCACAACTCGGACAGGTATGGCGCGGCGGCGTCGGCTGCGTGTCGGTGCCGCGCACATGATCGCGCACCTGTTCACGGCTCCACCCTTCGGCCGCCGCCTGTTCGAGTACGCGCCGACGTTCGACGGGATCGGCAATGCTGACCGCTTCCCGGTGATGGCTCCATGACACCGCGACGACGCGCTCGTCACGCGGGTAATGTTTGGAGAGATACACGGCTTTGGTAAGGGTGGAGTAGGACTTCTTGGTGAGGTCGAGTGCCTGGGAATACATCTCCCCCCACTCGCCCCGTGTCTCCCCGTAGAGCAGCAGATCCCCAAGGGTCCAGAGTGCGCCATTCGCCACAAGCTGGCATTTTTTCAACCCGTGGCAAAAATCATCGAAGGTCAAGGCTCCATGTACGACGAGTCCGGTTTCAGTGAGAGTGATCCGGTCCCCGGCCGTCAGCGGCACGGTCAGGGACTCGACGGGTTCGGGGGGGACAAGTGTGATCGTGTCGGTCATGGGGCCTCCGCCGTAAGGGTTTGGGATAGCGCCACGCCGAAGTGTTTCAGGTGCGCGTCGATATTGGTGACGAGATGGTCGGCATCCTTCACGGAGCGCAGGATCACAACGGGTGATCCGTGCCAGCGGAAGTGCCAGAGGGTCTGTTGGGCATTGAGCTTGCCCGTCCGGGCTTTAATTTCAACGAGGATCGTGACGCCCCGGTAGCCGACCACGACATCGGGGATACCTTTCCCGAGCGAGGCAATCGAGAATAAGCTCACGCCTGGATGATCGCGCAGCGCCCGCACGATTTCTTGATGGTTCTGATCCACGCGCTTCGCCATCCTAGAATTTTATCATACGAGCCTTACTGGTTGATGGGCTTCTGCCGTTTCTCAGCATGCGAACAGCGGCCCTTCAATCGACTCCCGCGCTAGCGTGCAGTAGTCGGGGTTTAGCTCAATGCCGACGAACTCCCGCCCCAGTTTCAGCGCCACGCAGCCCACGGTGCCAGACCCCGCGAACGGATCGAGGATCAGATCGCCAGACTTGCTTCCGGCCTTGATGCACGGCTCGACGAGTGCGGTCGGGAAGGTGGCGAAGTGGGCCTCGCGGAACGGCTGCGGGTTGATGGTCCAGACAGATCGGAGGTTGCGGCCAGTGGTTTTCGGGGCAAGCTGCGGTCTGCGCGGGGATGCGGTTTGTGTTTCGGGCCTGTCCCAGTTCTGTCCGTTTGCTGCTCCGTTCCGATCATCGGCCCAATTCTCCCGCACCGCGTCGGCGTCGTAGTAATAGCGCGGCGACTTGGTGAGCAGAAACAGGTATTCGTGGCTCTTCGTCGGGCGGTCGGTCACGCTTTCGGGCATCACCGAGCCGCTGTAGTTCGGGCAGAAGCTCACGCCCTTCGCCCAGATGATATCGGAGCGCAGATACCAGCCATCGGCTTGCAAGGCGAACGCGACACGCCACGGGATGCCGATGAGGTCTTTTGGTTTGAGTCCGTTCTGCCGTCTGGAGGCCGCTGGACGTTCGTTCTCTCGACCATCCCATGCCGGTGCTGGCAACGATCCGACATTCACGGGACGTTGACCGCCCTGACCTCTATTCTTGCCGCCGTAATTGCCCCACGACCCTGCGTAGCTATCCCCCAAGTTCAGCCACACCGTGCCATCGTCGCGCAGCACGCGCTTCACCTCTCGAAACACCTTGACCATCGTCTGCGCGTAGTCGTCCGGCGTGGGTTCGAGGCCGATCTGACCTGTCACGCCGTAGTCGCGCAGCCCCCAGTAGGGCGGCGAGGTGACGACGCACTGCACCGATTCGGCGTCCAGTGTGGGCAACACGTCGCGCACATCGCCCTGATGGATCATGGTGTCCTCACTTCCTCCACCGCGCCTCCAGTTCGCCATCGGCTCCCTGGTCGGCATCGAGAGGGACGAGATCGAGGTCACGCGCATGGATGGCCGCATGGCAGCGGGGACAGAGCAGTACGAGATTCTGCATGGTGTCGTGACCGCCCTGCGATCGGAACCGGAGATGATGGGCGTGGGCGTCCTCTGAGAGGAGACACTGGCAGACCCGGCACCTCCGGTCTCGCTGGACGAGCGTGTCTCTCAGCGAGGCTCTGAGCGCCTGCAGACGCCGTTTCTCGCGCTGT
>Ga0208449_1000424_pt1 | contig 30346 bp, 15 predicted proteins | sample MalvireepMed_s17_FD_184247 | JGI IMG/M metagenome (GOLD analysis project Ga0208449, IMG submission 184247) | Marine viral communities from the Global Malaspina Expedition - Malaspina viral metaG DeepMed_s17 (SPAdes) (version 2) | ecosystem: Environmental > Aquatic > Marine > Oceanic | place...
AAAAAAGACCCTTTCCCCTATGGTAGTAGGGTACTCATGTCCTTGATAGTCTACAGGCACTATCTTCCTATACTCTTTATCCCTCTCATGTTTATACTGGACTAAGGGTGAGGTTGCTACCCAGTCTCCTTTGACTACCATCAGGCTAGAGTGTGCCTTTGTGCTGTCCTCACATATGTCGTATAGGCTGTACTTCGCTATATTGTGCTAGTCCAGCTAGACTAGGTACTCATGCGTGTTAATACATTTAATCCTTTGTCACACTCCCGCAGGATACTGGTAAACCGCGTACACCGCTATGTGCTTTACGCCCAGTTCTTGAAGGAACCTATATGTAATCTCCTTACCGTCCTCACATACACCACTACAGTGTACATGAGGACAGTGATACCCAGACCACAGTTAGATGGGTCACGAGGTATCCTGTCGGCACCTGTTTTATACTAGGTACATCCTCAGGAAAGATTAATTCGGATTAGTGGTACCCGTTGCCAAGTACCTTCTTCCTACCTAAGTAGGGACCAGGGTTCTTTCCAAACCTATACTTAGAAAACAGCAGACGATCAGTTAACCGTTGAAGGTTACGTGAAACTTGCTGCGTTCGTCCTGTGATCGGACATCAATGACATATTCTAGAGCCTGAACCTTGTAAGGTGCCCAGTTTGCATCTTCGATTGCCGATCTTCGCATGTTTTCAAGACAATGATCATCTAGTTTGGTGTACTGAACGATCTTATCTTCTTTTGTTTCGCCTTGTAAGGCATAATCTTGCAGTGCCATGGTATACTCCTTTCGAGTATTGTCTGACTTTACACGTAAGAACTAGGATGCTACGTCACATCCTCTAATTTATTATAATAGGGTGGGTAGTACCTAAGGTAACCTAGGGTAACCTAAGTATCCTTCAACTTTACCACCCCTAATAATAACATAAATCTATACTGACTCGTGAAGTTATCACGATAGAAACTATAGTTAACTATACTATATGACCCAACTTTAGGGCATACTATATATTGTATGTCTGTAGTACACGACACACTATATACAGTATACTGTCGGATTCAAACTCTATACTTTTTATATCGATGTCAGAAGTATGTCTCTGAAGCCCTTTTTCAGGTGCCCTATCACCGACCAAGGAGCTACCTTGGATTTATTAAAAACAACTAGAGTACCCTGCGATACCCGGAGGGTGAGCTAGGGTCTCATAGATATTCGCCCAGAGGGCTTAAGATCGGGGGATACATAGATATATTATATATTATAAACTTATCATATGCCTATAGGGGCAGACCACCCGTGACTAATAAATAGCCTGATTAATAATGAGAAGGCTCACTCTCTCTAGCCCCAAACCTAGGGAGAGAGAGCCCTCTTATGAGAGCTCTCCTGTCTCACTACAGTGAGACTATTTCACCACTCCAGACCTTTAGAAGCTTTAACTGCTTCAACATCAATCAACAATCGAGAACAGCTTTTAAAGTATTTGTCAAATACTTTAGGTGCTGAGTCAATAGCGATTTGCTTACTGTCTCTGACAGGTGTTACCACAGTAAATTCCCAACCAAACCATGGCTGACGATAGGTAATCGAACTTACCCAGCCAGTCTCGGTATGCTTAGTAGTCTCTTTGACTACTGACATTCTCCGAAGATTACTTAGTTCCTTCCACTTAGTGGATGGAATTTCTTCATCTTCGCTAGCTACGGTTAAACCGTTTTCAGCTAAGAATGTCCTTAGAGGGAAGTACTCCGTCTGCTCACGCATAGGAAAGTACCTGTGAAGAGGTTCAGTCTGACCGTCTATAGACCAGACACGGATTGAACATTCACCTGCCTTACGGTTGGTCACAATAACAACAAGGAATGAATTACCATCCTCATCTTGTGCCACACGGTGGACATGGCGAAATGTATCGGGTTGTGAGTGTTGCATAACAGCTCACTCCTTTTATTTCATAGAGTATACCCTACTCTATAATGGGCATTAGCAAAGACTAATGATGACAGACTCTCACCAGAGGGTCGAGAACTAATGAGAGTCTGTGGATCACGAGTCTGTGATTATGGGAACAATGCTACGATGTGGTTAGGGATCAGATCCATAACTTCATCATGTCCAATACCTTTGGGAGGTTGGACATCCCAGCTTTCACATAAAGCTGGATAGTTAAATCTTCGACAGTTATGTACTACACTATTACGCCAAATGGTTTGAATAGTATTGGAGTATCTAGCATGTACAGTAAAACTATCATGATTAGAGAGAACATGAAAAGGTTCTTTGTAATTCTTAGAACCCAACTGAACACCATGTTTCACTAATCCATCCACAGAGTGGGTCATGTCAGCAGAGACATTCTGATTAGTAGAATAACTAGAGTTCAATAAGGTAGCCTTACCTCTATAACCGAGGTGACTAGCACGAATTACATGTCGATGGATAGGGTCTCGTCGATAAGGAATCTTTTCGACACATCCACCGTGAGGTAAACACCAAGACAACATCTTACCATGTTTCTTTACGTGTTTTTCATTAGCATCTCGCAATCTTTTACCGCATGAACGGATAACAGGAATAGCTTCGTGCAAGGCTGGCATTCCAACCTTTGTGCACCAATAACATGTTGTCTCAAAGACATCATCCCATGTAGTACAGCACTTACCATTCTTGAATAGATCACGAAAATTAGGATGTTCCAGCATCCAAGCTTTGGGCTCTACATGTTCTTCGAGAAATAGAAAGTCAGCATCTTGTAGCTTTTCCATTTTATCAGGATCTAATCCCATTAAATAGTATGCGGCTACAGTTCCGCCAGCTTCATATAAACCACCTCGACCTAAGTCTTTGGCAGTTGTTCGAAGTTCTTTAGGATTAACATCACGAAGATGTCGATCCATCGATTGTAACCAACAACATACTTCCATGTAGTTATCTTGGCGTGGACCTCCGAGGAGATTGCCAAGACGCATACCATGAACACTTTGTTCAAGGATACTTTCGAATCCAGCACCAGAGCATGATTGATCAAAGGCAAAAGGAAAACTTGACAAGCCTTCTGTTGTTGTATACTCACGACATGCTAATGCCATAGAAACATACTCAACACCATACTTATCAATGCATTTACTAAGATTACCTTCAAGAAGGTTTTCCCAGTTATTTTCATTAATACCTTTGAACTGCTGTGTTAATCCAAAGAAGGTCTTTGAATCAACTGGTAATGCTTCACCGAACCATACGATCATCTTATAGAAGAGATCACCTTGATGACTTAACATTCCAGAGTGATCATCGAAAGTACGTAACCTTCGATCTAGCTTCCGAACAAGAGGATGGTGACCAGAGTCACCAATCCTTCTAAGTTCTTCTAAGCATCGTTTGCGGTGCTTCATGTTCTTCTCATCAGAGAGGTAAGTCTCTGACTTAAAGTAAGCTTCCGCAAGTTCCATCTTGAAGCAAACAGGTGTATCCGTTTCCCACTGAAGGTGTTCAATCACCTCTGAAGGAATAGGGTTCTTATTCCAACGACTAACCTGAGGAGCCCAAAGACCCTCCAACTTAGTTCGAGAAGTTTGAACCACATGTTCCCGTTGAGGATGACCTTCCACCTTACATCGGAGATAGAACTTGAGAAGTGATTTCTCAATCTCAAACATCTGATTCCGATATTCAGGATGGATACGCTTAAGCTCTTCCATTACCTCAGTTCCCGTGAGGTAATCATGAGCTTCAAATCTCAACTGGTCGACGAATTTACTGCCGTCCCAGTCAGATTGACCACAATGAAACAAGACTTGCTTCACTGTGTCGGAATCCCTCTCGACCAAAGGATCCACTAGGTTTGTGTTGTCGTATTTCATAACGAAACACTCCTTGTGAGGGATTACTGTAGGTTTAACTCAGTTGACGAGGCACCTACTAAGCCTGTCAAAGTCCAACTCACGAATTTCTCCGTGAGTTGGGTTAGATTTAGCGTGGGCTAAAGATAGTCCAACGAGACTGGTATTTTTTGGGTGTTGATACACCACACTTACATGCCAACCATCCATGGGTTAAGCATGTAGCTTCTTTCCCTTCAATATCTAGCATCATGCCGGATACATTTCTTATCTTAATACTCTAGCACTCGTGAGAATGCTAGGGTATTAAGTCCCTCCGCTGCAGGGAGGGACTGGGCAATTGAATGCCGTTGCAACAACTATCAATCCCTGAGGATTCGCTGATTTTCTAGTGCAAGTAACTCCACCTCACGAGCATAGCACCAGTTGGTACTAGCTCGTTCCGTTAGAGTTGCCTCACGCCAGATACCAGTGTCATCTGTGAACCACATACCTGAGTGATCGAGACGATACTCAAGAATGCTGACTTTCCAACAAAGGAAAGCACAGACAAACACTAGCACAGCAGTGATAGCTGTCGATGTCTTAAGTCGTTTCAAAAGAAACTCCTGTACATCTTACGTTAACTCGCCAGTTTGATGGGGTTACCATCATCCCCCGTTTTTCTTTAGACTCTGAATGCTATCTAGACAAGTATCTAGTGCCTTTAGAACAGCTGTGTATTGATCGAGAAGCTTTTTACCTTCTGGATCTTTTGTTGCCTCAAGTTCTTGAGACAACTCTGCGCCATCAGCATGGACCTCTACCATAGCCTTTCCAAGAGTCTCTACCAGATCTTTCCAATGGAACATCTGGACCTCCTGTCTTACGTTTCACACCTCGTCAGGCTTGATGGAGAATACCATCATCTAACTACCTGTATACTTGGCACATATCACCGAAGATGATATGCCAGAATGAGCTTGACCGATACACGTGACACGTGCATCCTTCCAAGCATCCTTTCCCTCATCGCCATAATAATCTCCACCAGGAGGCGTGGCACGAGCAGCCTCTTCATTCTTTGCGATACAAACGAATGAATCGAAGCTGTCCCAGTCGACGAATTGGGTATTCTCAACAAGATAAATAAACATAAATGCTCCTTTCTCCACCGAAAGGGCTCGGCATCCCTCCACCTTGTGGGAGGGCACCAGGCTATGACCTTACATGTAAGTATCCAACTTCTTTCTAACTGGATACCACTCGTCGCCATGCCTATCTATTTCAACAGGCAGCTGAGACTTATCAGCACGAGGATCATCTCCTCGCACTAACTCGGATCGGTGATCCCGTATCTTGTCTCTATCTAACCAGACAGATACTAGGACCCAGAAGGCTGCTAGTGCCATAAGCACTAGAGCACACACGAAAAGGTTTGCTATGATAGTCATAGTTTACCTCCTTTTTTCCTAATCTAACGCTTAGCGTTAATAAGTTTTAGGTAGGGGGTAGGGGGGGGAGACCCACCTACCACCTTATACTAACCCCTGTCCAAATTCTCGACCCCTAAGTCGATTTATCTGAATAAGCCCTCAGGAGCTGCAGGAGGCTTTCCTGAGTCAACAATGGATCCAACTATGTCTCTTTCTCTAGGAGCTATCACAGGAGCTCTCTGTGGCTCTGTGGGTACCCCAGTAACTGGTTGTAACTGTGGTTCTTCGGGTGGAGTCAAACCAGTCTTTGCTGCCAATGCACGAGTACTCTTTTGTAGTGCTATGGGTAGTTCGTGGAACTTAGAACCAGTCCAACCTAGCTCCTTCATAAATTCACGAATTATTGCCGAGTGTTGTGCCACATTAGAAGATTCATAGATTGATCCATAGTTTGCCCACTTGTCTTGTGGTCTAGAACTCTTTTTTAAGTTCATAGTATTCTGACGTTGGAAATCTTCACCAAGAACATTAAAGGCAATAGTTCTTGTAATAGCGTCTCCAATTACAGGGAATATTCTTAATATCATCATAAGTGCAGACCAAGGAATTTCCTTATCATTATCAGTAAGCCCTGTTATAGCTTTTTTTATATTATGCATAAATGAACCCATAGCACCCACAGGAATAAATCCAAATGGTTGTCTCTGGAATCCAGAAGCAAGACCAACAATAGCTTCTAAAATAAGACCGATATATCTACCAAAGTGTGGTAATCTAGCCATCATAAACATAGCTTGCTTAGTAGGATGTTTCTTCCATCCCTCCATGATATCTTCAAGAGGATACCCAGCAGCAACCAATAGTAGTGTCATATACATTGAATCTGCAATAGCATAAGAAAGTAAGTGTTGAGCATTCCTTGCTAAACTAAATCTTGGAAATGATCTACCAACTTGTTGAGCAGAAAACAATACGGGGTATCGTCGGAATGTTTCAAAGAAATGATCCCAACTAGAGTTACCTGTATTAGTATCAAATGGATTGGGGTCTACAAGAATCTCATGAATAAATCTTTTCTCAGCTCTTCGTAAGCCATAGATAACTTCAAGTCGTGGTTTAAACTCTTCATCTGTTACTAAATATTTTGTATTAGTTTGAACTAATAGATCTCCAAGACTATAGTATTCATCAGTACTATTGACCATCTCAACCAAGATATCAACATTTCCTTCAGTCAATGCTCCTTCACTCATTAAGTACATTATATTTGCAGCATCAGTTCCGGGAAGTCCTACTCGTTTCATTAGTTTAGATATTTCTTTACGAGACTGAGCATTTGTTTCTTTCTGTAGTTTTAAGAAGTTTACTAGTTTACTATTTGATCCACCTTTAGTTGCATCCTTTAACCAGCCTCTAAATACAACAGATCTAGCTACAGCAATCATCTCGTGTATTCTTTCAGCTAAATGCAAATTTCGTTCACCTAACCATTGGGGTGCTCGTTGAGCGAAAGTAGTTCTAGCATCTATATCAGGACGAGCAAAATCTGGAATACGCCCTTCATTAAATACCCTAATAATCTCTGCCATATCTCTTGCTACAGCTTTACGAACATTAGGACTAAGTTGAAGAAAGGGTGCTACAACACTAATCATAGTTCCACTAATACTACCTCGCCCTAATAAATTATTAATAATGTTCATTGTATTTTCTACAATAATAGTAGCTAAGGTTAGATTAGTACCGAATACAATACGAGTTACGTCAGGTGCATATTTAGTAATGAAGTTAAGAGTTTGATCTGCTCGATCTACATTAGTTTCATTCTTTCCTAGGACAGCCTTATATTTAGTATCAAGAACTCCAATTGAGCGTACAATCATATCTCTATCTTTTAAAGCTATATTAGATCCATCAGAATTCTTAAGATCACCATTAGCAAGAGCTGCTCTAACAATCGTAAGAATATCTCCAGTTGTAGCCTTGAAATTAAACTTATCCATATACATAGATTGCTCAGCAATAGCTTGCCCAACATGTCTCATAATACCATCAGCTAAAGTTTCAGGACTCCAGACCAACATATTTGCAATACCAGGATTATCTATAATTGAACTTATAGGTGGAACTGCCCACTGATTAGAAAAATATACATTGCTTCCAGCACCAACAACAATATTTGCAGTATAGACTGAAGCCGGAGTTGTAATCTCAGGAGTACCTCCTACAATAGTATGTGGATCTGCACCCTCAATAAGTTTACTTTTAGTAAGCCTACCATCCTTAGTATTAGCTTCAAAGATTTCAAGTCTACTACTAGTCTTATTTGAAGAATCATAATATCGATTCCACCAATTACTCTTACGTTCCCCAAAACCAAGATACTTAGCTGAGTATCTATTCGTATGGTAAGACATAAACTTCATAAGATCAATAACTGCTGGTATAATATAATCATTATAAATTTCTTCTCTAGAGTGTTCATCTAAATTCTCTAGTAGAGTTTCATGGATTCCAGAATCTTTAATTGCTTGAATCTCATCTTGAATATTTTCTAGATGTTTGAATCTGCTCTGATCTAATCTTTGTTTAAGAACAGCTATTGCCATTATTTCTTTCCACAACATAGGATTATTCTTCTTAATATTCTTAAGTTCCTTAAGTCCTTCTACAGGATCTTCAAGGTGTGGTAATTCCTTCATAGCATATAAGGTAAATGGTTCAATCCTACGTCTGTCTAAGTTCTTCTCATTACGACTTTTCTTAATTTGTGAATATATAGAGTCAGTCATTTCAGAAGAAAAACTAGTATAAGTACTTTCCATATTTATTCTCTTACCCGTTGCGAAACGCATAGGAATCATCTGATGGAATGGTCTATCGATACGACCAGAAGTAACACCCCATTCATTAATTAGTTTCATAAGATTAGTATATAAAACAATAATATTATCTGCTTCTTTTCTCATTTCTTCATCACCCACCAACAAATCACTTTCGTAGGGATGATCTGGATTCTCTACTTTCTTCCAAATATCTTTAGCAACTTGATCTCGAACAAGTTCTAAAGTAGAACTATTACCTGAAAGTTTACTAAACCTAACATGTGATTCCCAGAAGCCAGTAATTTTTCGTTCAATAACTTCCATACCAGTTCTTATTTCTTTTGCTAGTTGATCTACCTGACCCACTGCTCCTACAACATGGGGTACGCCACCCACATTACCCCAGTGTCCTGCCATAGTACTCATAGAGTTATCAACTAATGTAGATAACATAACTAGTAGTGTAAATGGAGAGTTCCAAGTTGCAGAAGATTCAGTACTACCAGTAGCTAATTCTCTAAATCTAAACTTAAGCTTTGCAAAGAATCCACCTGGTTTATCAAAGAATGGTAGATTCTCCATAGCAGCTAAACTATTAGCAAAAAATTCTCCATTATTCCCATGCATCATTAAAGTCATTTGACGCAATAGATAGGATAAGACTAATCGTTTTTCTCGTTGAGTTCCTTCTATTATATCCCTAACTTCAATTTGCTTAGTACCAAACTTATCAGTATCATAATTAGTAGAGGAGTACTTTCTTTCTAATGCTGCCCACCCAGTAACAAATTCTACTTTAGTAAATCCTAGAGGATCTTCTTTATTTCCACCTAGTCGTTCAATCTCAGCTTCAAAATCATATCGTTCTAATCTTAAGTTCTCTGCTTCTTCATCTAGGTCGGCTACAAGTTCTTTATTAGCATCAGGACCTCCAGTTAAATCATAATTAATTTGATTATTAATTTCTTCGAGCCTTACTTCAATTTCGTCGATTCTATCAACAATACTACTAAGAGCTTTTTCATCTTCGGATTCTTTTACAGGATCGGTTTTATCATCTTCTAAGTATAATTTGCGTGTTGGTCTATTTCCAACATCTGATAGTCTTTTAAGATTATCTTTTGCTTTCTCGTCCCATCCTAACGTATTCTGTATTAGGGCAGTTACTCTCTCAAACTCTTCGGGTTCTAGAGATTTAAATTCTGTAAAGACAGATGATATACGATCCATAGTACGTCGAACAAATCCCATAATCTTTTCAATAATGGTATTAGCTTTGTCAAGCATATCAACTTCAGCTTCATCAATATTGCCTTCAAGTAGTGTTATCAAATCAAGAGAATCGTTTAGAAGATAATAACCTGTTAGCATAGCAATAAACTCTTCTCCACTCTTATCATCCATTACTTTTTTATATTCTTTTTTTGCAGCATCATTCCATACACCATTATGAAATGCGGTAATAACCTTCTTTGCTAAAGTCTTGCCTCTACTACTTAAGAATAAGGTTCGCCATTCTCTATAGAGTTGACCATGATCTTCTATAAACTTAATTCTTCCAATATGTGCAAGTTCGTGTGCAAACATATATGCTACACTAATACCATCTTTAGGGTTAATTAATTGATTACCGATTCTAATTACATATTCAGTCTTCCCAACTTTTTGGGCATAAGAATCTTCAACACTAGTTACAAAATCTAAGTTTAAATAGTTAATAATTTCAGGATTATAAGACCATGCTTTAACTAATGCTGATCTCATCATCCTAGCATGTCGTTCACTAATGATTCCTTTTTTAACAGCACCATCAATATTATTAGAAATTTTAGAAAGTTCTGGGAATCGAAGCGAGAAATTTTCATGATTCCTTAGATCTCTACTCACGACTTGAACTTCTGATAAGAGATCAGGTTGTCGAGCAAAGGAGAATTCCTCAGTAACAGAAGCAAGAGCTGCTTCTGCCTCTGCCTTTATCTTCTCATCAAACCCAAGTGTCTCATATTTTAGCTGTATCCAAACAAAGAAATCAGTAAGGATATCGGTTGATATACCTATCTCATTATCAGCAACTTGCTCAACAAATAATCGTGCATCCCAGTAAAAGGAATTATGGAATTCTCCACTAGGAGCTTCTAATAAACTATTAATTCGTCTCGCAATTCCCTTAGCTTTAGCATAGGATACAGCAAGATTATTATCAAATACTTTTTTCTCAACAGCACTCTTATCTAGGAATAGCGGAAAGAATGCTTTAACTTCATTAAGTTTTAAATCAGGTTGACGTAATAATAATCCTAATATCATACCAACTTGAGTATCACCATCAGTAAGAACAGAAGTTGTATTGTTTAGAACTTCTTCTACCAGTTCTCTAATAGAGTATTTTTTTTTGGGTTGCTTAGTACTATGAATTTCTATATGGGTTTCTTTTACAGATGTAACTTCTTGCATCCTTGAGAGACCACGATTAAGAGCATAATTATGAATTGTATTATGAGGATTAGTAATATTCCATGTAGGTCTAATAGTTTTAACATTAATAGATGCCTCACCTCCACTTTCTCTATTAGCGTTTGAAGTTCTTTCAACTTTTTTAATATTTCCATCATGAAGTAACTTTTTTAATATTTGGATATTAAGATCAGCATCATATAGTACGTATTTATTGTATTCCTTAATAGCGTCAGAGACAGATATTTTGTTAAGTTTTTCAATATTAATAACTAATCGATCTTTCTCAAAATCATCTAATGGTCGTCTTCCGGTCTCTCTTAAAAATAAATCAGAAACATCACTTATAGTTACTTCTTTACCTTCACTTTTCTTCTTAAGTAAAGCAGCAAAAATACCAGAACCTACTTTGGGAGGAAGTTCTAAAGCTGAGGCTATATGCACTAGTTTCGTAACTAAACTTTGGGTTACAGCACTATCACTAAATTTACCATCTCCCACCATGATATTCTGCATTAAATCAATACTAAGTTCAGCTACTCGTTGAGCTAACTTCATATCTCCAGCAATTGCTCCAAGTCTACGAAAGTCAAAGTTATTACCATTATAAGTAACAACTACTCCACCCTCAAGGAGATGCTGTTCTAATAGTGTTAGAATACTATGAGCTTCTGTTTGACTAATACCCCTTCCCTTTGGTGAATACATACCACCACCTTTGAAAGTAATATGACCACCTACAATTTTATCTTTAGAAATACCCCCAACACCAACTATTTCTCTTTTACCATCCAGCGTAGTTTCAATATCTAAAGACAAAATATCAGAATCTTTATTTAACCAATTAGGATCTTGTTGAATACTAATAACTTTACTAGCATTTTCTTCAGACATCCCTAAAGCTACTAAAGTTTCTTTAGTTTTATCAACTATATTACTACTAAATCCCTTTTTCTCTGATGCGGGAGAAGCGTTGATTATTAAATTAGCTAATCCTGAAGCTTCTAATCTACTTAAAGATCGTCGGATTGGAGCTACATGTGCATTTATAAAGAATGGTAAGTTAAGAGCTCCATCATCTGCTTCACCTCTATAATAATTCAGCCAATTAACAATAGTAGGAGCAACATTTCCAACACTACGAGAACCATCTACAAGACGGTGTTTAATTTTAGCACCTTCTTTAGCTCTATCAACTACAATATCAATAGCATCGCTTTCGATTCTTGCCTTATTTAATTGTTGCTGCATACTATAACCAAAGTATTCATCTAACTCTTCTGACTCAGATTGAATCTTCTGATACTTACCGTCTATAATAACTCCGCGTCTTTGTTTCCCAGTATGATAAGCAGTTTGTGCTCTTTCGTATAGAGGTTGATTATTATGAGCAGCTAACATAAGTAAAGCACCTGCAGGAGTTATACCTAATTTCAAATTAGCACCAACTACTGTTCTTGGTACTGTCATTAGCATTGAGAATGCACCACCAAATGGATTACGATACATCTTGCCACTAGTTTCTTCCTTCTCAGTTATATTCATATCCACTAAACGAACTAAGTCATCCCGCCCTTCCACTGGTTCTGCTGTGAATGCAAAGTGAACAATAGGATCGTGTGCTTTTGATGCTATACGTTGGGCTATCTCAATAATAGGTTTTCGATCTTGTGGTGGAATATGATTCCAAGCCCTCTTATGCTTTTCCTTTATAATTTGTTTAATATAAGTTCTTCGTTCTTCGGAAACAATTTCCAAGTATTCTTCTATAGCTTTAAATATATATTGATCCCACAGGGCACCAACTAAGTATTCTGGCTGGTCAGTAGATTGTATAATTAAAGGAAAAACTCTAGTTTCCTCTTCAAGAATTTTTTCTCCCGGATTAATACCTTCCTTAATAATAAAGTGTTCTCCAGGAACTAAACCAAACTTAAGAGCATCATGAGCTAGTGTTGGGGTAGATAAGTGACCTAGTAAATTATTTTCTGAGAATATACTAGTAAGAATTTCTCCTAACGTCATACCTTCCATATCAGGATTAAGAATACCAATCTCATTTCCTCTAGTTTCTAGTAACAAAGAATGTATTTCTTTCATTCGAATATCTCTTGGAAGCTGAAAGATTTCATGGAACCTTGTCAAGTATGCATTTCTTGCTTGTAGTAACCTAGTATTTGTACTAAGCTTTTTATCTCCGAAACGAACAGATCTAATAATTTGTTCTATTTCATCATCCAATATTCTATCAAGTTTATAGACAAGATATAAATATGGAATATTATCAGGGTCTTGCAATTCTGCCTCAAACCCATTTTGAGTAGCCCATCGAGCTAGCTGCATTTCGATAACACCTGCTACCATATTAGGAGTATCTGTTTCTATCCCTGTAATATAATCTAAAGGATCTACAGTAAGGGGTGGTCCCATAGGTAGAGTAGAACGATCCCACGGTTTAACAAATCCTCTAGCACTTACAGGAATAATATGATCGGGATTTTCTAGAGGCTGTTCTAAAGCTTCTCTTGCTTCATCGATAGGTCTCATAAACTCTTTTTCAATACCTTTATATGTCTTATGTTGAAGCAGTAAATTACCCTTATTATGATATGGAATCATTCTAGTTTGGGGAACCCAAGATAAGAATCCTCGTGGTTTATCAGTTGCTTCTGCTACTGAATCTTCAGATCCAAATTGAATTTCTCTAGCAGTTCTTTCTCCAGCTCCTCTAAATCGAATAGTTTTTCCATGAATAGGAACAGCTAATCCCGATCCTTTTTCAAACATAGAGACTGAAGTTTCTATAGGTTTACCATGATCATCTCTAGTAGCATCTTGTTGGAACTTAATAGCTGAAGCCCAATCTATTGCTGCCTCTTCAGAGTGGTTAAACCAAGTATCCATAAACTCGGCTTCGAGTTCATCTATATCATCTTCTTTAGTATATTTAGAAACTTGAGGAGCATCATCAACAGCCATCTGTAACATCTCATTACGAATCATAAGTCGTTCAACTGTCTTTTTCGCTTTCTTTTCCCAAGCATCAAACTCTTCTTTATTATCTGGATCAACTTGTCTAGTAATTTGGGTACCATCATCTTGTGTAATAGTTACTTGCTGATGTGGATTATCTAAAGTATTCCATTGACCCAAGGGAGATTCTCCCTCTAAAGGAACAATAACTCGTTCGCCGTTTCGTACTTCATAAGGCTCTTCTGCCCATTCAATAATCTTTTTACCAAGTTTTGATGGATTCATCCAGTCTTCTTCAGTAACTTCGTTTTCTATAAAACTTTCAAAGGCATCGGTATTAGTTTGAATCCTAGCAAACATAGTATTATGGTGGTGTCTATTCATTGAAGATCTAGTAGAATAAGATCTATGACTTTCTAAACCAGGAAGAAATACTTGGTATAGAATAAAGTTCTGGAATCCAAGTAGATCTTCTTCATGAAACCTCATACCCGTAGAAGCAGCTTGTGCCTTAAGTACTTTAACTGCAATCTTAAATCCAGAAGCATTAACCATATTCAAAGCAAAGAAAAGTTGGTTATGCTTCCATGACATCTTCTCACCAGAAAGAATAGTCCTAATATTATCATCCTCTTCATCAGTAATTTCTCTACCTTCGGCTTCAGCTTTCTTAACTATATCTTCTGCTCGTGTAATCCTACTATTAACATCACTATTATAGATTCTTTGTTCTGCTACAGTACGACCTTCCATCTTAGCAATCATAGAAATATTTAGATTAAGTTGTCGTCGTAAATAGTCTCGACGTTTAGTTTGGTTATCTTCACTAAGTTCTGTATGTGTCCATCTACGTACAGTATTAGTCCATTCTTGAAGATGACCCTCATTCCATTCTTCATCCATAGAAAGAATTTCTTTGACTTCTTCAACTTTATTCTCAAGACCTAGTGCAGCGTGGATAATAATCATATTCTCAGAATCTCTTTGACGAAATAGAACATCACCAAACATAGCTAAAGCGGCAGGGATTCCCTCTATTTTAATATCTTCGTTAATTTTAAATCCCATTTCTTTAAACAGAGGCATAATCTTTTTAAAACCATCACCACCTTCTTTCCAAAGTTTAATCCACATGGGATAACTACCACTATAAAGAGTACGCATAACAGGTAGTTTCCAGAAATCTCGCATAGTTTTCATTAACCTAACATAGTCAGGATCTGAATCTTTATTCTCTTTCATATAAGCTTCATATTCTTCGTGAGTAGTAATACCCAACTGTTCTAGTTTATCGTAGAAATCTACAAACGGCTGGAGTATTTCATAATTATTATTTTCTTTTGCCATACTTCTTATATGTTTACTAAAGTGTAATCCTGCCTTAACATAGTAGTCTGGTACATCAAAATGCATGTTAGTACCTTTACGTAATTCTTCCATAGCTTTGCGTGCTTTTTCAGATGTAAGACTAAGAACTTTTGTTACAAATAAACCATTAAACTTCTTATCTAAGTATGTTCGTGGATCTAGAATTTTATCCCAAAACTCTGGATTGTCCCAATAATTCTCACCAAAGTCTTCAATATGCTTAGCAGCAAAATCTTTTTCTAAAGCAATACCTTGATCAATTACGTCCATTGTAAGACCATGTAACAAATTACTCATTTGCTCTAAAGCTAGTACACTTGAAATATTAGACAGCGGAACAATAGTAGGATCACCAGTTGTTATGTCTGTGTGGACAGTCTTATGTCCTGCTTCATCAGTATAAACTAAAGCCCAATTAGAGTACCTAGAGTCATGAATAAATGCATAAGCCATATTAGGTAGTTCTAATAATACTTCAATTAATACACCCGCTAACTCATCACGGGTAATAATTGTTTGGTCTAAATCCAAATTAAGAATAGAAGGAAGAACTCTAATTTCTGGGTCTAGATTTAAAGCTGTAGGGAGAGGTTTATCGCTAGTTGTAATTCTCTCATGCCGCCACTTAGTGTATTCTTCAATAGTTTTATCATCAAGTTCATCGTTAAGAATAAACTCAAATCTTTTACGAGTTAAGAAATCTTCCCAAACCAAAGCTACTACCTCAGGACGTTCAGGAGCAAAGGAAGTTGATTCTCCAACCATCATTGGTTCAGTTCGAACTGCTTCACCTTCTTGACTTGTTTCTGTCTGAGCTTCACTGGGAAGTTCTCTACCACCCGTAACAGTAAGATTACGTTTAGTTACAGGTTCCTTAACTTTAATATGGTTTACTAAAACAAAGTCTATAAGTTGTTTACCTAATTCGTTAGCAGCAACCCATCCCTTCTTACCATTACCCATATCAATAATATCTTCTTCCGTGATATTAAAACCACCCTCTTCCGATTCTTTACTATCTAGTCCTTTATAAATATATTCAGCAATTGCTTTTGGATCAGTTACTTCTTCTGGAATATTAAAGTAAGCAAAGATTCTCTTTCGCCATCCAGGACGAGTTTCAATAGTATTCTTAATACCACGAATCATACCTTTCTTAACCCTACGAATAAACTCTTGTTCTGCTTCAGCCATAGCATCAGCATTGATAGGTTCACCTGTCTCATCAAGTTCTACTTTAATAGTTGTACTAAGAACAGGAGACTTAGTATTTCTATCCATACTTAATAAGAATCCATGTTGTCTAAACAGATCTCTCTCTACAGCTCTGGATGCTTTCATTAATCTTTCAGTTAGAGCTAAGGCAGTATATATACCCTTTCTTCCCTTAGGTTTACTAGTATCTTTAAGTTTCTTAATTAGTGAATCTAAAGACTCATTAGCAATATCCTTAAAGTCATCATTAGCTATCATAATACGACGAGATATTGCAGTAATTAAGATAGATAGATCTACATACAATGTATCATACTGTAACTCCAGATCATCACTTGTAATATTTTCTGGAATAGAATTACCATCTTCATCTACTATAGCATCTCTAAAGAAATAAGGAATACTAGTATCAAAGATACCTGCTGGTAAGTTACTATCTACTACCCAAATAGGAACAACACCATTATTTTCATCAGCCCAAGGACCTTCCATAGTAGAAACAAGTTGAGCATTGAATTCTCCTAAAGCCATAAGTTCTTCTGCTAAGGTAAATGCCATACCATCAGTATCGCCCCTAGCTATAGCTTCTTTATTAATTAAAGTTTCTTCAGCTGCAATTTCATTTGTTCTATCAATAAGGGGAGTTTCTGTTGTATTGTTTACGCCCCACTCACTTGCTGATCGTGGATGCTTAGCTGTATGCTTCCAATCAATAGATCTAAAGTAACCTGGCTTAATTCTTTTAATAGCAGTCTCTTGTTTCTTAGCTTCCTTTTCAAAGATCTCTTCTGCCTCTTCTTGATTATACTCATGCTTTGGGTCTACATCTTGAAGGCTATCAGAAGCTCTGCCATCAAAGCTCATATAAGCTTTTTTTAAAGTATCTGCAGTAATCTTATCATGCTTTTCCCATCTACGCTTAAGAGCATTACGACGATGTTCAATATTTTTTAACTTCTTATTTCTATAATCAAGAGCTTCAGTTATGGTTCTAAGCTGGAATGAAGCTAGTCCAAATATTTTAGCATTATCTAAAGCTAGTCGAAGCTGTATACCCTCTTTTTTTCGATCTAAGACCTTAAGTTCTTCCTCTAGTTTTTGCATTTCTTTATATTCTTCAGTTGCTTCAATTTTTTTAAATACGACATTTTCCTGACCAATAAGACCATTCTTCAACTTAGCTACATCTGAAAGTTTAATTTCACCTTTCTTAATTTGGTTTTCTAATTGTCCCTTAATTAAAAAATTAAATTTAGCAGGAACCCAAATACTTATAGCATCAATCAATGCTTGCCATTGTTCTGCAGTAAGGTCTTCTTTTCTAATCTTTCCCTTTTTATGGTAAGGTTTAATCTCATCTTCTGTTAGCTTCTCAAAAAATTCTGGCTCTAGAAAGTTAATACTATCTCTTGCTTCTCGGATCTTTGCATTATCACCTATTAGCTTCTTGATTTTTTTATTAAGTTCTTTTACTTTAGCTACCCTACTTTTTATTTTTTCCCTAACGTCCTGCAACTCTTCATTATCTTTAGCTACCTCTTTCCATTCTTCTAAACTTATTTCAATACTATCAAGAAGATTATCTATATCCTCAACATGTTTTTCAATCTTTGCTCTATTTTTGGGATCGGTTTCCTTACTATGTTGATTCTTGAGACCTTGACGTAAACTTTTAAGATCTTCTTTATCTTGTTCTAATTCTATTACCTGATCAGAAGAAGATGGTGGTTCTGGTAAAGACTCTTGAACAGTAATTCCTAACTCATTTAATCCTTGTTTAGCTTTAGATACAGCTTTATGAGCATCACCTAAAGCTTTATTAAGACCAGCCATCTCATCCATACCAAGTAAGTCTTGTATAGTTTTAATCTCATCTTTATCAAACTCTATCTTAGTTCCTTTACCCTTAGATTTAACTTTTCCATTTGGAGCAACGACAAAGAATCCCTGTTTAAGAATAGAGTTTAGAAATTTTTTAATACCTTCAGTTTTCTTTTGAGCAGCTGTTTGTCGATTAATAATCTTTTTGGCTTTCTTAGATTCTCTTAATTCTTTAGCCTCTCGCTCTTTAGTAGCTAGTTTAATTTTCTTAAGTCTTCCTTTAGCTTTAAATCTTTTTATCCACCTACTCAATAAACTATCCTTAGAAACGTTCTCAAGATCGCTTACCGTAGCTGCAACTGCATCTCCAATAGCAGCCTTTTGTTGTCTATTCTCATTAACACGAACAATTAAATTTTTCTGTTTATCCCTGAACTGCTTCATAACTTCATCTTCCATAACTTGAAGAACATCTAGTTTTTCTCTAGCAGTAGCCTCACTAAAATCTTTACCATCCTTTTTCATTCTTACAGATACTCTTTCTTCTATATCTTTATCAATATAAATATCCCACAACTCTTCATCGGTAATATCAGTATTTTCTAAGAACTCATCTACTGTTAGATTAGTCTTATTCTTTTTATTTTGGGCTATTACATATCTATGAACTCTAAGTTTTATCTTAGCAAAAGCTGTAAGATCCCCTACTTCAGCTGCTAGAGCTTTTCCGCCTTCTCCCAGTCGAGTCATAAGTTTAAGCCCAACCTGATCTAGTATTTGATCATCAGTAAGTTTACGATTCTCAGAATCTGCTTTAATTTCCTCGAATATAGAGATCATCAGAGATACATCATCAAGAGTATTGACACCATCTCTCATCCCAAACGGATCTAATAAGAATCCAAGAGGTCCATTTATAAGATCTTCAAGACTAATAGGACCACCTTCTTCTGTTTGACTTTGACTTCGAATCTCGTTAATAAGATCAACAATAGCATCACCTTTTTCATAGTGCTCAATAGCTACAAGAATTGGATTATCGGAACCCATTTGTGCAGCCTTCATTGCTAAATGTAAAGAAGACCTAAGTCGTTCGCCGATAGGTAAATGTTTAATACTAGCACCCGCAGCCATTCCTAAACCAGTTAAAGGTAAACCTACTGCGTATTTCATAGTTGTACCTAGTACGGGATTAGCGATCATACTAAATATTCCCTCTATTTTCGCTTCTTCCCAGATTTGACCAAAGTTATATTGATCAATAATATTTCTTTTTTGCTTCAAAGTCTGGTTAATAGATTCAGCCAAGGCACCTTCTACTAGTCCTTCAAAGCCATGAGCTGGAGAACGATATAGTAGTCCCTTAATACCCTTAGCTTTCATCATAGAGTTTCCAAGAGTCGGAGCAACTTTATTGAAAACTGTTAGTCCAATATTTTCAGGTAAGTAATTTACAATTCTTCCAACCTTTGTACCATGAGATAATCCCTTTGCACCTGTAATTGTCCATTTACCAATCCCACCGATTAATGGAGCTTTAGATAATAATGTACCTGTAGCAAAAACACCAGTTGCTGCTGCTCCTACTAAGGTACCAATTCCTGCTGTACCTAATCCAATAACCATACTAGCTGGCATATCGGGATCATTAAACAATCCATCTCTTAAGAAAGGCCAAGCAGTAAGTTTCCAAAATTCCTCTACACCTTCCATTGTACTAGTATGATATTCAATAGCAGATCTAACTGATTCATGATCAATTGCTTCATTGAGAAGATAAAAGAAATGATCAGAATTATTAGCTTCTTTAGTAATCTCCTTAAGTCCTTCTCTACCACCGAATCGTAGCATTAAATAACTATAGTGACCTTCATTAGTATCCTCTATAATATCTAACGTTTGATCTTGAGAATAACCAGGTTGTTTTACTTCAAATAAATCTTCGGGCTGTGAAAACATAGACCACCCAAACCCACTGCCAATATCAACTTGACGACCAATATCACGCCAACTATTACCCTTGAATCCCTTTGCCCAATTTGACTTTGTTGCTAAGAATCTTTTTAAGAAGTTACTAGTATCTGGTGTTAAACGTGACATCTTATCTTCTGTAAGACTTTTTCTTCCTCTAGTAATTCTTTTCGCTACTAAGTTAGAGTGAGCTTGATTATAAGTAAAAATACCCCGATGATAATCTTCAGCAAATGCCATAGATGTAGCAATGTTAGCTGGTAATACCCCAAACGCATATCCATCTTCATATGGAATTAAGTCAGCATTGTATTGTCTTCCACGAGACCAATCTCCCACTCCCAATGGATCATAGGGTAGTTCTTCTTGTAGATATTTCCACGTATCTTCCATTCGTTTTCCGAAAGGTGAAACCCCTGTTTCATCTTTATAGCGTTGTGTTAAGTACAACTCCGAAAACCGAACTGGTTGTTGTGTAAAATCAAATTCTGATCTTGGCATTAATTATAGCTCCTATTATTATGGACGAAATCTTTGAAATTTTTGTTCCCGACCTATTGTATTTACAAGGTCTTTTATATTCTCCTTGATCCACTTTTTGTCAGGGTTTCCAGTATTCCACCAATGGGGATAGGCTCCATCACGGTAAAATCGGTGTTTATTAATTTCTAAAACAATTGCATATTCTGCATCATTTAGTCTTTCTGTTCTAATCATGTTAATCAATTCTCTTCTTTTTTCTGCATTCTGAATAATCTCTTCTGGCACACCTCTTATTTCTGCTCCATGTATTTGTGATCTCATCATTAAATCAGAAAGAATATTCATTGTCTGTTTTATGGGTAAAGATATTTCTCTAACAATACCTTCAATTGCTCCAGAATATCCTAGCCTTGTTCCTGTCTCACCAGTATGTGCCCAAGCATGGATAAGTGATTTATTCCCAATCCTCTCTTCAATCGATTGTTGTGTATCAAAATAATAATCTACATCCTCTTGACCGATTGTCCAACCCATCCCAGTTAACGGTCTTTCAACGCCATCAGCTCCATTAACAAATAAATTTAGTTCTGGGCTTTTTTCAGGATCTTTAGGATTTCCTCCCAAAGGAGTATCTACTCTCTTTTCAAGAACAAGTTCAGCTCTAGATCTTGGTTTAAATCTACCATACTTATCTGTGGGTAAGTTTTTAAAAAATCCAATAAGTTCAAGATAATCAGGAACTGCGGTATCTTGTGTCATTAGTTCCCTATATAGAAACTCTGAAGCACCTATAGACCAATCGAGTATTGTTCTAGGTACCCATTCAACATCTTTATCTCCCCATGACTGAGCTTCTTGCCACCACATATCTCCCATAATATCTCTAATAAATTCTTGTTTGCCACCTTCTTGAGGATCATATCCAATACTAGCTAGATAATGATCATCAAATGTTGCTCTCATATTCTTCCATGTTATGTTATTAATATGATCAATTGTATCTTGTGAAACTGGTCCAAGACCCCTATCTTTTGACTCTGGGGAAAGAGTAGTAAAGTAACCACCCTCAAAAGTTCCAAAATTACTTGCTTCTCTGTTTTCAGGAATCCAATAAACACTATCTGTATTTACAAAGTATCTCATGTCAGTAAGGGTTCTAGCTTTACTAGCACCTCTTGTTTCTTCTTTATAGTTAGGTACCTCATTTAATCTTTCTGGAGCTGTGCCAGGTAAGAAGCCAATCTTTACAGTTCCAGTAGTACTAACATCATCTAGAAATGCAGTTACATCGAATTGACCGAGCATAGAATCTACCCTAGTTAATAGACTAGCAATAGATATAGGTTCACCATCAACAATATGCATCTGTGAAATACCTTGAATTATTTCTCTTGTCGAAGTATTATTTAAGTAAGTATTGAATAGGGTTATCATTTTATCATGACTATTACCAGTTGCTAAACCTTCAATAACTTCTGTAAGACCTGGATCTAGAATATTCTGTATATATGGTGTAAGGCTACTCCACTGGTTGTCCCAATATTCTTCATTATCTTCTGGCATATAACTAATTTGTATATTACGTAAATCTGATTGGGTTTTGGAGTCAATAAGATATCCTTTAGTAGTGGTATAGCCAACTCTACTCATACCGCCAGCAGGACCAGTAATTCTATTAAATGAATCAGCTGTCTGCATATCCTCTTTAAAAAACGTACCGATCTTATCTTCCTCAACCATATAAAGAAGAGCTTCTATCATATCTTTATTAACGGAAGACATTGTTTGCAGAAGGATTCTATAAGCTTCAACAGGGCTAACAGTTTTCATCTCACCCTTTATTTCCATTTGAATCTGATCTCCACCCTTAAACCATAAATCTAGAAACTCAGGTAACTTTATTCCAAATAAAGGATTTGCTTCTAGGTTTTCGTTTAAACCTAAAGATAAAGATCTAATATATTTACTTAAGAAATTATCTCCAGTTTGTGCAAATATTTTATCCATCCATTGTTTACCCTGACCTCTCATTTGTCCCGATAGTCTGTTCATATCACCCATCAATCCTAATACCATAAGAAAATCCCTAGCGGCTTCGGGATGTCTTTTTATTTGTTCGGGGTCTATAAGAGCATCACTTCCATATTTTTGTTCAATGGATTGCATTTTATCTATCATAAACTTACCCAATGCTTGAGCAGAGTTAGGAGTTACTCCACCATAATCACTATGTGCTAAATCACTAATAATCCAAGTACCAGCAACCCAGAATTGCATAGGATCCATATTAGCAAAGTCTAAACCCCATTCGCCATTTTGGACTTTCTCTATATTTAATAACCGAACCCCTCCGGGAACGTCTATACCAAAGTTTTTTTCAAACATCTCTGCAGCTTCAGTATTTATATTATTAACCCACTCCATAACATTATCTTTAGTTTCTGGGTCTTGTGCGTCCCATCCATAGTCCTTAATTGAATTCATTATAGTTCTAGCGTTTGCACCTTCACCAGTCATTAAAGCCTGTATCATTGAATCGTTTGGTGAAATTTGCCTTCCTCGTTTACCATGATCAGCAGTAGTAGCCATATTTCTGCTAGCATTAACAACAGACATACTGCGAGAAACTTCTTTAAAGTTCTTAAATGATTTATTATACAGATCTAAAACTAGCATACCAGTGTCATGATCAAGTTCTCTGTCTACCGCTTGGGCTATAACTATATTAATACCTTGATTCAATTCTTCAGAAGTTAAACTAAGGTCTTTCCAGTCTGGGACATCTTCAAAACCTAAGATATCTCTGTAAACTTGAGCTAACCCTAATATCCTCATATCATTAGCACTTCGGGGTCTGTTTACTTTATTTAGCATATCAATATTATCTACATATCCATCATAATGTGGTTGTAAATTTGTTAATCCTGCTTGGATTCTACTCTGCATCGCTAAAAGAATAACTGCTTCTTCAGGATTAGTTTCTCTTACTCTAGCTATAACCTCATCAGAAAGAGTATCTTCATATTTTTCCCACAATCCTTCATAACCAAGAGCTTCTAACTCAACGCCTAAAGGTTTTAAATCACGTTCAAGTACTTTATTTGTTCCCTCTTTTTCACTGACTTTATCCTTATACATAATAGTTTGGTTTTCATTCATAGGTACCACGAATGGTGGATGAGGTAATAAGTTATCCTCAAATTTTAAGTATCGACTGATACTGTTTTTTAGACTAGCAAAATTAGTGGAAGTTACATACTCATCGTACTCTATACCACGCCACCTAGTTCTTCGACCTATCTGTTCCCTTGTTTCTTTTTGAGGATCTATAACTGTATCTACCCCTTCTTCTGTTTCTGAAGATCGCCAAGCAGTAAACTTATCCCAGTTTTCCTGACCCCACAAATCAATCATGTATAATGGAAGACTACTATAATCACCGCCAAACCAACGCTCCGTTACATCATCCCATTCAAAACGATCTTCTACTATACCAATATCTTGCTCATGCTGGGTATATGTTTTTAAAACTTTATCAACTGTCTTTTGGTGTTCATAAACTTCATGAACTTCATCAAATCTATTTACCCATATTTCTAAGTCTTCAGGATCTTCGGGATTAACTTCTTCTTTAAGAAACTCCTTTTTCATTTCCTTCCATTCAGGATCTCTAGTAAAATCATCATCATATTCTTTTTCTACTTTACCTGTTCTTTTGTCTAGTTCAAGGGTATTTCCTATTCCTTCTCGTGTCCAGTTTTTGATTGAGTTGTTAATAGCACCAGTATACTCCTCTTCACCCAATGCTGTTCTTTTTTCTAGTTCTAGTTTTTGTTTTACGTTTACTGAATCATTCTGATTTGCTAAGAACCTACGCATCTCTTCTTCCAGACCATCTTTCTTTTCTGGCTTATGCTTTATTTGTTCTCCATTCATTCTAGATTCTCCTCATATCTTCTCATCTCTTCTTCCAAACCTTTGTTCTTTTCTTTCTTTCTTTTTAGTTCCTCAAATCTACGCATCTCTTCTTCAAGACCTGTGTTCTTTTCTTTCTTACTAATCCTATCAACTAGTTCTGCTTCAACCATAGTTTTAACAAATCCCCCTTCCCTGAGATCTGTTTCTTGAACCATATCAAGTAGATCTTGTTCAACATTAATTTCCTGAGGTATTTTTTCAGTAGACCATTCTTCTGGCATCGTTGTATCACGAGGGAAATCCTGCACGGCACCACCAGTTTGATCCATCTCGTCTTCATACTCTTGCTGTTGCTGACGAGTGGCTTCGAGTACACTATCTAGTGCATTCCACTCATCTACAACTTTTTTCTTTTCCTCTGGATAATTATTAATATTACCGCTAAGACGATCTTGATCTTGTTTTTGTTGCCTCCTTAATTTCCAGTTAACCATAGCTGGATCACTCTCTTTATCAGCCCTATCGTCTCTTTTCTTCTTCTTTACCTTTGCTTTCGTTTCTAGAAATTCTTCTAGTTTGGTTTGAAACGCAGCTCCATTCTGAAACATCTCCACCATTTTTTCATAATAAAAATCAGCTGCTCCTCCAGGATTAACTGTTTTCCCAAAGCTAGGTACTGGAGTTGTGGAGTATGCTATTGGTGTTCTTGATGTAATAGGTGCATCAGGAGGATTAATTTGCATAGGACCCATATTTTCTGCCATATTTAACTACTCCTCTTCTTAAGAACATCTAAAGTTTGCTTCCATTTCCCAACAAAATCTAACGCAATATCATAACTACTAGTATAGTTACCTACCTTAATGTTTTTATTTATTATCTTTCCAATCCCATTATTAATTACTGAAACAGGATCGGGTGATAATTTTGCATGCTCTAAAATAAAGTTACTATGATAGTTAGTAAACCCCTCACCCAATCTATCTATGTTTTCAGCTAATGTTCTAGTATTTTTACGATCTAATAGAGCATAATCAGATTCAACTTTTTTATAGTGGGGATCAATAATATTCTCAATAAGTTTATAAGTATCTTCTAATACCATATACTCTTCTTCAGGATCCACTAAAGGAAAGTTAGCCGGATCTAGGGAATAGACAGGAGCAAGACTACCTTCTAGGGGTACAGAAATTCTTCCATCATCATCAGTTGTTATTTCAGTTGTAAATCCAAGCTGCATTGCCATAAAAGTATCCTCAGCATGAACCCTTTTAGCAACTGTACTATTTAATTTAAAATTTTTTTGTCCTACAATATTTGTCATTATATCTTCAGTAGCAAGTTGATTATTAACTCTAGCTAAACCAACATTCTTCTTTTGTACAGAAGTTCTAATCTTCGCAATATCTGTTTCATATGTTTTTCTTAACCACTTAGGCCAAGTTGGAGCATTATTTTTAAAGTAGTCTGACTTCATAAGGGTAGTAGATAATGCTTCTATCGAATTATTAATACGGTTTACAGTATGTTGTTTAAAGTCATTAGAAGGATAAACTTTTTCTTCCATTGCCCACATCTCTTCAATAGTATCGGGGTGAGGAATCATATCCCTAGTTTCTCTTTTCCATATTTTATATTTATCTTTTGAATCTACATTACTAGGAATATTATCTAATACTTTTTTACTATAATCTAATTGAGATTTAGCAAGAACTTGCTTAGGAGATAATTGTAAATTTTTAGGACCCTTAGCAATTTCCTTTAATGTTTGATAATTATTTGCCACTACTAGCACCTCCAAAAATAGAGCCAAGTAGATTATATGTTGTCCCATGCTTACTAGTACTAGACGCTTTGTCTGCCATATATCCCATAGTATTAGCTGCACCTCCTATTAATCCAGATACCAGAGATGCTTGGAATGCACTGCTTGGGTCTGGTCCTTGGTAATCACTAGGTAGGAATGGTACATGTTCATTGTAACCAAAGTCTCTTTGTGCTAATGCTTGGTCTTGTCGTCGTACTGTTCCAATTAGTTGGTTGGCTACACTAATTCTCATACTTGTCATCATATCTTTTGATGTTTGATTATGCTGACGTAATAAAGCTCTAGCTGTTCCAGACTTAGGATTTATATTTTTACCGTGCAGTCTTGAATATATCTCATCCTGTGTTGCTCTATGTTTCCTACCAAATGCTCCAGTTTGATTATCCCAATTATAGCGGATATAAAATTCTTCTTCAGCTCTACGTTTATTAGCTACTTGTGCAATCTCTTTATTCTGAAACCACCGAAGGGCATTTTGCTTGGCGATATTTCTATTTTCAATTTGGTTTTGCCATCGTCTTTGGAATTCCGCTTCCTCAAACTGAAGTTTTTGTGCTGCTGCTTGAGACCCAGCTTGTTTAGCTCCCATAAGAGCTTGCATACCTTGTAAGCCCATCATTGCCCACATCGACATATTATAACTCCTCCATACGAGCCCATACAGCTCGTCTCAGACACTTTGTTAATAAAAGGGGGGTAGGGTAGGTAGAACCAAGAAGCCCGTACAAACGATCCTAAGACCATCTACGACCACCTACCCTCCAACCTGCTTTATTCTTATCTATAGGCTTATATTGTCCATCTCGTTTTAATAGGGCACCACTAAGACGATTAGACCATAGACCCATTCTTCTTTTATCGTTTAACCACGTATCTACTAATTGTTTATCTGCTGCTTTACGGTTAGTTTCTATGATAACATCTACATCGGTACGTAGAAGATCTTCCCAATGCCCTACAGCAGCGGCTAGGCAATCTATACGGTCATCATGGGGCAGAGCACCTCGTCTATCATAGATACGTGTGATCTGCTTCTGTGTCTCTTCTTGGCATATAGCTCGTTTATCAAATACTAGTCTATGCTGAGACATTACAGGTTCCATTCTAGCGATAACCCTTGCTTCCTTACGACCAGAAACTCTATAGTCTTCTATAGCAATAGAGCCACAGATATCAGTCATGATAGGTGCCAGTAGTTGACAGAACATAGCATCACCAAAGTTAGACTCTACCCGTACTAGCTTTACCTTGTATTCGTAAGCTAGCCTAGCTATCTTCTTTAGGATGTTCTTTTCATACCCACCCAAATAACCAACTAGTTCGTGTATATAGATATACCCATTAGAGAAGGATGCAATACATACAGCAGTTTCATCAGATCCTCTTCCCGATGGATCAACATACATTACACGTTGTGTATAGGGTACAAACTTGTCTGATATCCACATTGGTTCATATACTAGATCTCCTGTTAAACCAAAGGAGGGAACTCCCTTCATAGGTTTAGAGTTAGCCCAGATAATCTTCTCAGGACATAGATCAGGGTTTACATCAATAACAATTAGATCAGATAACCTAAGTGGGAACTTCTCGAAATCAGCTAAGGAAGTATCTAGTTTATAGTGTAGGGCAAATAACTTAGGACCAATCTTAGCCATTCGTTCCATCAGTACCTCATCAGGAAATCTTTCAGGTTGTGTGGCTTTGCCGGGTTCTAAACCTAGTTGTAACACCCACTCGTTTACATTCTCTACTTCAGTGGGTACTGCTTTGTCAGGCATTACAGCAGGGAACTTAGTAACAGGATACCCAGCCTTAAGCTGATTATAGATTGAATCCTTAATCTGTGGGGTACCAAGAAATATAACCCGACCACCAACATTACGGATCTGTTCAAACTCAGATACCTTACTCAGAAGCTTCTCTCTTGCATTAGCGGTTTCACAGTTACCTTCAATCTCTATATCATCCCCGACAACATAATCAGCATGAGACCCAGTAATTTGAGAAGTAATACCACGAGCAAAGCAAGACTTATCTTGCCCAATCTTAGTCCGTGTCTCAACATCAAAGGCAAAAGCATTATCGGTAGTGTGATCGCCAGGTTTTAGGTGCTGACAATATGGCACAAGGTCTAAGATCTTTCGTGTCATTGATATAAACTCTGTTGCTTTGTTTCCTGTAGCAGAGACTACCATAATAGTACAATCAGAATCCTTTAACAGAAACCATGAGGCTAGACAGGCTGTAATAACTGATTTACCAAACCCTCGCCCTGCCTGAAGTTGCATATCCGTAGGACCGTCCTGCAAAGCATCAGCCATTGCATACTGAGCACCCGTAGGTTCCCCTAATCCTAGATATTTGAAGCAAGCCCATAGATGATTACGAAAGTCATCTACCATTTCTTGAGGTATGTTCATTTTTTCTGGCGTTTTTTAGCCATAGATTTAAATGTTTTAGCTAAGTTATATCTCTTAGATCCTTTTGGACAAGAAGAACTTCCAAACTTAGCTCCAGTACAAACACCTTTGGTTCCTCGTTTTTTAATTGAGGCTGTTGCTTTTTGAATCCACTTCTTTTTCTTAGCCATATATCTCTCCGTTAATATTTCTTAGAGCTTTTTGGTTTACTTTTGGGTTTACTTTTTGTATTACCCTTTTTCTTACTACCACCTTTAACAGAGTAATCATTAGATGCATTAGCATACATTTCTCCCATACGATGTGAATTATATAGATTAGTATAAGTTCCGTAAGGGTTATCTACTCCGGGTGCTGTTGTGCTTACTGTTCGTTCTGGCATTAGCTTACCTCCTTTTTGAATGGCAGACTATCCTTCATTTTATTCTCTAGAAAATCTAAAGAATCTTTAGGAATGTCATCTAGCATTTCTTTATTATCATTAATAACACCCCGTATAACCTGATATAAACCAGGCGTACACTTTTGGGGGTCATCTAGATCCATGAGCAAAGTCTCAAGGAATATGTTGTTTAGTTTTTTTATTTTATTCATGGTTTTTTAACTTACTTGTTGGTTGTTAGTAGAAAAATTGCCTTGTCCACTTGCTGTAAAAGATTCTTCCCAGAGGATACCTGTATTACCGAACGAGTAGAAATAATTACCAGTAACAAAACCCCTTTTAGCTATACTTTTACCTAGATCTTCTAGATCTCGGTATATTCCTAAACCATACCGAAAATTAGTAACGAAGTTACCTGAGATCATTAATCTATCAAATGTTTGTGAATCCCCCGCCGCATCTGATAGCAGGATACCAGATGATCCTGTATTATCGTCTCCGTAAGAGGTACTGATATTATTATTAGTTATCGTAGTATCTAAAAAGCAACCCGTACTATCAACAGTAGTACCAGTTCTTGTAGAGTTAGGATTAAGGAAAATAGCTGCCACACGAGAACTATTTGCACCACCTGCCCAATTAGCTGTTGATTCCCCGTAGTTGTTTACAGTACCAGGAATAATTTTCCACAGAGCTTGATTCCGTATTACGTTATCAGAAATATGGGTTCTTGTTATTTGCTCGGTCCGTACTCCAGTCTCATCTCCATCCCTATGACCAATATTTACCCCATACCCTCCTGTAACTATACTATTATTAGAAACCATAATAGGTCCATAGTCTTGCTTACCACCCAAAATTTTATTATATTCTACTTGTAAAACCACTCCACTATTATACCAACAGGCAATACTATTATTATTAACAGTTATACCGCCCTTAGAAGAACCGTGTCTTCCTTGTGATTCATCATCCTCTGCATTAGTAGATTCATAAGGATTTGGTTGATGGAATATAGAAATTCCGTTCTTAAAACCTGGATATCGTCTTCCTTTAGTTTCGTTAACATAAAGATCATTAGGTGTAAATCCAGTTCCCTCTCCCCAGAATGCATTTTCAGTATGATCAGTTGTACTACCAACAAATGTATCAGTGCCAGACGGCACTTTTCTATAGGAGTTCATTATGTTATCTGATATATTTAATGCTTCTACATGTCGTAAATATATTGCCTGTTGCGGTATCCCGTGTGTGTGTGAGGCATTACTTAAGTGTGCTGTTTTATCGTTTATGAACCAAGAACTAAATTTATTATTAGTTATTGTAACAGTACCATAAACTCCTCTACTAGCAGCATATATTCCTCTCATGCAGTGAAAATAGCAATTTGTTACGGTAATATTAGAGGAAAAATTAGTTTCAAAG
>Ga0208449_1000425_pt1 | contig 30321 bp, 39 predicted proteins | sample MalvireepMed_s17_FD_184247 | JGI IMG/M metagenome (GOLD analysis project Ga0208449, IMG submission 184247) | Marine viral communities from the Global Malaspina Expedition - Malaspina viral metaG DeepMed_s17 (SPAdes) (version 2) | ecosystem: Environmental > Aquatic > Marine > Oceanic | place...
GACGTAAGCTACGCGGCTCTGTTTTACCATCTACTTTTTTACCACCCGGAGCGATATAGGCAAAATCAGAATCTGGTAAATCATTTACTTGTTTCGTAGTAAGCTTAGCGCCCTTAGAGACAGCCGTAAAGCCAGCTACAACCGTTTCATATATATCTACAGGAATACTGTTAAATTCATCAGCAATAATAGTATGGGCACGCAAACCTCTACTCTCTTCTTTAATATCTTTTTTATCTTCCCTCTTATCTTTTTCTAGATCTTTAATCTCACGTTCAAGATTTTTGATAGCGTCTTTATGATGCTCAATCCTTTGCCTGAGAGTATCACTGTCTAACTCACTTTTGTCTTGTCGTTTTTCGTCACGGTCTAGACGTTCATGTCTTTGACGGTCAGAAGCGCTTTTAGCTCCCTTCTTGTCATATTTTTTATCTTTTTCTAGATCTCTAATTTCGCTTTTCTTTTTCTCAGACGAGGGATCTTTTTTAAGCCTTTTGATTTTCTCGTCATCATCTTTTACAGCATCTTTTTCATGTTCTTTTTTTTCTTTTTTGGTATCACGTTTGAGTTCTTTTCTATCAACTTTATCCCACTCTTTTTTGGTTTTACCTGAGGTACCTTTAGCGTCTTTTTTAGAGTCCTTCTTCTTTTTATCATTATTTTTTTTCATATGAACATAATAACCATCCGCTCCCATTTTACCGTCCTTAGGGGCACGGATTTTTTGAAGTGTAATAGTAGTTGCTGTAATTGCAGCAATGCCATACCCTTCATCATACATAAAATCAATAATCTCTTTGATTTCTGCTTCTGAAAGCACTTCGCCCCTATTCTTCATATATTCTGAAAATTTCTCTGGACCCTCTACAGCTACTCCCTGTTTTAGAGCTTTTTTCTTTGCCCCGGGTCCAGTATAACACTTGCCCTGGTCTCCCCATTGATAACCCGCTTTACCGTCTACATTACAGTTTTTTAGAGGCATATCCCCCTCCTTTATTATTTACTTATGCACGCACGCACATCCGTCGCAGCATACGGTTGTATCATGGCAATCGCATGTCCTGGATGCATAATGGCAAAGGCAGTGCTTTACCCCACATCCTAGAGCTACGCCGCCAATAAATGTAATTACTAAAATTAAAAACTCTATCATAATTACCCCCTCATAATACCAGATAAATAGCTATAAAGCTATACACCTAACAGTTATGCAGGGGCCTTAAATCATCAGGAAAAGGACTTGCCGCATCCACAAGATTTGGTTGCTGACTTATTAGTAAATTTAAAACCCGACTGGACTAGGCTAATCTCATAATCTACGGTGGTTTCGGACAACATGAAAGAGCTTTGAGGATCAATGCAAATTTTGAGATTCTCTTCATCAAATTCTATTACCGTATCATCAGCACGAGGTTCAGGCTCTATTTTAACATCATACAAAAAACCTGAACATCCTCCTCCCTTTACAGAAATACGAACCATCTCAGGAGAGGTTACTGAACTTTTTAGAATATCTATAGCCTTTTCGGTAAATTGAATCATATTTTACACCTTACGTAGCACGATCCATAGATTCTTTTACTGGATCGAATGGTTTAATTTTAGTACCTTTAACTGTGATCAAAGGAGCATTTTCCCAGGTGGGGTTGCTCTTGCCGCTCCCGCTTCCCTTCTTAACATCTCCCATATTTCTTTTATCTAGAAAATCATCAGAGTTAAGAACCCGGTCATACCTAACTGGAACTTCCGCGTCTCCGTAAGATTCTGAGATGACATTCTCAATAAACCCTTTGTCCACACCACAAATGCACGGCATGTTCTTACGAGGATCAAACCATTTCATGTTTAAGGCGCGTCCTACAATCTCAGCTAAGGGCTCTTCAAAGAAATTCCCTAGAGAGATGTGCTGATAGGGACAAGGCATAATATCACCATAGCGAGACACAGGAAGAATTCTTTTAACTGCAATACATCCAATATCACGACCATACGAAGGAGTCATGTGAGTAAAAATATCATACTCTTCTTCAAACTGTTGAAGGATTTTACCTTCTGTTTCGGTCATCATTTGATCAGTTACGTTTTCAAATGCCCCCACAGGCTTAGCATATACAACGTAGGTGCCTACTTCTTTAGACTTTGCAAAGTCTAGGAAGTTTCGCCACTCATCAGTGTAAATTCTATCTTTCCAGATGACGGTAGAAAGGATCACATGCAAATCTGCTTCTTTACAGGCATCAATAGCTTTCATTACTCTAGCCCAAGAACCAGGAGCACGTCGAAAAGTGTCGTGATCTTCAGCCGAAGCTCCATCAAGACTTAGCTGTACTTTATCAATTCCTATGCTCTTGAGATGCTTAGCTTTTTTATGATCGAGGAACCATCCATTAGAATCGGTAACTAAATAAAATTTAGAAGGATCAATGGCTTCTACGAGTTGATCGTATTCTTTAATAATAAGAGGTTCACCACCTGTGATAACAAAATTAGCTAATCCCATTTCGTCTGCTTCTGTGGAGAGCCTCCTTACATCTTCAAGCTCAAATTTTCTTCTTCCACTAGCCTTTTCCCAATCTTTGGGAACGTAGAATTTGTCAATACAACAGTGCTCACAGTCGAAATTGCACAGGTAATCATATTGAAATTGAATAATAGCAATGCTTTGGCCGTTAGCAATCTTCTCTGGGAATTTCATCATCTTATCATAGACATGGGGCTTATAAGACTTAAGCCAGTTTTGACGCAGCCCCTCTGACTTTACGTCGGTGTTTTGCATCACCTTACTCTCAGAAAGCTTACGCAATTCAGCAGACGTAAACTTTTTGCCATCAGAAATGTCTTTGGCTAGATTAGAAAGCTCTTCTTGCGACCAAATGGGAGCTGGATCGTAAGCGTTTCCTTCTAGGGGATTATGAAACATGGCATCGTGGGAATTAGGCATTAAATTTTCTCCTCAACTGCGTTTAATAAAAAATTTTTTTTGACAAATTAGGGTTTTGTCTCACCCAATCTATCTCTTTGCTTTGATTTCATCTTCAGTGCTTTGTTTTACTTCATATCGAGCGTTCATTTGAGAACCATCATGACGAACTCCTCCTCGATAGGAATGATCATCAATTTCTGCTCCTCTGGATTCATCTATCTCAATATCTACATTAAGAGCAGAAACAAACCATATTTTACCGTTCATATCTTTAACACGATACTGCGGCTTGATTCTACCTCGAATATCATCAATAATGACTTTTGTACCCTTTGTCAATGTTATTTTTTCACCATTTTTACCATCATGAACTTCGTCTTCCGTCATAGTGCCAATTTGGTTAATAACCATTTTCCATTTTTTGGAATTATGCTTAAACCATTCTTCTCCAGTAACATTAGAGATAAATTCTTGTTTTTTAGCCATTTCCTTCCTCCTTAATATCCACTAACTCTATATTACACCTAACAGCTTGATTAGGGGGTGCTCTATACCCATGAAAAGTATGAAAACTACTCGCGCCCTCTTCTCCATAAGCCAATTTAGCCGGAATGACCAAATCCCATCGATCTCCTACGTGCATTGAGAGCAAAGCTTGGTCTAGGCCAGCAATAGATTCCCCTTTGCTATAAATATCGTCTTTTGGAGTCGAAGTTCCGATAGTAATTGGAATGGGTCCGCTAAAAGGGTTTTTTTCATCATAAGTACTATAAAAGATATCATCTACATACTCTTTTTTATCATAATCGTATAAAGAAGAAGTAACACCCTCATTTGACCATAATTCATAATGCATCATAACCGTCTGACCCATGTTTGGAGTCTTTCCACCCCCTTTTTTCAAAATATTGATTTTTAGTCCACTTAGGGCAGCAAAAAAGTAGTTGGTGTTTTCTTGCATTCGGGGAATCATGCTTACCTCTTAATTAATGATTTCTAGACTACGTTCTCGTAAAATGGCAATTTTGACCTTTTTTCCGTGACTTTCTTTTAATTTAGCTGCTACTTCATCCGAATAACTAGCCGCCATCACTATAACAGCGTCTACAGGGTCTGTGTCAAGATTTTTACTCGAAACAATAGGAATATGAGTTGCTGGAGTATACTTATTTTGTTTGAAAGGAGCATCGTCGATTACATACTTGATTTTATTGGCTAAATTAGCTAAAGACAGTATTGCAAGAGCTTGGTGACCTGCCCCCCACGTTGCAACACGAAAAAAACTGTTTACATAGTCGTGAAGGTCTTCCGTAAGCAATTCTCTAAATTCAACAAACTTGGAAAGGTCAGTTTCTGTTCTTTTTTTGACTGTAGCGCGTAAAATATAATTATACCATGTTTCTTTACATTCTAAAACTTCAAATCCATTTCGTTGAAGGGTTTGAATAAGTGTATCATGAGTAAAATAGAAAAGATGATCCCCTATAAACTCAGAAAATAAATTTTCACGTATCATCATATCAAAATTAGGAACTTCAACTACGCCAATAGCACCGTCTACTAAATTTGCATATATGCCTTGAAGAGTTCCGTTGGGATCAGGCAAATGCTCAAAGAAATTCATTATAAAAAACGCATCAAACGGAGCATTGGGAATTTTGTCCTCTGGTCCTTCAACAAACATTTCATAAACATCCAGACCATTATCTATACACTTTTGAACAGCACTTTTTGATGCCTCAATTCCGTAACAGTGAATTTTATTTTTTTTTATTAAAGATAAATAGTCGCCAGTGCCACATCCAATCTCCACCACCTTCTTGTTATATAAATTATGATGAAAAGCAAGTTGTTGAAACTGATTGCTCCTAAATTTTTTCATATCTTCTGAAAAACCGACTGCTCTGATCACCTCTTTGTAATACGGCACAGGGTCGTTATCTAATTGAACGAGACCGCACGGTATGCATTGACATACACGAAGATCAACGCCTTTTTCAGTGGTCAAATCCTCCTTACGTGGAAGATACTGAGCTGCTTTAGGCATATTTTCATAAGTGAGGAGCAATTCTAACCCCGCTCCGCAAACTCGGCAAGATCTCATTGCATATGTTTCCTATACATTTCGTGTACATTAACTAGATTTTTAGGGCACTTATCGTGCCATTCGAGGTATCCGGGCACTCCTGGCGATAATCCTGAATTTGGAGGAGTGTATTCTTTGTCTACAGTACAATCATATAAAATAGAAAAGAAATGACTTCGTGTTTCACGATGAAGAAACACTTCATTATAAGCAATTGGTTCAGGCTCAAACCAAAACTCATCATGTAAAACTCCTAGCTCAATTTCAGACACTTTCTTAACGCGATGATGAAGAGTTTCGTTAAATCTAACAATGCCTCCCGGAATATGCCACCCTTGACCAGAAAATTCGTCATCTCGCCACGCGAGCAAGAGTCGTTGATTTTGGTCTCTTAATAACAGGTCCACATTCATGATGGGGGTCATTCGAGTAACACAATTAAACAAATCTTCTGGAAGTCCAATTCCAGGGTGCTTTTTGCGGTAATCTTTTACTTCAGTGTCCAACAAACGAATAATATCCGACATAAAAGTCATATTTTCTCCTAGTACTCAAAACAAAGCGGACTTATTTCACTTTTATGACTCAAATACCAAAAATACATGTTTTTTAGGGCCTTTTGAAATGGAGTAAATTGAAAATTAGTCTCATTGACAAATAAAGAATTGCTCCCACTATATTCTACTTTAATTTTATCATTTTTCAAGTCTATATCTAAATTTTTACCAGATATTTGGATAATTTCTTCTGCAATAGCTTTCCACTCTCTCGCCACCCCACTACATATATTATATACGTGTTTTTCGGGTTTGTTTTCTATAAACCACTTAACGACTCTAATAAGATCATCAATATACAAAAAATCAAATAAAGAATTCTGCTTTATGATAATCGGAAGGTCAAAAACAGCTTTACAACACGCATTTGAGATAAATCTGTATCGCCAATCATCAAGTTCTCCAAAAACTCCAAAAATACGAAGGTTATAGATGTTATCGCTTCCATTTGCATGTTTGTTCATGATATATTTGGAAAAACCGTACTGATCAGTCGGTACAAAAGTATCAAAATACTCTTCACTCATTTTTGGAGTCCAATTTTCTCTTCCAAACTCAGCTCCCGACCCAAAATAAATCATTTTACCAAAATAAGAGGAGCATCGAGCAACATTAAAGAACATGCGAGTATTTTGCTCTAAAACTTGCTTAGGGTCTTTAGTAGAAAAGCGGGGAGCTGCATCATAAGTCGCCGTGTGAATAACTACGTCAAATTTATAATGTCTAATAACTTCAAGTACTTTAGAGGAGTCTAATAAGTCCAAACCTTTTCTACTAAAAGAATAAACCTGATATTTATCATTTTGTAGTTTTTTGAATATACTTTTGGCGATGAAACCATTACCGCCTGTAACTAAGATTTTTTTATTCATTTAACATATTGCTTTCAAACTCTTCTCTATCCAAAAATGGATATAGGTCTTCCATCGGAGCAGAGGAGAAACTTCCATCCTCATTTTTCTTAGTAGAAGTTCTAGGGAAAGTTTCCTGTGTAGGAAGCATGTGAATTTCACATATCACAGGTCCTTCGGCTTGCAACACCTTATTTATTATTTCTTCCATGTGTGGATGCATATATATTGATTCATAGCTAATACGATATGACTGTGCAATATTATGGAAATAGGGCAACGTTACACCGGTCTCCTCGCTACTTGCTACACGTTGCTCAAAATGCTTATCTTGAGAGTTTCTGATGGACACATAACCGGAGTTGTTCAAAACAAAAAATTTAATAGGTAAATTTAACCTGCGAACTGTCTCTAATTCTTGCACGTTCATAATAAACCCACCATCTCCATCGACACAAATAGTATGTCGTCTGTTAGACGCAATACAACCGCCTATAGAAGCTGCTATGCCAAAGCCCATGGAGCCGAGACCTTCGCTGTTAAAGATTCTTTGACCTTTCTTAACCTTGAAAGCTTGCATGGTAATTTCACTACATGCGCCTGAGCTACCTGGGATCAGGAGATCAGTCGGTGACATGAGATTGGAAAGAGTCTCAATAAAAGCATAGTTATTAACTCTATACTTTTGTTCAAAATATTCGGGTAGATAAACTGGATAGTTTGCTTGCCATTGTTTACATTGTTTAAGCCACGATAAGTGGGGGGGGATCCCTCTCTCAGGGAGAGAGAAAGGGTGATACATTGTTAGCATCTCATCAATGAAGTCTCCCGCATCAGCATGGATGGGATAATCGATATCAAATCCCATCTTATCAATCTCGCTATTGTCAATATCAACTATAACCTTCTTAGCTTTCTTAGCAAAGTTCTCATGGTTGAAAGCGGTCTGTCCATGATCAAGGCGAGCCCCTATAGAAATAAATAAGTCAGCGTTCTGTTGAGAAAAATTAGCTCCACGATGTGCAGCAATTCCTGGACGACCAACAAACAGCGGATGATCCTCCTCCAGTAGATCTATACCTTTCCACGTAGTTAACACTGGTATTTGAAGCTTATCAATCAGTTGATGAAATTTATCTATGGCGTTAGCTGATCTAATTCCATTACCTGCAAGAATAATAGGACGTTTAGATTCTTCGATTAACTGTAAAATCTCTTTGACATCCTTTTGATAAAAAAGCATCTGATGCTTTTTTACCAACTCCAAATCTTTTTTGTAAGGAATTGGGCCGATGGACGAACAAATTTGATCAGGGTCAATCATGGCTGCCTGCACATCTAACGGTATATCGATCCACACGGGTCCTTGTCTACCCGTTGAAGCTTTTCGATAAGCCGTTTCTAAAATTGTCCTAATCTGATTCGGGTCTTTTACAATTTTAGCATACTTAGTAATCGGTTTAACAATACTAACAATATCTATTTCTTGAAAACCGATTTGCCTAACTCTACGCAGACCTTTCATGTCCTTACTTTGGACTTGGCCCGAAATCATAATCATAGGAATAGAGTCAAGCCATGCAGAAGCAACACCTGTAATAGTATTAGTGCCACCAGGACCTGTTGTCACCAGACAGACCGAAGGTTTGTTGGTATACTGAGCATACGCTTCACCAGCAATAGCTACAGCTTGCTCATGTAGATTACACACGTACTTCAAATTACTTTTACCTACTGAGTCCACTAAGTGTAAACAACCACCTCCTGACAACATGAAGATGTGTTCAATACCTTTATCTTCCAGAAACTTAACTACATAGTCTGATAATTTCATTTTATTCCTTTGTATAAAAAGCGACGTTGGGATGAGGAGTTAAATCCCGACTAAACGGGATGACCATCTAAATCCCAACCGCCGCGCATTTTAAAAGAGTATGGGGATGAGAACTTAAATCCCGACTAAACGGGATGATCAACTAAATCCCCACTACTCTTAATCTACCCAGTAGTTAATAATAGTTTTTCTATTTTCATTTTCAGTTATAGTTTCATCAGTATAATATGAATCATCTACATAATGAGTAGAAGAAACTTCCTCAATAACACATCCTTCTTTACTACTAAAACTATGTCGCACTTTAGGCTCAATAGTTATTACATCACCTTTTTCTAACACATGTAACGTACCATCTAAGTAAAGACTAACCGATCCATGCAACACTACAAATGTCTCTTCCTTCTGTTTATGATACTGCTCCGGGTGATTCTGCTTGGGAAGAACAATGATTAGTTTTTTACAGTATTCCCTATTAACTACCGTGATCATACTTATACCAGTTTCATAAAATTTGTCAACACCATAGTGATGAGAAATTTCTAACTTAGCTTTACCAGGAAATACAACAGCTGATCTTTGTAAAAACCATTTAACATCTTGCACTATCTTTAAAATACTTTCTCTGGTTTCTACTTTATTGACTTGATTGGCATCGTCTTTCCATTTGTGATGGGTATGTATGATGGGGTCATCAGGTTCAAACGTATGAGTAGCGACATAATGAGTGTACTTCGACATATCGTTTGCCAATATTTGATCTTCTTGTGCAGGCCACGCATAATATACATTAGACCTGTCGATAGTTTCTCCTTCTTCAATACGAACCTTCGCAAAAACGCCGCGTTTAAATTGTCCCAGGTCAGCTAATTCTTTATCAGATGGAAAGTATCTAGCACCCCCTTCTCCACACATTTTAATAGCCGAGGACGCCGCTCGTAACCACTCCCTCATTTCTTCTGGATTAACTGAGTAGGCGTTGCGAGGATATTCTTCCGTCTCCAGCGCCACATGTTTTTCAAACAGCTCAGCCCCTTTAGCAATTGCTAACATCACAGAGTCATAATTATCAGGATCTTCATGAGTAGAAAACCCGATAGGAATATCTTTGTATCTCTTCTTTAAATAATCTATTTGATTTAACTCAAGCGCATCCAGTTGAGTGGGGTATTGACCTACGCAGTGCATAAGAAAGAATTTTTTATTTCTATTTTTTAGAAAACTTACCACGTTGTCAATCTCTTCTACACTTGCACCAGCAGCTGAAATCACAATACGACGATCCAGTTCAGCAACCTTGTTTAACAGGGGCCAGTCAGTAAAAGAACAGCTTGCTATTTTAATAAAACTAAACTTCATATCTTTAATAAGATCTACAGACGGTTCATCAAATGCTGTACACATAGTACGAAAACCTGAATGCTCAGCTGTTTTTTTAAGCTTTTCAAAATCTTCTCTACTCAGCTGTGTTTCTAAAAACCTCTTAACATATTTATGATCCAGCTTATCTCGGTAGTCGGGACGAATAAAAGTATCTAGATCTCGAAATTGAAACTTAAAAGCAAAATTAAAATCTTCTCTAAAGTCCTTGGCTAAAGGTGCAAATGCATTTATTGTATTAATTCCATGCTCAACATCTCCCATATGGTTATTAGCCATTTCAAGAATAACTAATTTCTCATTCATAGATATAGCCCTTATATTTATCCAAGTTATCCATTAAAAAAGAAGGGTGTGTTTTTTCACTCATGATAATTTTTTCTGCTTTATAATCTATAAACAACCTGTTAAGAGCTTCATCAATCTCCGTATGTGTATATTTTACCTTCTGGTTTGGCAAAATGTCTCTAGAATGTGCCCAATTTTTCTGTTTTTGTAGAACTTTTTTTCCTCCAGCGTCATCTAGCCATGAAAAATGCCACCCAGCATCGGGAATATCATCATGAGTATGGAGAGCTAACGCCCTCATAGTAGAGGGTAGAATCTTCTTGATTGTACTAAATTCTGTAATCATTGCAACAGGAGTTTGTTCAGATTTTAAATTGAATTTATAAACATAGAGATCCAAAATAAATCCAAACGCTGGGCGGCACATACCAAATGGTTGTTGAGCAGCACCTGCAACAAGAGGGAATATTTTATCATCGGCAAACCTTTTCATAGCTTCCTTAAAAGCGTTTTCTTTTAATATTTCATCGGAAGAACTTATATATATAATATCATCATCTTTAGCTTCTTGCTCCAGCAAAACTTTGAGAGGATAGTTTCCTTGAAAGTGATCCCTAATCCAGTCACCAGTATTTTGACCTTGGGAACTTCTATCATGAATAGAATAGTTGTCAAGTAAATAATTATTGTTATTAATTTCTTCTTCAAAGGAGTCGAACTTATTATAAATAATCTTTGACTTATACTTTTCAAATCTATCATGATCAAAGTTAAAAGGTTTTTTATTTCCAGTATGGGTCTCGCCAGCCTCAGTAACTATAAATTTATCTACAAAATTCCAGTGCTGATTTAATCTCAGCTCATACAGATCGTTTTCGTTCCAAAAAGGACAACAGTCATACACGGTCATCAGAGACTCTTTCAAATTTGTGAACAGCGTGCGACATCTTTCCTATAATAAAATCTTTTTCGTCGTCAAACCCTTCTTCATGGGCGTTATTCCTTATTAGACGAATTTTATTGCCCCAGTCATGTAACAAAGGGCTCGGGCTCATAAGAGGAGGGTCGTCTCCTAACTTTGCCAACAAAGCGTGGGTCATGTAGAATCTTTCATCCCAATCTGCTATAAAGTCGTTTTCAAAAAACGATCCCCTAGATTGAACAAAATTTTTGACACGGCAATCTTTTCCTTGAAATGTTACTGTTTTATAATTATACTTGTATGTTACTAGAGGAAAACATATATTTTTGTGTTTAATATTTTCTGGTAACGTAAAATTAGTATAGTAGATTGACCTTGGAAGAAGCATACTTGACTCTAAATGTATTACAGGACCTTCTATATCTTTAAAAAAAGGTGGCCTTTGAGATTTATTAAGAAGTGTAAAGGGGGTATGAGGTAATATTTTATTAACAGTGTCAAAAAGATTAGTGTCTGTCGTACCATTATAAATATAAAACTCAGGAAGATCTGCTTCGTCGAATGATGATTTGTTTTGCAGTGTCATCATAAACCAACTAAAATTCCACATGGTATGTAAAAGAAAATTAATATGGTGCGTCGTGTGATCTATGAGAATTTTCATATAATACATCCTCTTAAGGGTGGTACTATCTCATTAGGATATGGGTTTTCACTATTCTCCCATTCTATTTTGCGTGGGTACTCTGGGTTGTTAAATGGATAAATGTATATTTCTCCTGGAACGGACTCTCCCCACTTACACATATAGTAAGGTAAGTATGACTCATGTAAAACTGTTTTTCCAAACATTTCTAAGGAATAATCTAAAAGCTTGTATTGATTACCCGTTCTACCTCCCAGTCTGGGGTCCTGATTCCAATTTTTTTCTAGATGTAATAGGTGCTCGGCGCGAATTCGGTGTGTCCATTCGGGAGCAATAGTGCCGGAAAAATAGTCATAATATTTTTGCCTATCATTTGAGTTAAAACCATATTCTAAATAACACCGCCGATGATAGTCGTGCTCTCCTCCAGCTTGTGGATAAAAGTTTATATCTTCACATCCTAACTTGTCCCATCCGAGTTTGGTATGGATAGTGACGCCCATAGGTTGTATATCGTCAGGATGATCGCTGGATACACATATATAGTAAGTAGAATCAAAATAATCAGAAGCTTCTTTTACATGGTCGTCAAACACATCCTTTTTCATAAACACTACGTCTGGTTGTAAACTCATAACACAATCGACATTATTAATATCAAAACCCTTGTGTTTAGTTTCGTTAATATATTGTAGAGGAGAGTTGTCTCCCCTAACTTCCAAACCAATATTATATTTGTTTGCAACGCTACAGCATGCTTCAAACATCTCATCACTATAGCGTGCAAGATACAGGGTAGTGTTGATATCGTTTTTGGTTTTATCTAATATAGATTCTAATCCAAAATCCAACCAAGGGATTTCTTGTTTAGAACAAACTATAGTAGCTAATTCAATTTTCATAATATCATTTTGTAAAAGTAATTAATTTTTCCAAACATTTATTATAAGTAGCTCCTTTTGTGGAGATACTCATGATATTTTTGAGAGGGATGAAGTCTGGGTTGATCCACCAGTCTTCCCACGCATTACCATCTTCAAAAGAAACATCTTCAAACAAAATCTTATATCCCAGATTTTCTAATGCACTTCGGGTGGGAAAAGTAACTGTAGTATTCCACTTGAAAGCCTCATGTTCTAGTGTCATGCATTTAAACACAATACCCGCCTCCAGTATTCTTGGAAGAACGAGATGGGATAAGTTTAAACCTTCAACCGTCCGAACTATTCCTGTAAATGAATCCTGAACCTGATAATATCCGCCAGCATCTACATCGAGAGAAATATAATCTACAACTGTATTAACATTATTTTTTAAGACTTGGGTAAATTGTTCGGAGGTCGCATCGACCTGGACAAAGGGAGTTTCTCTAACTCCACTCCAGTTTTCATCAGCCTCTACATCTCCTATATCAAAAGCCATCCCGTTCCATCCTAGATCCTTTTCAAACACATACGTATTATTTGCCCCCTTAGGAGATGCACACCCTACGTCTAAGAAAAAGCCAGGTCCTTTTAGATGTTTGCCCAGTACATGATATACAAATTCATCTTGACGCTCAAGACTCTCAAAATTCATACCACTTCCTACCATATAAAATTATTAGAATAGTATTCTGCTATTTCTTTTAATTCACTGTCAAAATCACATCGCGGCTTCCATCCCAAAGATTTAAGTTTGGAATCATTAATACTATATCTAACATCCTGACCTGCGCGTACAATACCGAGATCTAAATGCTTTTCGTAGTCGCCGTCAGGTATAACTAAGTCAATTATTTTTTTAACTACATTTAGGTTGGTATCTTCGTAGTTACCTGATATGTTATATGTTTCGTTTTCTACATTACTATCTATAATAGCAAGAATAGCCTCAGCTGTGTCTTTTGCATGTAGCCACGTTCTTACAGGAGTTCCTTGGTTATGTAGAGGAATTTTTCTTCCAAGTTTTAGGTACTTAATTGTTTTTGGAATAAGTTTCTCCACATACTGCCCCACTCCATAGTTATTAGTAGGTCGGACAATAACATGCCTTGTCCCATAGGTGCGGCGCCACGCATGAATAAACATGTCAGCTGCTGCCTTGGTAGCTGAATATGGATTGCTAGGACAAAGTATCTGGGTTTCTTTAAACGAACCTACTTTGATATCTCCATAAACCTCATCTGTACTAAAATGAATAAAGAGAGGAGCCCCTTGAGTCTCTGTTCTATATTCACGAATGAGATTTAAAATTTTATGGACACCGTTAACATTAGATTTAACAAACTGATCATTTTTAACGATGCTATTACCAACGTGAGTCTCAGCAGCTGTATTAATAACGTAGTCACAATCGTAGAGGAACTCTAGATCATTTATGTCCGTTTGATTAAAAGAAAAGTTATCGTAAGATTTAAATTCTTCTAGAACTTTTGGCTGGGCAGCGTAAGTCATGTTGTCAATTCCGAAAACATACCATCCTCTCTCCAGAACCTTTCTGGTCAAATGAGATCCCATGAAGCCGAGACATCCAGTTATATAAACTAATTTCATACCAACCCTCTTGCTATCATAAAGTTATTCACTACGTTTCCTATCTTTTTTATATCTTCCTCATCAATACCAATAAAAGTACCTAAAAAGAATGAGTTAGTGGTGGCTATCTTACTTACTGGGAACTCTTCACATATATTATTATACTTCATCTTCAGGTCTTTGTAGGCTGGATGATACAAAAGATTTCCAGCGAAGTAAGGTCTGGTTTGTATTTTATTGTTTTCTAAATGATCAATTAAATCCTGTTTAATAAAAGGAGCACTCTCTTTTATTGTAGTCAAGAAACAAAACCAACATGTATCTGCGAGGGGAAGATTCTTAGAAATATAAAAGTAATCATTGTATTTACTAAAGATGGCACACAATTTTTTATAATTTTCTCTTCTGGCATCTTCCATTTCAGGTAATTTTTTGAGCTGCTCCAGACCTAATGCGCCTTGGATCTCGATTGGTTTGAGGTTGTATCCTATCTCTCTATAAACATAACGGTGATCATAAATAAGGTCCGGTAACTCTGGTATCCAATTTTTAAACCTTGTGCCACATGCAGTTCCATCGAGGACGCACCCAGCTTTTCCAATGTTGCAGTAACAATCACGGCCCCAGTCTCGTAAACTGTTCAGGGTTCGGAAGAGCTTCGGATCGTCAGTGGCCACATACCCTCCCTCAGCCGTGGTCATGTGGTGAGCAGGATAAAATGAACATGTAGACATTTTACCGAAGGAGCCTAGTGGTTTGGAATCATAATAGGAACCCAAGGCATCACAAGTATCTTCAAAGAAAATAATATCATACTTCTCTACTAGATATTGAATCTTTTCCAGGTCGGGAGGGTTTCCTGCTACATGAGCAAAACATAAGCCCTTAATGGACGAATCTTCTTTAAGTTTTTCTTCTACTAAATCTAAATTGATATTAAGATTAGGAAGTTCCACATCTACAAATACAGGCTCAAATCCTAGCTGTATAATGGGATTTACAGTCGTCGGGAAGCATACAGCTGGAGTGATGATCTTCGATCCAACAGTAAACCCTAGACCGTTCTCAGACTTAGCTGCCGCCATCATAAGTAGATTAGCAGAGCTTCCTGAATTAACGAAGACCCCAAACTTTTTACCAAGGCGCTCGGAGAACTGTTTTTCAAACTCTCTACACTTAGGGCCAAAAACAAGCCAGCCATCAAGAAGAGTTTTGATAGCTGCGTAGTACTCGTTTTGATCATAATGGGGACCTGAATAGCTAATCCAATCGCTCATTCTTTTATAACCCTTGGTAAAAGGTCCTGAATAATAGCTTCCTTGTTTGGCACTCCCGGCAAATGAATTAGAAAGTCACCTTTTTGATATTTATGTGACGGTAGAATACCATGGATACAGTCATGTACATATGAGTTAAATGCCCTGTTGGGTCTAACACTAAAGCCACTTCTATATTTATCACTTAAACCTAATCTATCTATAGAGCCTTGCTCACTAAAGTTCCACCAGTGAGGAGCACCGTTAGGACCTTTCCCTTGATGTTCAAAGATAGCTCCTGGCAATGGTCCATCATTAATAAGGTCTCTAATAAACTCTCTAGATCTATCAGAATTTTTAATAAAAAAAGTTCCTACATTAATACCATTACAATCTCTACACACGCTGAAGAATGACCAATCGTCTACCAAAGATTCTAACTTGGTATTATAGTTCATAAAGATAGCATCAGTATCAATCCAAAAAAACCATTCGGTATCTTCATATTTATTATCGTTGAGCAATTCATCAAACAAAAATATCTTTTGCCATCCGCATTCCCATTTAATATCCCAATTGTAATTCTCATCGAAATGCAGTAACTCATAACCTCTGGCAGCACAGTATTCTGTGTGATTGGGATTGGTCATAGCAGCTAATCTCTTAGCTCCTTGCGCCGCCGAAGGAGATGCAGAATTCTGCGATGATATTGAATATCCACTTACTACTTTAATCATAGGTTTTCATTCTGTAAAAATAATTAGCTAATTTTTTGTAAGGATATAATCCGGGAGGGGTGTTGGTTATATTTACCGTGACGGGATCTTCCACTTCCTCTATGTCCATTCCAAAGAAATCATCTATAGGGGTAGAGGCTCCTATCATTCTATAATTACCCGTATCATGAAAGCTATAGAAATCTTCTCGATTAAAACAACAGTTAGGACACCACCTACAGGTCTCTTGAATAACAGTTTTCTTTAGACCCTCTGCAATGGCGAGAGCGCAGCTTTGATTACCTATAAATATTTTAGCATCATTGATAACTTCTGTCAATGCCAACAAATTATCTGTCTTTAAAAAAGAGATCGGAGCTACAGTTCGACAAAAGAACTCCCATTCTTGTTGTACCCCTACAAAAACAGCTTTACTATTATTAAATGGGGTTATCAGTTCTTGCATATGATGATGGTTGCTAATGTAGCGGCCAGTGCGATTAATCACAACATCAAACTCATGTGTTCCGCCGTCTACCTCTAACCAAGGTTCCTCAAAAACTGATACATCTAAGTCATGATTTTTGAGCATTAGTTTTCCATAAGGAATAAACACCTGCTCCTCCCTGGATTGACAGTTTGATTTGGCTTCATCAACTGGCCAGTCGATCTTTTCTCCTTCATGATATTTAACAACACCAACATAAGATTGTTGAACCAGGAGGTCTCGCAGTAAATCAAATCTAACGTCCCAGGGTGTGGTTGCATCTTCTCTGCTATGTTTAGCAAAAAGAATATTTCCTCCTCCCATAGCTTTAATCATTGGAAGAAGATATATTACATCACCACAGTCTGAGTTTACTAAAAAGTTCATAATATATCCAAAAAAAACAAGGGGCTTTGGGATGACGGCATAAATCCCGACTTAACGGGATGACGTGGTAAATCCCAACAACCCCAGTACGGAATCAATTACACTTGTGTATTCTATTTTATTCATTAAATCAAGAGGGTCTGTATAAGCATACGCTGGCTTACCATACTTATTATAATCTACTTCTAAAAGAGCAACATCTTCTGGCTTAGACCAATATGGATAACTATGTTGACTATAAGCATTATAAAGAACAACCATTTTGGTAGAAAAATGAGATGCTATATGAACTGGTAGGCTATCGTAACCTAAATGTAATTCTGCATTTTTAAGTAGATATGCCAATTGATGAAAATTAGTTTTACCTAAATATTTATTATTACATCCTACGAGGCGCTCACTTTGCAAATCTCCTACATGTAGAATATCCAGATCAAACTTGGCATTAGTGGTGAGCCCCATTGTTATATTATGCCAGTTCTTATAATCTCTGGCCGAACCTTTGTCACAATGAGTATGTAATGTTATATATTTCTTCTTGGGAAGTTCTATCTCTTCTAGTTTTATATGAGACTTTTCTATTTTAAGTCCCGAGTTGAGAGCATACGTTTCTACCAAATGCATATTAGTACCTTAAATCAAATGCTATTTTATCTTCCCCATTCCTGATATAGTTCATATATTCAGTTTGAGTAACGATAAACGGAGTAAAAAATATATTAAAAAAACCTTTCCACGCACTCGACCCCAACATAATTGCTTGAGCTACCATACAATCTTGCCATAGCAATACTTTGTGTACATACGGGTTATCATCGAGGAGTGTGACGTACTGTTCGTTGGTGGCTACATATAAATTATACTCTGAATATGTATCTTTTAGTGATCTAAATAAAGCAGTTGACAAAAATACATCGCCTGCTGATTGAGGCATCACAAATAATACCTTCTTCTTATCATCTCCTTCCAGTTCTTTTTCTATATATGCTACTTGATATCTAAAGCGGTCTGGCAATTCTGACCCATGAATTTCCATCACCTGTCGGTTCATTAATTCAAATGTATCCATTGTTTAAAATATTCGTGGTCGAATACTCTCCTATTTTTTCAAAGAACTTCACCCCTTCGCTGGCGTGCTCCTCTCCCACAACGATCTTGTCTTTATAATCTGATCCTATAACTATAAATTTAGGTCGTATAGATTCTACACGACCTTCAAGTTCTTCGGTAGTATTGAAGATAACAACCTCATCAACGTAAATTAGAGACTCAAGAAAAAATTTTCTATCGTCCTGTTTGTTGATTGGTCGTCCCTCTCCTTTACTCCTGTTAATTTTTTGATCCGAGTCTATTCCTACGATGAGTTTAGTGCCCAAACTTTTTGCATATTTTAATAATTCTAGATGTCCTCGGTGCAAGATATCATAACACCCGTTACTCCATATAATGTCCATATGGATTGTATCCTTCTAACTCCTCGGCTGTAACAAATGACACATTCGGTTTTTGTACAACAACCCTTGCGCATTTATTTGCAAATTTAATAGCTTTGTCTAAAGATTGGGATCTAAGGTATTCGCACACCAATCCAGCTAAAAACGTATCCCCCGCTCCCGAAACATCGTTGATCACAACAGGTTGTGTAGGATATGCTTTACATTTACGATTGTGAAATAAATTAGCACCTGAGTCTCCCTGAGTAACAATTACATTGTCACAATATTCTACAAATCCTTCTCCTAAACATCTCATAGTCCTATCAAACTCTATATCATTAATTTTCACGTAATCAAAAACTGAGGCCCAAGGCTTGAGTATTTTTTTTGTGTCTATAAAATTCTTACATTTAAATAATGCTGGCAGTTTGCTGAGAACTTCCTCGCCCAGGAAACCTTTATTATAATCAGATATCACAACCAAATCGTAATCGTCGTCTACTATGTCGGACAACTCAATAGGACTACACCTATCGTCCTCGTCAATTCTTATTACTATTTCATTATATTTGCTATCAACGTATCGAGTTTTTGTAATGGAAGTATGGTTAGTAATCAGATGGACTTCAACTTGATCATCAGATATATACTCAATATTTCTCTTCACATTTGCTGCCATCCCCATATTTTCCAATGGAGGAGTGTCTGACAATTCAAGAAGAGGGACCGGTGCTTCGGGACAAATACGTTTACATCTCCCGTACACAAATCGGTCTGTGCAACTTTCCCCAATCACACAAACTTTATAGGTCATGCTCCTGTAACTCCGACAACAGTAAGGATATAGTCCCAACATCCCACGCCTGAGCCCCCCATTCCTGAGCAGATCCCAGTAACGTTAGGACCTCTTGCACCATCCGCGTATAAAGCTACCCATCTGTTAGTATCGGTAACCTCGATAGTATTGTACGGATCGTTTGTTTGAAAGGTTCCATAGGGTGCAATTCGGATGTCTCCAGAACTGGTGGCGTGCTCTCCAAATAAATTGGTAAAGCCGTTAGACCCTCCTGCTGGGAGAGCCTCTGTGGCCCCTGCTCCAGTCGCACGTATGCGTAAATCTGCCCCACTCGCGTGAGACAGGTTAAATACATTGAAAGCGCCCAGTCTATTGAATTTATAAGTCGAGGTGGTTCCAAACCCCTCCTCAACGAGAGCCCTCATATCGAAATTAACAGATTCTCCACTTTTAATAGAACCTGAAAGGAAGGCTCCGTTGTTTATATTCCCAGTACCCTCTCCTTGGGTAAAGGAGTAGAGAGATCCATTATTAAAACTTTTAACAAAAGTTCTCTTACTACTTGTAGTGTCTGATACAGACGTATCAATATTGGATCGTATATTTGCGGTACTATTAATAGCCATCGTGACTCCCTCGTCTTAAAAATTATCTATATTATTATAGCTTCTTAAACCTTGTTTTGATTTTTATAATTCTATGAGGAGTATGATAGACGTTTGTTAAGTTGCTCAATTTTTCCTCTCCCATATAAATAAAAGCCATTCCTCTATTTTTTTTAGAAATTCCAAAGGAGATAATGCCCTTTTCTACAACCCTGTCTACTATGTAAGACCCTCGGTGCCCCATCGAGACTTTCTCTCCCTCGCGACTATCATCAGAGTCTACATTAACGGTGTAGTAAGGCCCACTTCCATTTACTACGCGAAAACAGTCTCTCTTTTCAAGAGATCTCCAATCCTTTATTTCTCCTTTGAGGGGAGTATTTTTTGATATGAAAGCCATACCACACCACTTACATTCTCTTTGACGCGATGCGTTGGGTTGCTCGCAATTTTTACACAACTTTTGACCGCGCTTAAGCTTAATTGTCGGCATTTTCTAGTTTCCTTTGAAGTTTCCTATTTCTTTTGAGAAGCCTATCTTTTTTTCGGACGAGTTCGTCCACATCTTTAACAGTAAACGCATTGTCTATAGCAATTTCAATGCTATACAACTCTCTGTCTAGGTCCTCCATTTGTTTTCGTATTCTTCTTTTCGCATCCACTTGCTTTTTCATTTTAGGTGCATTCATGTTGTACTCACATCCTTTGTCATTATTTCTTCCACATCAGTAAAAAAAGGGCAATGTATATCGTGTTGGTCTAACTTTGCCGACACTGTAGCTCTATCCAGTTGTTCATATTCTCCGTTGTACCAAAACTTACTTTCTGTTTGATCATGGGTCATACATTTACATGCAAAAAAAACTGTAACACCATCTCCCTGGACTTGCGCCACCTGCGCAACGGACCAGGGGTATCAGTCGAAGGGCTCTTTACCAGGAAGTGGGTGAGGGGTTCTCTGGACCCAATCATTTACTTTCGGTTTATACATTATAACAACTCCAAATTAAAAGTCAAGAATTATATGGCCAACGAGTAGCCAGGGCAGCATTAACGCAAGGAATATCTACGAGCCATCGCCCGTATTTTCCAGTTTTATGAGTTTCTATTTCAATAAAACCCTCTCCGTTCTCAATATTATCTAATAAATCTTTTAACATATTAGAAGCTTCATGAAAGTCTGCATGACCCCTTTCGGGAGTGTCCACGCCCACGAGTCTGCATCTTACATCTGTTTTAATTTTAAATCCCAGATGAATTTCCAAGTCAACTGTATCACCATCAACGACCCTCTTTACCTTAGCTTTGTAATTATACATCTAAATTTCTTTCCACACAAGATCTTCTATCTCATTGTATATCGACTTGAAAAATTTTCTGGTATAAGTTACAGCATCTTCTACTTTAAATAATTTACAGGTGTAAATATCTACAGTAAAAAAAGGAATTTCCTTTGTATCCCAGGTGTACATATGGGCTCCGCTGGTGACCCAGTGCATATGGCCGCACCATCCGTAGTGAGCGTGATGGCTTAGAGTAGGACCAGCGTGTTGAGTCATATCTAGTGCGCCAGTAAGGCCGCTCAGATAGTCATATATATAGACAGGAGCAACATGTTCTATCGTAGTTGCTTCTATTATCAACCGTTGTCTGAAAATATCAGGAGCGAGTTCTTTCCAGTTCATTATTTGTCAACTCCTAGCGAAATTAAACACTGAAACTCTCTCCACAACCACAGGTGCGGCTTGCATTAGGATTATTGAACGTAAATCCTTGTTTAATAGAATCTTTATGCCAGTCGATAGTCGTGCCGTCGATATATAATTCAGATTTTTTATCAACTATAACTGTAATACCATCTTGATTGTATTTATTGTAGATATTTTCCGCGTATTCGCTTTTATCAACAAAAGAAAGTTTATAGTCAAATCCCGCACATCCTCCTCCATCTACTCCCACTCGGAGATAGTTGTCAGAATCATATGAGGCACTTTCCATAACTCGTTTGAGTTCTGTGACTGCTATATCGCTAAGATTAATCATTTATTTCCCCATCCCCATAACAAATACAATAAATATATTTACTAACAAACCAATAGTAAATAGTAAAAGGTAGAAACTTAAAAGTTTCATCGTACGTCCTTTACGTACCCCATACATCGTATCTATTATGGATTCTTTACTTTTCTCATAATCTTCTAGTGTCCATCCCTGTTCGGAAAGCAAATAGTTACGCTGCCCCTCTGTGAGGTTGTCATTGGCATCTCGTCGTAAAATTTCTATAATTTGTGGTGTAATTTGTTTTTCCATTATTTTTCCGCCGTTAAAATTAGTGAGTCCATGTATCCAGGTTTCGTACAATCGACAGGCGTTATATCTGTAGCGTTGTGCCACAGTCTTCGGTCATCAACACAAACCATCTTTCCAGCATCTAACGGTAAATCAACAAAAGGTTCATCTTCTGGAAGATATCCTCCTTTAAATTGTTCCTTACTATTATTATAGACCAACAAATGCCCTCCCTTTATATTATACCTTAAAATTCCTATCATTGCTATAAAATCATAACCATCACGATGAACCCCTTCAGGAGACACCTGTGTTACTTTACCATTCAAGGCTATGATCCTCATCTGATGAATATCGACTTGCGTGCCATGAGAAAGCTTATTGATTGTTCTAAATAAATAAACAATCTCACGAAACCCGTCGCTTTCCAATACTTCTTCTTCTAGATTTTCAAACTCTCTTGTTACATTCCCTTGAAAGTTATTATATTTATCACTCTGCGTAAATGTATTTACATCTGTGAGTTTAAAAAATTTAGGCTCAGTCATCAATTCCACTACAGAATATCTGCGTAAACGATATTTACCATCCTTGTGATTGGTCTTTGGCAAATGATCAAACGATGGCGCCACACTTTTTACTGCAAAATCAGGCAAATCATTCATTTGTAATAGATGCATGTCTAATACCTCATAAGGATAGTGTGGATATCTGTTCTGTTACCCCATTGCTGACTTCCCAGCTGTTTCCCGAGTTTTACACTCTTTTTTATCTGATCATCGGTCGGATGACATCCCAGAATTTTATTTTTCAGATTTTCACAGGCGACTTCAGCAATTCGAGCAGTAAGTTGGTCGTAGTTGGAAGACGTGTACCCAACAGTTACGAGCATCGTGATCAAATGTTGTATCTTACGTGAGAGGATGGACATTCTACACTGACGATCTGGTAATTTTAATTGATATCTTCTCATCAGTTTACTAATCTCAAGTCTACTTCTTTGTAAATTTTTAATAGCAAATTGAGCATGAGAAGTGAGCCGAGATGGAAGATAACGAACATTTACAGGAGGGGTTGGAAGTAAGGTGTTGCGGGTAACCCATCCGGCATAAGGTAAAAATAAATGAGGATTAAAAACCACATTAGCAAGTGAAGGCTTCTTTCGTTGTTTTTTTGCTAATAATTTTCCAATAGGTTCAAAGTATTTAACCCCATGATCCTTTACCAACGTTTTGAAAAATGCCATATTTAACATATCTCCCTCTCCTTCGTAGATCAAAGGAGCCAGGAACTCATGTATGTTGTCTCCAATTAGATGACCGTGTAGGAAAGATCTTCCGCCGTGTGTCTTCATGCACAGCTCAATGGCAGCCTCTTTCTCACACTCCGACCCAAAAGTTTTTGCTACAATACATTCTAGTTCTCCTCTATAGCCCAGGTCTAACAGAGAGGAGCACCAGGAGGTAAGAGCATTCGACGATAAAATGTATCCAGCCAGTCGAGCGATACGCTCTTGTATCAGCTCTCTGTTCCCGATCTCCTGTCCATAAGTCGTCCTGAACTTACTCCACGGGACCATCGACCACAGCATAGCATTCATGCATCCAGATGAGTTCGCACACAATGCTACACGTCCCAGATTGAGTCCATGATAGGCTATTGTTAGACCGTTTCCTTTTTTCAATTGAATTAAGTTTTCTTTGGGTACTTTAAAGTTTTTGAATATTAATCCATTGTTGTGCAATCTACACAGAGCATGGAGTCCATATCGCTTAAGTTGAAAGGTATTATCCTGAGAGTTTGGCAGCTGTGCGATCAAAACCTGAGGTTGATCATCTATTAAACAAACCAAAGAAATTAAGCGCCCCTCTACAGCATTTGTAATGAATAATTTTTCTCCGTTGACTACATAGTGATCTCCATCCAGTCGTGCAGTGGTACGCAATGCGGTCATATCGGAGCCGGCACAGGGTTCTGTGAGTGCGAAGGCCGAGAGCAGCTCTCCTGAGGCCAGAGAAGGCAGATATTTATCCTTTTGCTCCTGAGTGCCAAATGTTTTAATGGGGTCTACGGCGCCAATACAGCCGTGTACGGAGGCGAGGCCTGCGACGTGGGGATCAATGCTTGCCACCTCCGACAGGAAATCAGTAAACTCTGAAAAAGAAATTAACTCTTTGTCCGGGAGCGGTACTAAAAGTCCGAAGTAACCCGCCTCTTTTAAATCAGAGAGCAACTCCTGGCTTAACTTTCCGCTGTGGATATCGTATAAAGTGCTCCCGTCCCTGTGCTTTCTGAGAGCCTCTAAGCACCTATCGGTAATATCTCTATGTTTTCTACTAAAGTTAAATTTACTGGTAAAATCCTTTATTGGAAAGTTACGATCCCAAACAGCTCGATACACCGGACTATGAGCAGTTCGGTGCCTCTCGTCAAAGAGACCTTCTACCTGATCATCGGCTGTATCAATTTTTCCAATACTTTGGGCTTCCTCTTTACTTTTCCCACCCAGCTCCATTGCGACTTCAGCAAAAGATTTGTCATTCATTGATCCATCCTTTATTCCGTTCCAAGTACCTTATTGATGAGATCCCCAGCGCCCATCCCAGTATGATATACACCTTTCACCAGACCTTCCGCCTCTTTCTTTTTGTAACCCAAAACCTCTAGTGCCGAGGTTGCCTCCTGCACTTCCTTACTATTTATTATATCGTTGGTTTGTTGTTGAGCTGGTGCCTTTTTTACAGATTTGGGGGGGTTCCCTCTCTCAGGGAGAGAGAAAGGGTGAGACGTTGTATGTTTCTTCTTCTTTTTCTTTTTAGTTATAGGCTCTACATCAATACGAAAAGGAGGGACTACGAGTTCCTTCTCGCACCCCTCACAGGTGTGTACAACAGCTTGATCTTCAGGGATTTCGTAGTTGCGATATCTAAAAAACAATCCACAGGACGGGCATTGGAAGTTGATATCCAACTCGAATGTAAAAAATGTAGCTTCTTTCACGGCTCTACCATGATAACTTCAGTAGGATTAACAATGCAAATACGATTCTGATTAAATCTTTTTATTAATTTTGCAGCCAAATATCCCATAAAATCATTGATATCAGTAGAAGTGATCTCGATGCGTGGGTAGTTAATAGCCGCAATCTCCCATCCCTCTTCCTGATAATACATACCCGATACGTAGTTGGTTTGTGTAATTCTAACAGGAATCATAGTTTTATGAGCTTCTTGAATCTCTTTAATTGCGATGGCCAAGTCATCTTCATAGAAACGTCGACCAAGTTTGTTGTCATAACAACCGATATAGAGTCGAGCCTCATAAAACTTTCTAACTTTCATCTTCATGATTAATTCCAGTGGTAAAATTCTTCCTCGTAAGTACTGTCAAGGTCCATATCCGTATCTTCCCATTCATCTCCTTCATCTGTGTAGAGATTGTGTTCCATCTCACCTTCGTAGTCACGCAGAACCGTGTACTCACAGCAGCGCATCTTCTGACAATTACAATCCTGGGGAACACTTACTACATTCTCAGGGTCGATCTTGACGATGACAACCTTGTCCGAACTTTCCTCTCCACTAAACGAGCCATAAGACTGTACGTACTCTAGGGTGCCTGCGTGTAAACCAGAGCCGCATCCATTGCCGCGATCATCATCAACTCCGTAGCGAGCCATCGTAACGGTCTTGCCAACAGAGTTATCTACATGACCGCTGTATTTGTCTGTATAATTAGACTTGACGGCCTTGTAGGCGAGAAAGCAACCATCCTCGGTGATGGGTAAACTGCGGTGATCAAGGAAATCGAACAGCTCATTACGTGCAGAGAAGCTGGAGTTTTCCATAAGCTTCTTTAGAAAGTTTACCAGAGGCTGAACCGGCAATCCCTCTTGCATAAACTGAATAATGCGTTCTGTAAGGCTGTTATGAACCTCTTCCTCACAGTAAGTGAGCACCCCATCTACAACGTTGACATCACTGTCTTCGAGGTAATTGGACACTGGGGTGACCTTGTCGATGACCGCTAGGATCTCGTCAGCCGTTGCATTTTCTTTGAGCATGGTGAGGACCTGTTCTCGTAGACTATCCTCTCGTTCTATATAAAACTGACGACCGTTGAGGATCAAAGCTACGTTACCATCTCCAGAAATCATGTGCGGAACCATCTCTAGTTCTCCTTGAAAGAATCGAGCGCGTTAACAACCTTAACAACTTCATCTAAACGATCAGCTCTTGAAGTGCAGCCAGACGAAAAATACCAAGCCCCGTGTCGAGTAATATAGTCTACAACTAATCGGTACTTGTTTTTGACATCTTCAATTATACCACCTAAATCCTTACTGTCAATCTTTTTTTCTGTATATCCTACGTGATCACAGAGGCGAGTAAAGTTTATAATCTGTTTAGAATTATCTTCGTGCTGAGCACAGTACTTAATCAGCTTATAGAAAGAGCCTTCCTTGTCGAGGATATTCTCTCCCCCTCTATTAAAAATAACCTTATATTCTTCTGCGTTAGTGATGCTGTCCACAGCGGATGCATTCTCTAATTTTTCTACAAAGATTGGATCACTCATCATATCTTTGATCTGTTCGATGACCCAGTAACGTAGCGAAGTCCAGTTATTGGATTTCTCCAGTCGTGTAAGCTGTGCTTTCTTAACTCCATACACAGCAGGTAAAGTAATCCCTAAGCTACTTAAAAATCTGCTAATTCTAGAGACGCTAACGGACCCTTCCGTATCAAAAGTTTTATAGTTACTAATAGACACATAGAGATTCTCTCCCTCAGACATCTCGACTTCCACCTCATCCCAGCAGGTCTTATACGATGAGTTTGGCTTTCCATTATACAAATTGAGGGTAACAGTTTTCTTACGCCGTCCATTGCGGCGAGTACGCACTATCTTGGGAGGGTCGGGGAGATCGCTCGCCAACATAACTACTTCATCACTATCAATACACCCAATCTTCTCCATGACCGAGTCTAGAGGGACCTCCCTCTCGTAACATGTCTCATTAACAAGGTAGACATCATGACTGCTCTCTTCACAGTAGTACCTACAACGAGAGTCAAATTTGGAATCAATATCTTTAATAACTACTTTTGTTGTTGTCTCAACAGGAACGGAAGAACTCTCGGTGTGTTTAGCTCGTACCCTTCCTGTGTCTAGATGATACCTTTTAATAACATTTAAGCGCTGTGACCCATAAAAATCAAAGGTCTTGCCGCGCCACTCGGTGAGACTCTTTAGAGATGAACTCATTCTGTATCCCAAATAATTCTTGAGTTTCTTAGACTCAAGCATAGCGCTCCACATACTTTCACATGCATCTAACTTTTGTTTTACATGTGTTTCTATTTCAGGATGAGCAGCATCCAGTGCGTCCTTAATAGTTTTAATTGTTAAATCAGTATACTCAAGAGCTTCGCGAGAAGGAGTTATGTTGATGCTCGCCATGTCTACCTTAACTACAAAGCCATTGTTGAGCATCTCGCCATACCTACATCCATAGTCACCTGAATCGAAGTGACTCCCGTCGATAGGGTAGGCGATATTACCCATAACAACCATGGAGGAATCATTCCACCCTACCTTACGCATATACCAGTTAGTTCCTTCTAGGATTTTATCAACTGCTTTAATTGAGCATCTACCATTACCTGTAATATCAGGAGTAGTATCAAAGAAAGAATAGATAGCCTCTGCTGTATCGGCAAATTTATTAAAGTCATCGGACTTGACGGCGAAAGATATTTCTACTCCGTTCGGATCTTCGGTGGGATAGTCCCCGAACTCATTAAGCTCAGGGATTCCGCGCTCATTATAACCCAAACTATACATCGACATAACACCGTCGTTGTAAGTTGTAACATTAAAAGAATCGGTATATGCCAGAGGAGTTTTGGACCCAATGCCAAAGAAGCCTGTTTCTTCATTGGTCTGAGTCTTGTCAGACTTCATGTAATTAATGTACACGTTGTATATAACATCCTTCGACATACCGATTCCAAAATCCCTAATCCTGATATGATTATCTAGAGAATTAGGAAGTTTAACTTTAAAGGGCACCTCTGCTTTTCCTGCACGTATGTGTGAATCAGCAGCGTTGGCGCCAATTTCCTGCAAGATAGCCTTGATAGGATCAGAGTACTGGCGTGCCAGCATCTCGAATGCCTTCGCATTCACTATCATTCCACATTCTGTTTGACGTTTGACTCCACATCGCCGGACATGTTTTTGTTCCAAGATAGCCTTCATTTGTGTTTCTCCGCTCGTTAAGAATTGGAACTGCTCAGGTCTCTATTATACTCATCGGCTATTCATTGTCAACATCTTTATCCTTTTTTTTTCGTTTTTTATGAAGTTGCTCAATAATATCAAGCACAAGGTTAGCAGGAATTCTAACGTCGTCGAAATGTCTCTGTAAATATTCCTCACGTTCTTCATCTAAAAATTCTGCGTCGTAGTGTCCAACTTCAGAGAGGTCATAGTACCCTCCCACGGGAATACTATTAAAGAAATTGCCCACAGCCTTAATGCACGCGGTGACAGGATTATCAGCTGAGACAATCGCCTTCTCCAAGCCATCACTTATATAATATTTTGGCATCTTATGCCTCCGTAACAGCTTTCTTTAATTTTCTTTCAGCAGCTCTGATACTATTACGTACACTTCTCATATTATCATTGACTTTTTCTGATAATTTTTTAAGCGTAAGCCTGGGCTCTCCAATGCCATACCAATATCGAATGAGAGATTGCTCTTCGGGCGTCAGGATTGCTTTGGCCACCTCCACCAAATCTTGTAGACATACTTCTTTTTGGCGTTGTTCGTCGGGATACTCGATAAGTTGTATTAAATCTCTTTGGTGGTTTCTATCAGCTCCTCTTACTCCACATTTACGAAATCTTCCTTCTCTGCTAAAAGATAAGAGCTTCATTACCCTTTTTTCTGGGATTCCCGTTTGTTGTGAGATAGCTACCGGATCAGTTAGATTAGTTTTCTTAATTTGATAAAGTTGTCTAGAAGCAGATCTTGTCAAGTGCCGAGATGTTTTAATATGATAATTAGAATCATAGATCATATTAATCAGAGACCTTCTAATGTAATGAGTAGCCAACGTAGTGAGATATGATTTGCTGATATCCCAATTATCTACCGCTCTGATAAGGGCGACGTTTCCTTCTTGTACAAAATCTTCCAACTCCACATGTTTATTGTTAACAGAAAACTTTTTTGCAATATCAATAACCAAGGGAAGACAACTGTTAATCAATTCATCGCGAGCACTTGTGTCTCCATGTTTCATTTTAGTGTAGAGAGTGTCTTGGGCTGCCTTGGTGAGGGGATTGTAGTCTCTCATGACATCCTTCTTATATTCATTCATCTTCTTCCTTCTCCTTTTTCTTTTGTTCATCTAAAAAATCTAGAAATTGTTTAATACGAGCCTCTTGATCAGCAGGAATATCCATAGTTCACCTCATTCATATATCTCTGAGAAATTAAAAAACCTCCATCTTCTTAAGTGGTCCACATCATCGTCTTCATTAACGTGATGCAAATATTCCAGTAGTAAACTCCAGTTTCCAAACATGTGTTGGTGAGGAATAACCCCAAACATCCAGTTAGGTATCTTCGACTTGCCTTGTTTACATACAATCAATACCGGTTTTTTTTGACTGACGGCTACGAATGCTTCATGATACGATCCACACATGTGATTGTCAAGATCCATATACATGACGAGGAAGTGCGCAATATCTACCATTCGCAGGTCAATAGCCGCAATATCTTTCATCTCCTTCTTTACATCGTCAAATTGATTAGTAGACTTTAATCTTTCTATCGTACCTCTAAAGTCTTTATTTTCTTTAGCAAACTCTGTTGGCTTTTTACAGGGGTCTAATACTCCTATACCCATTCCTTTCAATTTAGGAGTTAAATTTTTCCTCCATGTAACACCACCATCCTTGACACGATCCATCGGACCGCACAAATAACAGATAGTGTTCTTTAGTCTATTCATTTCTTTTCCTTTAAGTAGGACTGGAAGGAATTGAACCTTCGACGACTGCTTTATAAGAACAGCGCTCTAACCACTGAGCTACAGTCCCATATCAACTCTTTCAATTCCTAAAAAAATCAAGAGGAAATTCAACGCTCTTTAGTTCTGTCAATTCAAACACAAGTTTCATATCAATATATTTTCCATAGAAAATCATTTATCAACTCCTTCAAAGATATTACCCACGACAGTTTTCTCGGCTTCATCCATGTTAATCCGATCTCCACCGGATAGAAGACACGCATAAAACATGCAGGCATCTTGATCCCATTTT
>Ga0208449_1000426_pt1 | contig 30314 bp, 41 predicted proteins | sample MalvireepMed_s17_FD_184247 | JGI IMG/M metagenome (GOLD analysis project Ga0208449, IMG submission 184247) | Marine viral communities from the Global Malaspina Expedition - Malaspina viral metaG DeepMed_s17 (SPAdes) (version 2) | ecosystem: Environmental > Aquatic > Marine > Oceanic | place...
CCGAAACATAAGGGGGGGGGTATTTCGCGCATATACCAATCAAAAGCTCGCCACAAACAAGGCAAACCCCACCGCCGCCCAACCCACCATCCACGCGGCAGTGGCGCACACAAACCCCGTCCAGAACTCTGGACGATTCGCTACCAATCTGATCCACATCACGCGCCCCACCCTTGCCTCAAGTGTACCAATCCTCTGCGGTCGAGGTGGATCATCCCTCGACCATCTAGCCATACGAAAAGCCGCCAGAGAGCCTCGTCAACCCGTGCCCATCCTGGCGGCCGATCGTCAACGATCCACGTCATCCCTCAACGCTCGGCCTTTGGATCGGCGACCACTTAATCCTGTCCTGTTGGTGTTTCTTTGGCTTGGCCTCTGGCATCGCCTCGGGCTTGGCCGTCGCTCCCGCGTCATCTGCCGTCCCTGCGTCGGCCGCGCTCGGCTCTGTCGCCCCCGCGTCTGCGGACGGTGGCGCGGGTTGGGCGGGTCCACCCGGTGCGGTCGCCATATCCGCCAGCTCGTCGATCGTCTTGTCGTGCTCCTGCACTAGCTCGTGGATGGCGTCGACCTTCACGCGCAAATCAGTGATCGCGTCGTAGTGGCTCGCCTCAGTCTCGACGGAGAATCGCAGCGCGTTCCCGCCGTCCTGCCATGCGGTGATCGCCGCCGCTGCTATAAATGCGATCGTCGCCCAGACGGATCCGGGGTTGTTCGCCTTCCTCGCCAATGCCTTGATCTTATCCATTTCTCTCTCCTATCCGAACAGGTTGATCTGTCTAGCGTCGTCGGTGCGTTCCCAAGCCGCAACCCTAGCACGCGCGATCCTCGCATACTCCTCGGAAAGTTCCATCCCCACCGCGTCGAATCCCTCGAGAACGGCAGCCGCGATCGTCGTGCCAGATCCGCAGAATGGATCGAGGACAAGGCCGGATGGTGGGGTCACAAGCCGGACTAGCCATCGCATGACTGCCAGCGGCTTGACGGTGACGTGATGGTTGTGGACGCGATCCGCCGTCCTCCCGGCCCCTGCCCGCGGGCTAGACACTCCCGCGGCGCCCTCCTCGCGATCTACAGCCTCAAACCCAGACACCGACGGCAACCCCTCACACCCGAACTCCCGTTCTGCTCTGCTCGCCTTGGGGCAGGCGTAGACGTTCGCGGGCCAGCGGCCCAGGTCAGGAACGTGCCAGGCGCCTGCCCTGGTCACGCTGATCCCGATCCGGCTCCCTGCGGAGGCTCCAGACCTCCCAACGGGGGGCGCCTCCCCCGGCCCCGGCCACGCCGGATCCCCGTACCCATACCGGCACCCGTCGATATTGATCGCGCCCGTGCCCCACCTCGACACGTTCTGGGCCACGGTCCCATCGAGTGGCTTTCGCGCGAGGACCGCGGGCTCGTAGGCGGGTTTAAGCGCAGTGCCCCATCCTTCCCATTGGCGGGCGGCGAAGGTTGCGGGGGTGTCATAGTGCAACCGCCTAGGGGTGGGGTTCCACCCACCATCCCCGACCCCCCCCAAACTGCCCGTTGGGTTGTCTGTGATGCGGGTTGGCGCAATGCCAGCCGCCTTGTCGATCGCCTTCGACACGTCGAGCGATTTCGGGAATCCTTGCCACTGCTGCCATGCGATGCAGTCGCGGATCTGCCAGCCCGCATCCTCGATCGCGCAGACCATCCGGTGGTACGCCCGAGTCCCCCCGAATGCGATCAGGTGCGCGCCTGGCTTCGCCACTCGCAATGCGGCCTCCCATACATCGACGCTGTTAGCAATGCCCGACGCATCCCATCCCTTACCCATGAATCCGATCTCATAAGGTGGATCGGTGACGATAGCGTCCACGCTCTCCGCTGGCATGGCCGCCATACGCTCAAGGCAATCGCCCCACTCGATGAACCACTGAGGAGCCTTCAACGCTCGACCTCCCTGGTGATCCTACCGTACTCGGCAATCAGCGCGGCCTCTGCCCGGTTGTGGTGCTTCTTGAGTGAGAGATCGAGCGCGGGCCACAGACGGGACGCGGCGAGCACAGAGCGCGCCTTTTGATCGGTTCCCTCGACATCGCGCACCATCGCGCGTTTCCACCTGCGGGGCGCGACGTTCTCGTATGGGATACCGAAACCCGCCAGGAGCCCTTCGATCTGACCGAAGCACCTGCCCAGTTTTAGCGAGGACGACACACCCTGCCCTGGCCGCGCGTTCTGGGCCTCGACGCACGCGAACGCGCGAGGGTGCCGGTTCCTCCCCGCCGATCCCTGCGGGGTTCTGTGGGGCTCGAGCTGCGCGACGAGGGCAGAGAGGACCACGTCCCGTTTGGTTCCATTCTTCACAGATGGGATGTCCGCGCACTCTAGGAGATTCCCGCTCTCGTCGAGGACGACGATCGCGCCGGTCAGTCCTGGGTCGATGCCTATGTAGAGGGTCACGCCGTGGCCTCCTCGAATAGCGGAAACTGTCGAGCCTCGTCCGTCAGCTCCCAGGCGCGGATCCGCTCTCGGGCTAGCTCGGCGTACTCGGGGTTTAGTTCGAGCCCGATCGAGTCCCTGCCCAGTCTGGCGGCGACGAGCGGAACGGTGCCCGCACCCGCGAAAGGGTCGAGGACGACGCAGGCCACGGGGTCTGACTGATCGCACCCACACCCAGGTTTCCACCCGATCGTCTTGATCTCGGGATAGCCATACTCCTTGTAAATGTTCGACAGATGCGATCCCGCTACCGTTCCTGTGTCGTGCGCTGTCTTGCCGCCCGTTATCCCGTCGGCGCGCTTCCTATGATCCCCCGATGGCGGGCCGCCCGTGCGCTCAACAACCCTAGCGAACGGATCCCCGCACGATGCACAACACCCGCGCTCCGACGTCCCCGCATTGACACAGGGCTCCACCAGAGCCTCGGGCATCACTGCGAAGTGTGCGCCGCTGTATGGTTGGGTCGCGATCGTCCACACGCTGCGCTTGTTGCGTAGGCCATCGCTACCCCAAACCTTGTTCATCTGGTCATGGTCGTTGCGCGAGGCGTCCAGCTTCTTATTGCCTGGGGCATGTGGCTCAGTCGCCAATGGCTCTTTTATCGCATCCGCGTCGTAATAATACCGCGCGCTTTTTGTGAACAGAAACAGATACTCGTGCGCCTTCGTGGGCCGGTCGGTGATGCTCTCGGGCATGGGGTTTGGCTTGGCCCAGATGATGTCAGAGCGCAGATACCATCCGTCGGCCTGGAGCGCGAAGGCGACGCGCCAGGGGATGCCGACGAGATCCTTTTGTTTGAGGCCGATGGTGGGGTTCGACGCATAACTATCCCCCAGGTTCAACCATAGCGTCCCGTCGTCCCGCAGCACTCGGCGCACCTCGCGGAACACGTCGACCATTTCGGAGACGTAATCCTCTGGGGTTTGCTCGAGACCGACCTGCAAATCGTTTCTAATAGCGCCACACATGCCGCATTCGTGCAGATAATTGCCCGCTAACTCCGCAGCGTTTTGTGTTTTTGTTGTGCCGCCAAGAGTTGAGCTGCCCCGCTCGTCAAGATCACGCGGGATAGAGTGCTTAATGTGGTCACAATTACTGTCTCCGCCTTCCCACGTTGCTGTCCCATAATCCCGAAGGCCCCAGTAAGGCGGCGACGTGATGCAGGTCTGCACTGACGCCGCGGGGATGGATCTGATCAGCTCGCGACAGTCGCCCGCGCGGATTGTCCAGTCTGGGGTCACAACATCCTCCCGTCACGCAGATCCTTCCGCGCGTCGTCCCTTTGTTTGCGAACCTCTCGCAGTTGGTTGTGTTTCTTCTCTGTCGAGAGCCTGAACGTCTCCACCATATCGGAGAGCCACGCCACCTGTCCGAGTAGCCACTTGACGTCGAGGACCGCTTGAACGTCGGTTCCATCGCGGTATGCGTTGAGCCGCTCGTAAATCTCCGAGAGGTGCGCTTGTGCTGCGGGCGGTAGGGGTTGGCGTTTCGTCATCCGTCCACCGCGCCCTCCACCCTGCCGATGTCGTTCTCGAATAGCTGATGGCGCCAGTTGACCTTAAGGGCAGACCAGTACCGCCCGCCGCCGAATCGGTTCTTGAGGTTTAGCAGGTCGAGCTTCGTCGTGTCGCGCTCGAAGGGGCGGTGTAATCCAAGGATCCAGGCGGCATCCTGCTCTATGTCGCCGCTCTCCTTTAGGTCTGCCATCGTGGGCTCGCGAGATTCTGCCTGCCGGTTGAACTGGGACAGGGCGATCCAGGCGCACTGATTGTCTTTGGCGTGTGCTGCAAGTCGCTGGGTGACCCGTCCGTATTCGTGGCGGGCGAACTCGGGATCGGCGTCGAACGGGATCCGCTGGATGTAGTCCACGGCGAAGATCCGCATCTGGGCGTCTGCCATGAGCCGATCGGCCTCGTCGATTATCTGATCGATGTCGAGCGTGGCGGCGTCGTGGATCCATATCCGCGCGAGCTTTGACGATATGTCGAGCTGGCTGCGGCGCAGTGTGTCGACGCTCATAAGGCCGCTTGCGCCCTCGCGCTCTAGGCGACCCCTCCCCACCTCCCGGGCCAGTAGCTTGTATGCCGCCTCGGCCTCGGTCATCTCGAGGCTGAACATCTGGCACATCACCGACTCGGGGGTGCGTTCGACTATGCTGGCGAGCAGGTGGAGGAGAAACGACGTCTTACCCCGTCCCGGCCTCCCCGCGATGACCCCGAGCTGGCCCGGTTGTATGCCGCCGCCGAGACTCGAATTGATCGTGTTGTCGATCATATCGATCCCCGTCTTCCACCCGACGCACTCGCCTCGGGCGTATGCCTCGGCGCGCCCGATGAATCTCTCGGCCCCCTCGGTCATCGGCTTGGACGCGGGAACACCCGTTGGACCGGACAGTGGCTTGGTGGCTAGCTCCCTGATGTGGCCGTGAGAGGCCCCAGGTTTGCCGTCACGGGCGAGATCGACCGCGACCATAGCCTCGGCCTCTAACTCACGGGAGACTGCCAGCGTTTCGAGTCTGGCGAGCCAGCCGATCTCCTGGCCCACCATCGGCAACGAGACGTCGAGTAGTTCGGCGGCATACGATCCCAGCCCCTTCGATCCGAAGAGAGCGGAGGCGACGGTCACGGGATCGGCTCCAATCTCCAAGATAACGACGCAAATCCGTTGGTGTCTGGGGTCGAAGAAGTGATCGGGGTTGAGCCTGGCGGCGATCGTTTCCGGGATCGCTCCTGATCTCATAACCGATCCGAGTATCGACGCCTCCAGCTCCCCGTCGTGCGGCGATGACTGCTGCGTCTCTGGGACTATCTCCAAGTGGTTCGCGTTCATGTGTTCCCCTGTTTCCCCTGTTTCCCCTGTTTCCCGCATGGCGGGTGTTGATCAAACGTCGAGCGCGCAGACCACGCCCTTTCTCTCGCACATCTCCCGAAATCGTCGTTCTCTCTCCAACCGCTTGGATTTCTCCTCGGCCGTCTCTCTCTGAACGGCCGCGACAACCCTCGGCGGCCCCATAGGGTCGGCGGTGGGTGTTGGCGTGCTGTCGTTCTTCTTTGCGGGGGGGGTGAGTGTGTGCGGTTGTGGCGCACTCACACCCCCGCTCTCTCTCTCTTCCTTATGGGAAGAGAGATTAGACATCTCGCGCGAGATCGCGCGCGTAGAGCGATCTGCGTATGTTCGCGGAATCGTTGGGGGTGGCTGTCCCACCGCTGTCCCATCGCTGTCCGTTCGTTGTCCCTCCACTGTCCCACCGCTGTCCCTCCACTGTCCGTCCGTTATCCCATCGTTGTCCATTTTGGACAGTTTCTTCCGCTTGGATTTGGCGCGCATCCTGGCGCCGACGACGGTGGACCAGTCGTAGAGGGTGAGCACTCCGCCGTCCCTCTCGATGTATCCAGACGCGACGAGGGAATCGAGGTGCTCAGCCATCCGGCAGCGGCGCGTGGTGATACTCGTCATCTTACTTATCGCCCGCGGATCGTCGGGGTAGGATCCATCTCTGGCTCGGAGCCACATCGTGACGAGGAGTTGGCACGCGCCGGGAGACAGGTCAAACCACTCTGGTTCGTGGACCCACCATTCCGGGATCGGCCGCCATCTATTCTGAGCCATTTAACGATCCCTCCAGCCACGCCGCGGCATCCTCAAGACACCGCTGCATTTTGGTGTTTTCGTGGAACCACTCGACGCGCTCGTGAGCATTCTTCGCCATAGAGAACCGCTCTCGGATCTCCTGGAGCCTCGCCTTGTGCGACCGCAGAAGGGCGGCAGCCCGCGAGCGGTCGTCTGGCGACAGATCGGTGGGGTCACTGTGGCGCATTGTCTGTCCCTTTCGGCGCGATGATGACCGCGACGTCTCGGCCCGGATAGAGCAGATCCAAAACCGAAACCTTCCAGCCCGTGGCCTCGGATATCTTGAGCGCCACATCCGACCGCATGAGCCCACCGCGCCCGTGAAAATACCGCCAGACGGTGGCGACGTTTACGTCTGCGAGGTTTGCCAATGCGTTGATCGAGGTGCCGGTGTTTTCTAGCCAGTCGGAGAGTTTCATGGGCCGGACCATATTGCACAAATCAAACAGCGTCAACAAAATCGAAGCGGCGCTCATCGGGCCTCGTTTTCGGGGTATTGTGGTGCAAAGAGTGGACGCAACGCCCGCCCGCTTTGGCCCGGGGCGTGTGCTCCTGGCGGGCGAGCGCGGAGTTCTTGACAGAGCCTTTTCACGCGGTCAATACTCGCGGCGTGGACGTCACGACCCAAGACACAGCCGAGCCCGAGATATCAGTCGAGGCATCGGTTCGCGAGCTGAGAAACGCCCAGGCATACCTTCGCGCGGCAGCTCATAGGCTGGCGAGTTTCGAGGACGTCGACACCGCGATCGAGGTGTTGGGGTACGTGCTCAAGGCCGCGCACTTTATCAGAGGCGCGCGGATCACGCTGGGAGATATAGAATAATGGTTTTAGACCTTGCGACATCCGCGAAGATCGTCGGATATCCACACGCCATGAGCCTCGATGAGTGGCACGGGGAGCGCGCCAAGGGTGTCGGCGGCAGTGATGCGGGCGCGCTCATGGGCGAGAGCCGGTGGGCATCGCCGCTCGATGTCTACCTAGACAAGACGCGAGGATCTGCCGGGACCGAACTGCACCCCCGACCCGACGATGGACAAGGGCGGCAGCCATGAACGAGGCTCTCCACTGGGGAAACGCACTGGAGGATATAGTCGTCGACGAGGTATCAAGGCGGCATCCCGAGTTGGCGAAGAGGGTGGCAGTGTGTCCGATGCTGGAGCACCCGACGCGCCCGTATATGCGCGCGAACCCAGACCGCTTGATAGTCGAGGGATCGCGAGGGCGAGGTATCATCGAGGCAAAGACGAGCCTTTCGCCTTGGGCCGCTAAGGAGTGGGGCGTCGATTATTATCCCCGTAACCACTTCTGGCAGGTTCAACACTACCTCTCGGTGCTCGGCGGCGAGTACACGTTCGCGGTTCTCGCGGGCCTCGTGTCGGGTCCGAGCTTCCACGTCCACATCATCGAGCGAGATCCCGAGGCAATCGCCGAGCTTGAGGATCGGTGTGCTGAGTTCTGGGGTTGCGTCGAGCGCCGCGATCCCCTGCCCCTCGTCGACGGAACCAAGCAAACCGGATCGGCTCTCTCCGATCTGTATGACGGCGACGCGGAACAACCCGCTGACGTGCTCGTCCTCGACGGGGACGACGATCTAGCGACTGCCGTGGCCGCATACGATCGCGCCAAGGCGGAAGAGGCCCAGGCGAAGGCCGACAGGATCGCCGCCGAGAACGTGATCAAAGCGCGGATCGGTGATACCCACCGCGCCGCGATCTATGGACGCGGTATCAATTGGCCGATCGTTGTCTCGTCGCGTTTCGACGTGCCTGGATTCAAGGCCGCCCACCCTGAGATGTGGCGAGAGTTCGTCAAGACAACCGAGGGCCGACGGTTCTCGCTATCGAAAAGGACACACGATGCGCCTCCCTACTGAACCCACGCCTCGCGTTCTCGATCCGTATGCCCAATCGGTGCTGCTATACGGCGCGCCGGGGGTGGGTAAATCGACCTTTTGCGCGAACCTCAAAGACGCTGTGTTCCTAGACACAGAGCAGGGATTGAAACACCTCCACACGTATCAGGTTCCCGTGACGAGTTGGCCCGAGCTGGACGAGGCGATCCGCGCGTTGCTCAGCGGCGATCACACGTTCCGCGTCGTGATAGTCGACACCCTCGACGAGATCGTATCTCTCGCGATCCGCCACGTCTGCGCCAAGCTCAACATCGAGGATATGACAGATCGCGGCGGCGGGATCCGCGCCTGGGGCCTCGTCAACCGGCGCCTGAACGACGCGCTGAAACTCCTCGCCGCGGGTCCGTTCGGCGTCGTGTGGCTGAGCCACGAGAAGACGGTGAGCGTAGCCACCGACGGGCACATCATCCGCGCCGACGAAAGGTACAAGGGACCGGTCGTGCAGCGCGTGATGCCATCGGTTAGCGGTAAGGCGGGCCAGATCGTGACGAGCCTCTGCGACGTCGTGATGCGCGCCACGATCCAGGGCGAGCGGCGCGTCGTCGAAACCCAACCGAGCGAGTCGAGGATCGCAAAGGATAGAACGGGGATCCTTCCCGCCGTTTTTGAACTCAACCCGGAGGTGTACCTTGAATTTTTCCGCGCAGAATACAAACGCCGACAATCCAAACCGGGCGCCGAGAAATCGGCAGCCCCTCAACTCGTCGGGGGTGCAGCTTGATCGCCTTATCAATCGTTTTGGGCCGACTGCGACGGTGGGCGAGGTTTGGTCGATCTCGCGTCGTGAACCTTCGACCGAGCCCGCCGCCGATGCTACCTGAGCCGCTGGGCGAACTCTGCCGCCTCGGCGCGTCCTGGCACCACGGCGTCGCCATCTGCCCAAACGAGCAGATCGCCGAGCGCGCGTCTGAGCTTCTATGGGGGTGGGGGTACACCCTGGAGGAGCTGGAGAGCGTCCCGCCCGTGGTGCCGCTTACGCGGGACGAGATGATGGTGGCGTCGGATGCGATCGATCGCGCTCGATCTTTCGAGGGTCTGGAGCGCTCGTTTGGTGGATCGTGAAAGTCATAAGAGCGCGGAGGTTCTGCGCTTGTGTCGTTCGCCTGCGGCGCACCCCGTCTTCTGTCGGGGCTTTGTGGGTTCCTGGAGAGGCGCGTGTGGTCCCGGCGTCAACGGGGCATTTTCTCGACCGCTGCGATCCTGCTCGCCGCGATCTCGGGGTTGCATAGAATCACATCGAGGAGCGCGCCCGCCGCGCCACCAAACCGCCGCCGCCCAATCTCCCAAGAGACGATCGCATCGTAAGACACACCGAGCACCTCGGCCGCCTGCGCGCGCGACAAACCACCGCCCTTTCGCCACCTGATCAAATCCTCAGTCGTTGCCATTACTCACTCCGTCGGTTGACCTTCCGAGCATGCCCCCGAGCGCTCGGGGGCATGGGCAGCGGTCAACCCCTCCACTCTACCGTCAGGTCAGTTACAGCCACCCCTTGGCGGCCCTCGCAGTTGTCGCACTGGCTGTTGACGTCCGACGTGGTGACGTGCAGCCGCGGCCCGAGATCGGGGATCTCTATGCCCGCGAGGCGCAACCGAGACACCAGCTCGCCGCGCGTCAGGTAGACCGTGTGCAATACGCCGACACCGTTCGGCTTGTCGGGCTCCACCGTCGGCGGCCTGGGGGTGCCCGTTTGGCTTTCGAGGGCATAGGCTAGATCGCTCGCCGCGTGCACGACGATCAACTCTGGGCCGGTCTGCCCCCCGGGCTGAACAATGATCCACCCATTGCGGTCGCATGGCTTAGCCAGAGCGCGGCGCACCTTGGCGAACCACTTCTCTCTCCCCTGCCGAAGCGTGTAGGGCAGCGTTTCCTCTGGGCATCCTGAGAAGTCAAACGACACGCTGACGCCTCCACCCTTGCTAGCGGTCACGATCAGACCGCTGCTCTTTTTGCCTTTTGATCGCGGGAACTTCTTATCTGGCAAAGACTGGCCCACCCACTTCGCTGTGATTTTCCTCGGTTCCATGTCGATCATAACGTCACCTCCACCACCGCGTGCTCCTCCCCAGCTGCACAAAGCGCACGATGCACTCTCGGCTGTGCTTCTAACCACATCCGCAAAGCCTCGCTCAACACAACACCGAAACGCTCATCCTGTCCGCAGCAATCGATGGCGGGCTGGATGAAGCGCGACACCTTGCGCCACGTCACATCGACAAGCGCGTCGCGTGCTGCATCTTCGATTCGATCACCATCCAAAGCGTCTATCGAACGAATTACCGCGACTTGTATCACTGTCTCGATTTTCATAACGTCCTCCTGTGTTTGGTTCCTTGCGGGCGCGTCAACGCACCCATGAGGCGCCCGACGGTGTGTCAGGCGCCCGAGGGTGGGTTGAGCCCTAGCGGCTTTCTGGCGCGTCGTCAGGCGGGCCGATGCTCGTGGACCCAACAACCGCGTAGAAGCCCATTTTGGTGACCTCATCCCGTAAAGCCGCGAGCGTTTTAGCCGTCCCGCCAAGGTATGCCGGAACAAGCGTGGCCGCCATGTAGCGGTTCGCGCTTGGGTCGTAGTAGTAAACGCAATTGCTGGGTGTGGTGTTTCTCATCGTCCGATCCTCCGTTGTTGGGTTCCTAACCATGCCCCGACACTATCGTACTCCGTACAAGTATGTCAACCCTTTTATTGTACCGCGTACGCTGCCCGCGGGGGTAGGGGACGAATGGAGGATTTTTCGGCGCATTCATCCCCCCCCTCTCTCTATCGAACTACACCGACGAATTGCCCGCGGGGATCTCGATTCGACGTAGTGACAACGATGCCCGGTTATGACGCCGCCGCGGCAGCTCAGGCCCGCTGGGTTTCGCGTGGACACGCGCGGGGGGTGGGGGTAGTATCGGTGCAAATAAGGGAGGCACGCATGGCCCGCTCGGAAATCATCGTCAACCAATCGACCGCGAACGACGGAAACGCCACGATCTACATTCAAAGCGCAGAGAGCTGGGCTCTAAGGATGATGAGCACCCTGGAGGGATTCACGTATACGGTGGGCGTCACACTGCACGCCCAGAGTCCTGTCGCGTACTCCCACACGGTCGTAACTGGGGCGGCGGGAAACGGGTCTGGGTCTTCTGCGCTCGTAACGTCAGCGGCGGCGGGCCTCGATCCGGTCTATGCCTTGTACGTCACATGGGCCGACAACAACACCGGAACGATGACGATCACATTTAACACGAGCGACAAAGCATGAAAGGTCACCACGACGACACGTACGGCGCGAGGTACAAGGCATACCACGCCGAGCTTGCAAAGGCGGCAGAGGCGAAAGCCAAACCGAAACGAGCCCCGAAACCCGCGCCCGCGCCCGTGGAAGTTGCCGCCGACGATGGCGGCGAGGATCTGTCAGGGTTGAAAGTGAGCGAACTCCGAAAGCTTGCATCGGCGGCGGGGGTTGAGGGCTATCGCTCGATGTCGAAAAGCCAACTACTCGCGGCTCTCTCCTAGACAAACGACCCGATAGCACGCCGCGACGGCTTGGACCGCTTCTGATTGCGTCTCGGCCTCGGAGTCCCGGCTGCATTCCTTCACGAGATTAAGATCGCCCTCGCCAGTGCATCCCGCCCCGCCCGCAATAATGGACCCACCCACCGCCCGGCGTAAGCCGCCAAAGAGGCAACGCGCGATCCCCGAGCCCGTACACGATGATCCCCGCGTCACGAGACAGTCCTTGTATGAAGCCCAATCAGGCGCGGACCAATCGGCCTCTGGTTGAGCGCACCCACCGGTTGCCTGTGCCGCGCATCCGACCGTAGTGTAAAACCCGCACTCGGCGACGCCGATTAAGCTGCTTTTGAAAAGGTTCCGCTGCGCTTGCGTACACGCGGCGACGAGAAAGATCAGAAGAGCAAGTCCGAGCAGAAAGCGAAAATTGAGCATAGCCACACCATCGTGATCAGGATCTCTACATATCCCGTTGTGCCACAAGCCGAATCACCTCGTGCTCGATTTCGCGGAGCCTGTCCTCGATTTCGGAGATCCGATCTCGATGGATTTTCCAAACTATGCCGAGCAGGCTCGCCAATGAGCCGAAGCCGATCTCTAAAAATAGGGTGCTCAACTCCATCCGTCAGACCCTTACCGTTTCCCATCGATCCGCCTCGCGGTTAGACCATCTCCAGAAGTGACTCTAGCACGTACCGCCCGTCGGCATGGCTTGAGAAATCACGGTGGGCAACGATTCCAGGGGCGGGCTTGGCGCCGTCCTTCCATCCCTTGATCCGGCGCTTTTTGGAGCTGAGATCCGCGGTGGGGAAGTCCAGGGGCAACCCGTCGAGAAGCGTGCAGACCCAGGGGATGACCATCGCGGCCGTCTCCATTTGACGCTGCGTCGGGGTTACATACCCGCGCGTGAGCCCCTTCTTTGTGTGCGTCCACCAACTTGCGCCGATGACCTCGGCGCCGGCTCTCTTGGTGTTGGACGGATAGTATTCGTTCACCATTTCACAACCCACTGACGTGCCATTGAGCTGATTAGCGTGCGCCGGGCATTCGGATTTGAGATCGGCGTGGCAGCTCAGATTGCCGCGCTCGTCAATAATGAGGTGAACGCCGAGCTTTCGTTTCTCTAGGACGCGGACACAAGTGTCCTTCGTGGCTGTAACGCTCTCGTGGATCACAAGGTGGCGCACGTCGCCAGACCGCGCCCGCGCCGAAAAGTGGACCTCTCCATCCTCGATGTAGTTCGTGGCGATGACGCCCGCGTCTATGAACTCCTGCGGGAGCTGGACAAGCTCGCCGCCCACGACGATCGAGTTGGACGAGGCCCGCGGGGTTGGCTCTGGCTCTGGGGTTGGCTCTGGGGTGGCGGCGCGCTCGCACTCGTCCACCAGGAGCAGAGTCGCGAGAGTCGCAGGGCCGAGCATCCCGTCGGCAACCAACCCAGTCTGGCTCGCGCGCTGGAAGGATGCGACAGCCTGCGCGAACTCGGACGAGCCCGCGTCAAATATCCCAATAAAGATCGGGATCTGCGCGTTGCTCCAGAGCCTCCCGCGCTGCCGAAGGTTGTACCTGATCGCATCCTTTTCTTTCACCTTATCCATGCGCCTCTCCTATGTGATGACGTTCGAGCTTCTGCCCCATTTGCCGTACAGGGCGAACACCCTCGGCGCCCCTTTTGAATCGTCGAACTCGACCCAGATCGAGATCCCCGGCAACCCCATCACATCGCTAGACGTGAAGTGTAAACCCGCAGCGGGATTCATGTCGCCATAGAAAATTTGCGCGAATTTAGCGCCGCCCGCGGTTTCTGCGTCTGCGCCGGAAACCTCGAAGCTGATCTTGTACTCGGACGACATCGAGATGTTTTCGAGATGAACAACGCCAAACCCGATCGCGAGGATCCCAGCGGTGAGCCGATCGGCGAACGCTGGTTGGTGGATCACGATCTTGTGTCCGATCGTATTCGATGGCGGGTCGCCGCTCCCGTTCCCCAGACCCTCAAGGCCGATGCAAAAATGGTTAGGCCCACTGAACAGCACTTGGGTTTGGTTCTTGTCTGCCCATAGCAAATCCCCCGCCTCGGGGTAGTACGGGTATGATCGGGTGCCGTCGCCAGTTATTTTTGGAAACGCGCCGGGGTCGAACCCCACCCCCTGAATGATCGTTTTCGGCATTTACAACTCCTCCCAACCGACGAGCGAAAACAGATTAAAATCGTCGCCCGTGTTGCTGCTCGTCATATAGATCCGGGCCTGTGTGACGTTGGCCTCCTCGGACAGGTCGATCAGCGATCCGGCCTCCTGAAAGGTGTACGTATAAGATCCGGTATTGACATCCGGCGCGGACGTAGAAGACGGACCGATCGTGCAGCTCTGGTTGCCGATCTGAATCAGGATCACTGATCCAGCGCGGCCCCACGACCACGCGCGAAATCGAATCTTTTGATTGTCCCTGCGCTTGCAGATCAGCAAATTAGCCACGAGCGTCGGCGTCGTCGAATCCGTCGTGAAGTACCCGTTTGCACTCTCTCGCAAGGCGTCGGCAAGTGCGCAAACGCACTGTGGGGTCGCCGCGTAGATTTCCTGCGGACCTCCAGCGATCCGGTTGTATTGCTCAACGGTCAGCGGTTCGTTGTCCGAGAACTCCTGGCTAGGCTGTGTCCACATCCACTTGTGGTCAGCGGTCGCGTCGGATCCTGGCGTGTCGGATTGGCTGCCATAGATCCTATCCCATGCCGCGGCCCAACTCTGGACCGCCGTGTCGCGGTTCACTGCTGACGTGTTCTGAATCTGGAGTACCGCCGTGATGTGTGTGCCCGCGGGCGGCGTGATTGTCGTGCTGTGATAGGTCGGGGTTACCGCGCTAATCGTGACCTCTGGTGAATATGTAGATCCGATCCTGATCCTGAACTTGTGTGTAGACGTCAGATCAAGTCTGTAGGCAACGACACCAAAGGCGAGATCCCTGTAGAGGGAATGGCTTGGGATTTGCATCACAGAGATATCGATCCATGTGGACGCGCTAACGATCTCGGACGTCATCCCATACACGGTCCCGCCCGTGGCGATCTCCTTGTGATACGACGCGCCGTAGAAAGCGGGCGGGCAATAGTGGCCCCCCATAAAATTGTGATTGTTCGCCAAGCCACGGATCGGCGAAGACGTGATCGGGATCTGGGATCCAATCCCCACGCCGACGGTGAGCCCGGTTGTGTCGTAGTCAGTTGGGATATCTACTGCCATCAGTGAAACTCCCCGCCGTCCGCGATGTGAGCGTGCGCGTTCTGGTGTGACGTTATTGTCGACGTGTTGGCGGGATATGTCGCGCAGGTTGCGCCGGGATATATGGGCGACGGCATCGCCGCAGGCGTGATCACGTTTCCCGCCAGAGAGTTGATCGACGTCTCAAGCTCTGCGCCCGCCACCCCTGGGGTGTAGATCCTGATCGGGTCGCCATTAGAGAAGACGGACGCATCCTCTAGCGTGAACGTCGACCCGTCGTAGCCTGTGATCCGCGGCGCCGGACAGAGAGGCTCAACGAGCGACTGACCCATAACAACGACGTCGAGATCGACAACGCCCGACACGAGGTTGCGGCGAACCTGTAGGATACGCCCGAAAGTCTCAGAGATCCCCGGTGTTCCCGTCGTCCAGTCAAACACGCCCGAGTGTGTGATGTCGATTGACACGAGCTGACCCGGCAGCCAGTCCTTGTGCGGGGCGACGCGGAACCGATACGCCACCTCTGCCATCGCGTTGTTGGCGATCTTTCCGGCGTATACCTCGGCGAGCATATAGAAGGCCAGTACGCTGACCCCGTAAATCTCAACGGTAGCCGACTGACCGCCGCGGGCCGCCATGTCCTCGAGGATCCTATATGTGAACGTATTCCCCCCAGACCACACCGGGGTCGCGGCCTGTCGGACCGTGATCATGTTCGGGGATGGCGAAACACGGGCGACCGTGGCCGCGCCTTGCGACACCAAATCCCCGTCCCCGATCGTGTGATCCGCTATGCCGCCGAGCGGGCCAGTGGGAACAACTCCGATTTTTAACCTACTGTCCGCAGGATCCCGAACCCAAGAGAGCGCCAATCCGTTAGCGGATACGATGGTTCCGATCATCTTGTCGAGGCTAACAGCCTCGGCAACTACCATGTTTAGCTTGCTGGGGTTAATCAATCCGTGCTTTAGGCTGTTGGCTTTAAGGGACACATCAACGGTTGTGTCTAGGACGTGATCGGAGGCTTTCAGCGCGTAGCCGAAACCCTGGTCGAGCACGTCATAAACGCCCCGCTCCGGTGGAGCGTTGTTCCCTGAACTCTCTAGGATCTTGGCTATCACCTCCCCGGTGTTGCCCGTGACGATCGCGGCGGCGTGAAGCTCCCCGCCATCTATGAACACATTCTGAACGGTGCCGCTTTGTTTTCGCTTCATTCCCGCGAGAATGATCCGGCCGGGGTATTCGCTCGCGTCTAACTTCTCGGCGTAACTCGCGACCTCGCCCGCGCCATCCTGCCCCTTGATCCCGACGTACCCAGAGTCGGGAAACTCGGCGATTGCAGCGGACGTGTCGCCGTCCTGTTTTATGAACATCGTGGTTGCGGTTTGCCCGTGTAGCCCGCTTGGAAGGGACGCGAAGATCGGCGTGGTGTTCTTTTCTTTGCTGAAAAGAGCAAGGCCTGGGATCGTGAACCAGTACGGCATCGCGTATCCATCGCGCGGCCCGATCGTGATCGACACCTGTGCATAGTTAAGCGGAGCCTCTGCATACTCGAATCCAAAATATACCTGGCCCCACTCGGAAACCATAAACCCGGCAGGGTCAGATTTCAGAATCGCCACACTGTCGATGTGGTACTGAAGGAGGCCGCTGGCATTTGCCCACGCGCGCCCAGACTCCCAGCCGATCCCCTCCGTTACGTCCTTGTACTGAATGGCCGCGAGTAGCTTGGTCATCGCGTCAACGAACGTCGTCACCTCTTTGATCCCGGTCGTGTCCGTGATCTGAATGTCCCAGTAAAACTGCCCCTCGTCGTCAGCCACGAAATCCGTCCCTGGGGACGCGGCGACATCTGTCCCGCCGGTCCAATCCACGGTAACCCTGAGCCATGCCGTGTCGGGCGTGTGGACGAGAAGATAGTTCGCGTCAATGTCCGATCCGACGTTGAAGCTGGAGGAGTAGTCGAACGGGGCGAGCGTCGCAGACGCGGAGACGCCGACGTCCTTTGTGAGTCGACGAATTAGATCCTCTGTGTCGATGACCCACACGCCAGCCGAGTACCCTGGGAGCCCCTTCACCTGCCCGGTGTACATGTGGCGGCTGTAGCTCCCGCGCCACGCCGTATCTATCGCGCGCCCGTATGGGTCGAGGAGTTGGCCCCAAAGCTCGACCACTGCGCCAGCCCATGCGATCTTGCGGTTAGCCACCGTCCTGTATTTCTGAACCGTCGAGCGCGAGTAGTCATAGCCAGGCCCGAACGGTCTGGTTATGCCTTGCAGTTGATTTGCTGGCGTGTCGCTCGGCCCCGTCTTTGCGGCGTACCGCAGAGCCTCATTCCCGAGATATACGATCCCAGAGCTTGCGAAGGGGGCTGTGTCCCCGTCGAGGTTGATCGTGGTTGCGTTGTATGTAACGGCAGACGCGAGGGCTATCTTCGCAGACGGTCGCCCGAAAATCTCCAGCTCGTTAGATGGATCCAAGATCCCGAGCCGCAGGCCAGACGCCGCGGTGATCCCCCTTTGCCTGTCAACCTTATGGGTCAGCGTTTGGGCATCATCGACGATCAGCGCTGGCGCGATCGTATACGTCGAATCTGCGATCCCGGGATCCGTCTCGACGAATCGGAACGGCACGCCCTCGATCGTCGCCGAATAGTTGATCGAGTTCCCGCGTTTGAGGCTACCGAAGAACGCATCGCCGAGCGTCTCTGTCGTGATGTGAGGCGCCACTGGCGAGTATAGCGAGAACTCCAACTCCAGAAATCCCTCGACGTCCTCCTGGGCCACCGATAGCGACGGCATCTCTGAGAGAAACCCGTCGACGTAGCCGTCCAGTGCGAGCGATCCATATATACTCGAGGCCGACCAATCACCGACCCGCACCTTGCCGACAGAACATGGACCCTCTAGCACCCTGGATCGATCGGCCCAAAGCGGCCGCGCTCTAAGCGTGTACCTGCGACCGTTGCCGAAGGCCGTGGAGTATGCGCGGCCGTGTCGGTAACTCTGGATCTCCGTCTCGCGCGCGGTCTGCACGTCTGCGAAGTGGACAGACCCGAGAGGGACGACGCCATCCGGCGCGCTCGGCAGCTCGTGCCGGGGAGTCCCGCCTGCCGATATCGTAAACAACGAGATCCCGGGGTGACCCCATAGTGACGCCATAGACGTCGAAGTCTCGAACTTGATCGACGCGGTGACAGCCGATCCGCCCTCGGTGAATATGATCCGATCCTGCCCTTCGTCGTAGGCGATTGTCCAATCGATCGCAGACGCCAGGGCTGTCGAAAGCTGCGAAAGGTAATCCTTGAACGGCAGCCAGCCCGAGAGCGTGATGTCCGTATAGCTCCCCTCTCCCGTGGCCTTGTGGCTAAGTGTCCGCATCCCGGGAATGTCGCAGTTGATCATAGCCTGGATGTGGCTCATCTCACGCCCCCCAGAACGTCGAACTCTACGGTTGACCACCCAGACAGATCCGACTCCTCTCTGAGCCGCAAGCCGCCGACGGTCAATGTGGTAAGGTGTGCGCCTGCAAAATACAGATCGATCTTGGCCGGGCTCCCGAGGCTCTCCCACTTCTCTAGTAGCGAAATGGACACCGCGCGCAAACCGCGAAACCTCAAGACGGGGCGCTCGAAATTAGTGGCTGGGGTGTGGGGCCAATACGCCCAACCCGATCCCATCGTCCCGCGCGCAGACGGGGATCGAACGTCGAGCGTATATAGAAACCCGTCGTCGTCTGTGTAAGGCCAGAACGATCCAGATGGGGTGCTCCCCGTCGTGATCGACGTCTGCCCAGAGTAGCTCGACGACGAGAAGGCGAGGTGAGTATCCGTTGTCCCCGTCATAGCGAGATCGAAGCTCGACGACGCCACCGAGATCGTGAGAGCCCCGGTGTCGCTCGCCGCCCAAGAGAACCCCAGGCCGCCAGGAATCCCGGCGTTGGCGGCATTAACGATCCGATTCAAGACGTTGAGCGCGCAATCCGTTGGGGTTGGCGTGACGATGACCGAATCGCCGCCGACGGTGAGCGTGGCGGTGCCGGTCCACCCAGCTCGCCAAACACATAGACCCTTTACAGACCCAGGCATCAGACCTCCGCGGTACCCAGCCCTGTACCAGAAACACCGTTTACTTGCTCGCCGACAGCCACACCGAGATCACTAGATGTACCATGCACCAACCCCTGGACATTGATCGTCACGTTGCTCGCGCGGGAACTGGCGCGACCCCCGCCACCACCGCCGCCGCCGCCGCCCATGCGGGACGCGCCCGCCGATGATTTGCCCCTACCCTTCTTCCCGCCAGACGTCCCCGCCAGAGCTGCGAACAGTGCCGCCGACGTAAAGTAGCTCGCAGCGGCGACGGGGTTTCCCGCTGCCACCGCAAAGAAACCAGATGCCATCGCAAACCCTGCACGAGTCGCCGCCGCCGCCTTGTCGTTTTTAATCAGCGCGGAGCTTGTCCGGCCCACCGCGTCGATGCTGTATTGCGCGGTTTTTGCCATGTTGCCCATGTTGTTACCTACCGCGCCGGTCACATCAGCGGCGCCGCCCATCGCGATCGACCAATCATCAGAGAATCGACCGAGATCCCCTGACATCTGACCCATAACCCCCGCGCCCTCTAGCATCATCGATCGGCTCTCCTCCATTCGCCGCAACTCGTTCTGGTGTAGCCTCTCCAGATCCTCGTCCCTTCTCTCTTTTTTTCTATGGGCTTCGTCCTCTCTCTCGCCCCTCTCTCGCGTTCGGATAGCGTCTATGCGATCACTGTAATCGAGCCGCGATTGCTCCAGCCGATCGGCATGCTCCCGACCCAAGATCTTACCCTTGAACATAAGATCTTCAGATTCTCTGTCCTTATCGAGCATTACAGCCTTGGCGTGTAAGATCTCGTCCGCTTCTTTCAGCTTTCTAAGCTCAAGGGATCGGTGTAGTTTGTCTGCGCTAAGTTCCATCGCAAGATCGCGCTCCAGACCCTTATCTGCGGCGTCTGATATTCTTTTGGCTGCCGCGATCGAAGCTCTTGTCGCCTCGTCTTTGTTCCGCTTTTTGCGGGCCTTTGCCTTCTTGCTGTTACGCTCGGCGATCTTCTCGCGGCGCTCGGCCTCTGCAATATCCGCAAGCTCCCTGTCTTTGCTCGACTGCTCGTGAAGAGCCTTTGCCCGCGCCGATGCTGTTTTTTGGGCTTTTAGGTATAGGATCCTTCCCGCGATAAATTCGTCGAGCGCTTTTCTGTCTGTGTCGGCCGCCTCGATAAATGCCGCATGCACCACTTTGCTGTCTAGCCTGTAGGTGTTCGCCAGCTCCGCGCGGGCCGCGTCTCTCTCTTTTCTGAATCGGGATCCGAACTTCGACGCCTTATCGATCAAATCCTCTGTGCGATCCTCCCAATACTCGGCCTGTGTTTCGTCACCAAACAGATCGCCCGCGAGCGTGGTGGCTAACTGCTGGGCCGAACTCGTCGCATTTTGAAGATCCGTTTCCAGCTCCCTGATCCTGGACGACAGATCCTCGGTGCTGATTCCCGCCGTTGCGAGCTTTGTGGCAAGAGATCCTGTTACGATTTGAAGTCGGGCCGATGTCTTTTCCTGCTCGCTCATGGCGTCGACTGTCGTGTCTGTCCTGCGCGCGTATAGCTCCAGTTCCTTATTCAGATCGAGCATCACGCCGACGAGCTTCAACGATGCAGATCGCCCGCTGATCGTAGCCATCGAGATTTGTTCCGCGAGGCCCACGACGTCCTGGCCTGTTACCTCGGCCACGGTGCTCGCTACCCTCATCACGCCGATCGCATCCTCGACCGACGCCCCCAAGATACGCATCTTGTTAAGCTGCTGCTGGAGCGTAGTGTCGTCGATCAGGTTGAGCGTGGCGCCCCTGGCGCTTTTCAGAACGGCGTTTGCGTTGGCGTTGATCTGGTTGAATATCGTTTCGACATTGTTCGCGATCTCTCCCTCTTTTAGAAAATCAAAGGCGCCCCGAAGCGCGCCCGCGAGCGCCGAAGCCACCCCTTTCGCGAGCTGGAAAGCCTGGTTCATTTCTTGAACCTTGCTCGGGATCCCGGTGATCGTTCCGCTCAGCCCGCGGAACCCCTTCTGCGCCGCCTTCGCCGAGGCCGCGGAGCGCTTCCCGAAACCATCCATCGACCGCTGCGCTTTGGCGATCGTTCCCGCGAGCTTGTCCTCTCCGACAAGGGCGAACTTTAGGGATACAGTTCCTCTAGCCATGCCGGGCCGCCTCTATCCGCTTTCGGTCGCGGATCGTGTAATCAATAGCCACCATCCACTCGCGAACCCACGCCGCCCACCCATCGGGCCAATCGGCGATCGGACTCACCTGGGCCGCGGCATATAGATCCATCGCGTAGTTTAGGTGTGGCGATCTGAGGTAGGATGCCGGGCACGCCTCCCAGTCCACCTGGGCTATACGGTGCCCCTCGAACTTGTATCCGGTTCCCTCGGCGGGCCATTCGTCGCACTTACGCGATCGCGGGCACTCCTCGCACGTCAGACCGTAGGGCGTCGCCGTTATCATGTCGCTCCACTTGAGGGCTTTCATGGCGAAAGGGTAAGGCATCGACCCCCTCCCGGGAGGCCACGAAAACGCTCTGGGCTAATTCGGTCACGCTCTCGAGGTTGGCGGCGTGGAGCAATACGTCTCTGACCCCCTGCGGATCGTCGATTCGCTCGCCGGTCCCCATCTCGATGGAAACCACGCCCAATGCAGCGGCCTGTACGATGAGGCTCGGTTCGTGCTCTACAGCGGTCACAATTCTTAAAACCTCGTCGCCCGACAGCGGGCGGCAGATCATCACGTCCGGCTTTTGCCCGCTCTTGAGCGTCGCGGCGTCAACCGAGATCCATGACTGTTGACCCTTCTTCGCCTTGACCGCTGGATCTCCCTCCCATACGAGCGAGAATCTGTCGGTTGTTTTCGTCACCAAAAAAGACAACACCCACCCCCTAGCCGAAGCATATTCGAAAATCGGAATTGGCCGCAGGATCCGCGCCGCCGCCGCCCGCCACACCATCGCCCGCGTAGTTCCCTGGCTGGCATGTGAACGTGGCGCCTATCATCCCGTCCTGATCGACAAGCTCGGGAACCGATATCATTGTCGCCTGCGGTATCACGAGGCCCATAATATTCCCAGCCGTTGATCCGACCTGTAGCTGGATCGCCGGGGTCGTCGTCACAAGATCGACGATGGGCTTTCCGTCTGGAGCGCCCGCGCCGGACGTGTCGTCGAACGGGTTGGCGGTCCCGCCCGTCGATGTCCCGCTCAGAAGGGACGTGAAGGTGGCGGTCACGATCCGGTTGGTGATGACGTAATCCCTGACACCCGTGGTTGCGCCGTGTCCGAGTTGCGGGGCTCCGCTGGCCTCGATGGAAATCTCGAAGCTCGCCACGTCGAAGTCGATCGCTGCTGTGTTCGATTTGTAGACCATCCGCGCGGCGTTGTTTCCTGTTGGAACAGGGAGGATCGGCTTGGTGTAGGTCTGATCGATCAGCGATGACGAGTCGGCGTCTTGGATTATCTCATTGCAGATGTAGCCGATTTCGCACATAACCGGTTCTTTCGGGTTCAGTGAGATAGTGCAACTAGTCGGGATGCAGCCACCGATCCGCAGGCGCGTGTTGTTATCGAGGCCCCGCCATAACATCGACTGCGGGGTCGGTTGTGCGGTGGACAGGTATATTGTGTTCGTGCCCAGGGCCGCTGAGCCTGTCTCTGCAAGGCCAGACAGAGGTACGAGCATCGTCAGCGTGTCGGGCGTCCCGTCGGCCCAATCCGTCCCAAATCCAAGGTTCATCTGATCGTTGTTGGTATCGTCCGCGAATAGAATCCCCGTGCCCACCTCAAAATCGCCGGGGTTGGTTCCGTCGAGGTTGACGACTGTGGTCGTCCCCGCGTCAGATCCGTCGACGCCCGCGGCCTTGTAGTTTTTGCTATTGCTTGATCCCAAAATAGCCTTGAGGAAAAGAGCCTCTGCGTGGTTCGTTGGGTTTGTCGTTGGGGTCGTTGCCGAGAATCCGTGCATTGGAAACCTGATCGAGAATGTGCCGCCGTACGGCGACCCTGAGATCGGCGGGAGGGTATGGTAGCCCGACCGTACTGCGGTGCGCTCGTGGACCTCTCGAGCCGATGTGGGCGGGAGGAACATCTCGACCTCTAGCGAGCCAGCGGCGCCACCCGCACCCGCGACGATATTAGCCGCTGATAGCGTGGTGTTAAAGATCGTCTGATCGGCAACGTAGAGCTGCCCGAATTGCATAGGGGAAAAGTTGCCCATTGTCTCTCGCTCCTCTAGGCGTCGCGCCTATCGTATATAACCCTGATCGACCAACTCGCCGTGCGGTTGCCGTGCTCGTCGTCGAAATCTGCCGCGCCGTTTATCTCGGAATTGTGGATCTGATCGTATGTTCCGGGCAGACCCTTCAATGCGTCCACCACTTTGTCTCCGTCGTCGAGCATTCGTTTCGACACATCTGGGGTGGGTAGGTACGAGACGTGTAGATCGAAGGTTATAGCGTACGGATCGGCCGCCATAACGAGAGCCCCGGCGGGCTCCTGCGGTGCAGAGCGAACCAAGAGAAACTGCCGATCGATTGGCAGCCCCTCGGACAACCCATGCACCTCTGCGAAGACATCGCCCGTGTGCGCGATTGTGTCTGGAGCGATGCCCTCCACCGCCGAAGCAATCGCCACTCGTACATCGTTCGCCCTCACATCACCACCCGGGTCGACCACGGTCCAGTCTCGCGGGCGTCAACGACGCGATCGTCGTCGTCGTCGTACCACTGCGCGGCCTTCACTGCGAGCTTGATCTCGTCGCGTAGTTTCTTCGTGAGCTGCTCGATGTACTCAACGTGATCAGTGGTGGACGCCTGGGGAATCAACCCATCGTCTGCGAGTACCAATCGCAACGCAACGAGGCCCGCGTCGCGGAACGATCCCGGATCGCCGTAAAGGTGCGCCAGTCGGCCAGTAGCCTCGATTTGCCGAAGCACAGACTGTGACGCGCGCTCAGCCATATTGGCTAGGGATTCGCCCTCGTACCTCTGCGCGGCGCTCGGGAATTGAAAGGCGAGGATCCGCTTTGCGTCCTCTTGTGTCACGGGATCGCGGAACAGCATGCGAACGATATGGAAGATCGTTTGCAGTCGAACGGGGTTCCCGCTGGAGGGGGTGATCTCCCACTCGGCGCGGTAGTACAGATCGCGGGTTGCGGTCTGCGCGCCGCTCATCGAGAACGACACGCGCAAACCCTTGAGCATGTCGCCGTCCTGCGGATCGAATGGAGGGGGGTCAGTAAGCCGGATCGTCGTCCCGTCGATTTCCGAAATCTCGACGGTGGCGTCTTGTCCGTCTTGTGATGTGAGCAGATACTTTGTGCCAACCGATAAACCGGCCGCCGATGCGACGGAGAGCTGCTGACCCGCAGTGCCCGCGGAAACGGACGCCACCGTCGTCGATGCGGAGTCGATCGTCGCAGTCGTTTGACTAACGAGGGCCGACCCTCCTGGCTTAACGATCGTGACCTTGGCGGTGGATGGAAGGGCGCGCGGGTAGATGTCCAGCGTTGCTGTCGTGCTTTGCACAATCTGGATTGCTGCCATCGCGCGGTCCCTCCATCCTGCCCTCGGTCCTATGCGACATTCGATCCGACGAGGCCGTTCGGGGGGGTGTCGATAAACACCTGACCGAAGAAAGCCACCGACATCTCGATGTTCTGGTTCGATGCGTGTTCCTCAATAATGAGGGCAGGCGGGGAGGGGATCCAGACAGTGATCGGCGTAAGCGCGCCAGTCTCGACGACGAACCAGTCGTCGTCATCCGCGGAGAGGTACGGCGAGCAAACAACCTGCCAGGCTCGGTCAGCCTGCGGGTTGATATTCGCGCCGGTTCCCGCTGATGCCTCGCGCAATGTCGGGCTCTGTGTGATCTGCTTTGCCACGTCCTCGTTTTTAGGTGCAACGACGAGCGCCAGCGATCCCTGTCCCAACCCTGCAAAGTCGCCGTTGTGGTTCTTCCAGTTGCGGAGATACTCGCGAGCCGTCGCGAGAGACGACGCGCTAAGAGCCGCGGTCAAAAGGTTAGACTGCGCGCTTGAGTCTGCCAGCGTGTGACCGTCGGAGATTACTTCCGTTGTCGATCCCGCCCCGTTGTCGAAACTGTCCGTAAAGGTGGTTTCCAACTTGGCGTAGACCATCGACTCCAGCGTGCGCTCTGCGGCGGCGAGCAAATCCGCTGCGCGCCGGTCAACCAGGCCCGCGTCCATCCTGGCGTCGAATTGCCGGATCGTGACCTTGCGGGCCTTGCCGTCTGGGGTGATTGTTTGCGCGTGGCTGTCGCCCATCGCAACGTCTGCGATCGCCGCGTCCCCGTCCCATGTCGCCAGTACGCCCGGCGTCTTGTCTGCCCACCGCGTCAGGCTCGCTGATTTGGTTGTGTCGATGCGACAGAAATTCTGCCAGGTCGGTACGAATTGGCTCATTGCCTGGGACCACTCCTGCGAGAGACTCTGGAAGCGATCGGAATAAAGTGATCCGGTTGCCATTTTCAATTCCTCCTAGAATTTACGATTTGCCAAGCGCTCTTTGCGTCTGGCTAGGTTCTCGACTGCTATGATCCGCGGGAGACGCCACACCCGGCCGCCGAATATGCCAGCCATCGACGTCTCGCGGGGGCAGGGTTCCCACCCATTCGATCGGAGTTTCGCCTCGGCTCGCGTCTTGGTGGGCTCTGTATCTGGGATGTGATAATACGCCCAGTTTTCGATGTCCCCGCCGATGATAGATCCCGCGAGAATATCCAATCTCCCCGCCAGGCTTGCGCGCAATTCGTCGGCCCGCTCGCGAGCCTCTGCCGCGCTATCACTTCCAGATGTCGCGCCAGCGTTTGCGCTCGCCGAATCTCGTTTCTTGGGGGGCATACGTCTCTCCGCTTGGCAGTTCTGGGGCAGCCGCAAACAAGGCTTTGTTTTCGACGGCCCATTGCCGCAGTTTCTCTTTTCCTTCGTCGCTCGTCGGATCGGCTTCGTCGACCGTTGGGGCGAGTTGCGCGTATACGTCCTTTCTGAGCTTCCAAGTGTTTACGAGCAAATCAGCGCGCATTGATTCCATACGTGCGCGTTCTTTTGTTTGCGCGTCCTTCTCGCGAGCCTCTGAGACGGCAAGCCGTCCCTCCAGCTCGTTGAGTCGCTCTAGGAGTTCCGCTGCGTTCCGCTTCTTTTCAACGATCGCAAGCTCGGGCGTAGAGTCCCCGGCGCCCTCTGGCGTTTTGGCCTCCTGGGCGATCGGCGGGTCCAGGGGAGCACCTGCCTCTGCCTCTGGGGCCTCGGCCTCCACGTTGGCCTCTGGGGCCTCGGCGGTGGGCGCGGGGGGTGTGGGGGTGATGGGAGACGCCACCGGAGGCACGGGTGCAGGATCGGAGCTGGTGGGTAAATGACGAGGGTTTGCGGAGCCTTCTGCGTCAACGGTTGATGCAGTTAGATCCAAGTTGCCCTGCGGCGCGTTCGATGGGGTGTCGTTTTCGCCTACCTGGGCGATCGTTTGCTCGTCCACCTTTTGCCCTCGCTCCCGGTGCCGGTCGAACCGGTCGGAGATAGTGCCATACAACGTATGGCACCATACACTTCGCGTTGGAGTTATTCTAGGGCATGCGCGCCATAACGCAACGGAAAAACGGGGCTATGCTGGATCCTGATCGGGCGTGGTTACGGGAGAGGTAACCGCTTGCGGACGTAGCGCGATTTCGATTTGAATGTCTTGGAGTTGAATGGCTCTTTTAGTCCCTGGATCAACCCCTTGTCGAGATGGGCCTCGAGCCAACTGTAGATCGTATCAACCTCCTGCCGTGTCGGCTCAAGGATCTCGCGGCCCTTCGCCGCTCCCTTCTTACGCTGGCTCTCCAGGGCTGAGAGGGCCTTTGTTCTGTTTCGCACCTTTGGATCTTTCCCTTGTTTGCGGCGGGCCTTTACCAGTTTTTTTAGAGCCTTTGGATCCTTTTTGATATGCCTTTGCGCGAACGACGCGGAGAGCGAGCTTCTGTAAAACTGGGCCACCACCGCGTTGCTCTTGTTCGCCCGTATGTCGAACCCATCCCACATCCCCCCGGACACCTCGAACGGCCCCATCCGTCGACCGCTGGGGCCTTTCTCGTCATTCCTGACCCGATCCTCCACGGCAAACGCGATCGCGCGCCCAATGGCAAGACCTAGCTTCCGCTGCCGCATAAGCGGGGTGGCTCGCAATACGGATCGCTGGTTGATCGTGACGTATGGGCCGATCTTTACATTGCCTGGGCCGCCGTATTTCTTACCCATTGGACACAGACCCCTCGGTCTCTGGGGGGTCGGCGATCTCCTTCCCTCTGCGATATTCCTCGAGGTTCGAGCCGACGCGCTCGCGTGCCTCCAGCTCGGTGATACCCTCCTCCTTCGCGAGATGTTGCGCGGGGGTTGTTAACCCGTCCTCGAACGATAGGCGGCGTGACTGGGCCTCGTGCAGAGCATCCGCGGGCATGCTTTGTTCGACATAGTCCACACCCACGATCCCGCGGGGCCAACCCTCGGCGCGAACTCCAGCGTTTAGGACGATCCGCAGGGCGTTATAAAATCCGTTCTCCGCGTCTCTCAACGCGATGAGTTGATCCTGCCGGATGGCGTCGCGGTCATAGAGATCGATCATCTTCGACAACCCGGTGAGCGATCCCTTGAGAAAGCTAGACGGGTTCAGGTTATTGTGGATCGTCACGTACTTGAGAAATTGCTCGGTCGAATCAAGGTAGCTCGAAAGGTTCGACTCGCCTGATATGACCTCGTATTTTTGATCCTCGTCTAGCCCGATTACCGAATCGCTACCCATGACGATCTTTTCTAAACTCGCGCGATCTGCGTTGGTAATTACCTTCTGCCCCCAGGCGCCGAACCTTGCCGCCATGTCTGTGTCACTGAACGCGACGCTGAGCGCCACCTGTGCATCGTAGAGATCCGAGGGCAGCGGAGAGAAGAAATCGCCGTGGTGCGGGACGCCAAGGCGGGCGACGAAGATCGGCAGCTCGCCGCCGAACTCGGGCGGGAGGGATCCGTCTTCGCGGTAAACGCCGATCGGCTTGCCGCCGTAATCATAGACAGCCTGCTCGTGATTGATTCGCATGGTTCCGAACTCGATCGAATCGTGCGACGCCTTGATCGGTATCCGAAATCTGAACTCGCGCGAGTGTTGCACGCTTTCGTTGGCGACGGGATCGGGATCTACCTCGACCTCGTGGGGTGCGAATATCTTGACGATCAGCCCGTCGGTTGATCCGGGTCGAGGGCAGATCAACCCGACGATCGTGCGCTGCACGACCAACATCTCGTTAAGGCGCTTCATTAAGAGATCGAATCTTAGGCCGGCGTAGATGCGCCGAAGGGCGTCGGCCTTGCCGTCGTTGAATACATCGCCCGACGGGAGCGACCAATGACGAGTGGGCGGGCGCCTATACCAGACCGCTGTCTCCTTCGCGACCGACTCGACGATCGGGACGTCCCTCTGGAGCCTTCGCTCGTGCGACATCGGGAATAGGTCTTTGATGATGTCCGCGATGCACGAGAAGTCCCGACGATAGAAATCGTCAAGCCGTTTGGAGATCGTCACAAAATCCGAGGACCGTCTAGCTTGTGCGGTCCATTGCCAAGACGCCATGTTCTCCTCCCGTTATCGGCGGCCAAATTGGCCCATCCGTCGTTCCACAATATCGCCCGCGCCACCCGAATCTGCCGAGGACGAATAGCCCCGGCGACCGTAGCGGGCCTTAACGTAATATGCTAAACCGTCCACCCCGTGATCGTGGATGTTGTCCTTCCGTACAGCGTCCAACACCTCGCCGTCTTTGACCTTGCGGCGTAGCTGCTCCATGCATTTCACGATACCACGGGATCGATTCTTTTTTAGTAACGATTCCGCAAAATAAAGGCGGGGCTCGCCCTCGATCGGATCGAGCAAACCGCGAACGCGCTCGATGCCTGCCCAGACGTCCTGGTCGGCCTTGGCCTTCATGGTACGGACCCGGGTCGATCTAAATGCCCGCATCATAGATTGATTTTGTAGCGGGACCGCGCGGTCGGCTCCAATCAGCTCGGGGTCGCGGCCCATTGATTTCGCGTGGTCTTTTATAATCCCGATCAACTGCTGATCGGGGATGTCGTCGTCGCAGAATTCCCAGCACACGATGTCCCTGTCTTGTTCGCCCTCGCCTCGATGGTGAGCAATACAAAGGACGTGCGGGTGTGAATATCCCCAGTCGATGCCGTAACTGTAGGGGGTGTTCACGTCGTGCATATATGGGACGACGTGGCGGGCTCTCTGAAATTCGGGAAAAATTGTCTGCGCGGGCCGAAGGATTCGAGCCAAAACTTCTTGGGAAAAGACTGCCTTCGACATCGACGCGCGGAGACGCTGGAGGTATGCGTCGGTAATATATGGGTTGTCGGCAGTCTTTGCGATCACGAGGTGGAAGTCCTTTGCATCCTCGCCGCCCTCGCGCACAGCATCGACGAATCGACGGACCACGCCTCTGTAACCTCGCGGGGTCGTTGAGGTGAACACCTGCAATGTCCCGGCCCCGCGCACGGCAGCTGCGAGGGTGCCGAAGGTGTACCACGGCTCATTGTCGCTCTCGATCTCGTCCACGTACGCCCCGCATAAGGTCAGCGATCGGACGCGATCCACCCGCTCGAAACTCTGGCAAAAAATTTCCGTATTATTCCGCAGGATGTATCTGTGATCGCTCCGATAATGCCTCTTTAAGAGGGAGAACCCCGATCGATCCTTGAACGCTTCAAGGCATCGGAGCAACTCCCTTTCGTGGACACGCACGAGCTGGCGATAGGTCGGCGCAAACAGACCGAAGGCTAGGCCCGCGTTTTTTGGATCGAGACACGCGAGGATGGTTTTTATGATTCCTGCGGTGGTTTTGCCGGAACCTCGGCCGCCGAGGAACATCACGTTTGGGGCAGTGCTACGAATGAATCGCGCCTGCGCGGGGTGTGGCTTGCCGATGCCGAAGTCGGTGATCTTATAGTTAGCGTCCACCTACTCGAACTCGGGCTCGTCGCTCGTGTCGTCTGCGTCGTCTCCGACGTCCAGCGTCACGGTCATCTCGTCGGGGATAAATGAATCGGCGCCCTCGCGCATCATCACGAGCTTGCGGAGTTGGTCCAAGTAGCGGTGCATGGCGGCGTTGTATCGGTAGTCGGGCCGCTCCCCTGGTTCGAGGGTGGATTGCATCCGGCGCAGTTCCATGCCGACGACGGAGATCAACGTCTGGATGTCGCATCCGTCGCTGAATCGATCAAAGGCTTTCTTTAGCTCGGGAGCGGTGCCCTTGAGGATCTCCTTTCGAAGCTCGTCGCGCGCGCCGTGGATCTTGGTCTTTGGCGTCGCCTTCCCGTTGCCCTTGGCCGCGGCCTTTCTCTTGGCCTTGACTCCCTGGGTTTCCCGGCTTTTGCTATTTCTCGGTCTGTCTCTCATGTGCTCCCCCGTGCATGGCGCTTTCACTCATACCTAGCCGCGCGCGTAAGGCGACGTAATCATTCGGGAATAAAT
>Ga0208449_1000429_pt1 | contig 30202 bp, 43 predicted proteins | sample MalvireepMed_s17_FD_184247 | JGI IMG/M metagenome (GOLD analysis project Ga0208449, IMG submission 184247) | Marine viral communities from the Global Malaspina Expedition - Malaspina viral metaG DeepMed_s17 (SPAdes) (version 2) | ecosystem: Environmental > Aquatic > Marine > Oceanic | place...
CTCGATGTCAATATTCGATAGGGGGGGTCTGGCGCATCCCCGAGTTCGTTTTTCGGGATTTTTCGGTGCCGGTTAGCAGACGCGGCCGCCCTCGGAAGCCGGCGGCGATGAAGAAGCTCCACGGCACCGCTCGAGCTGACCGAACTCCAGCAAAGACGCCAAATCCGAGCGGCAAGGCGAAGATCCCAGTCGGTCTCAGCGCCCAGGCGCGGCGCATCTGGAAGTCGCTCGGCCCGAAGCTGCACGAGCTCGGGCTGCTGACCGAAGTCGATGCGTCGATGTTCGGCACTTATTGCCAAGCATATGGGGACTGGCTGGAGCTGACTCGGAAGCTGAACAAGCTCGGAGTCGGCAAAATCTACCAGACGACTCAGGGCGGCTATCGTCAGGTCATCCCCGAGGTCGGAGCCCGGAATACAGCGTTTCAAGTGATGAGCAAAGTCGGCCCGCGCTTCGGGCTCGATCCCTCGAGTCGCTCTGGCATCGACGCCTCGAACTCGAGCGCTCCTAGGGACGCAGCCGAGGAGTTCCTATTCCGCCCGAAGGCGCTCGCATGACACCGGCGACGATGGCGCCCCCGGATGCCGGTCTCGAACTCATCACTGAGCTCCTAGAAACCGACCGCACGCTGGGCGAGCTCGAGCTGCTGGCTCGCGAGCGCATTCTACGAGCTCACGAGGAGTATCCCGCGAAGGGTTACTACTTCGACATCGAGGCGGGTGAGCGCGTGGTTCGGTTCGTCGAAGGCTTCTGCCGGCACTATAAAGGCGCTTGGGCTGGTCAGCCGATGCTGCTCGAGCCGTGGCAGAAGGTGGTCTGCCTCGAGGCGTTCGGCTGGAAGCGAGTCGACGGCCTACGGCTGCATCGCACGGTCTGGCTCGAGCTCGCACGTAAGAACGGGAAGTCGGCACTCGCCGCTGCGCTCGCGTTGTACATGCTGATCGCTGACGGCGAACTCGGGGCCGAGGTCTACAGCTCAGCGACGAAGCGCGACCAGGCGAAGATCGTGTTCGAGTTCGCGAAGCAGATGGTGATGCAGAGCCCGTCGCTGAAGGAGCACGTCAGGGTGCAGCGCAGCAATCTCAGCGTACTCCGCACGAGCTCGAAGTTCGAGTCGCTCTCGAGCGAAGGCTCAACGCTCGATGGCCTGAGTCCGCACTGCTCGGTGATCGACGAACTCCACAGTCACAAAGATCGCACGGTGTGGGATAAACTCATCACTGCACAGGCAGCTCGTCGTGAGCCGATGAATCTGCTCATCACTACGGCCGGACTCTATGACCCCGAGCAGATCGGTTTCCAGCTTCACGACCACGCGGTGCATATACTGAACGGCACCATCGAGGACGATTCGTGGTTCCCGTATATCTGCGCGGCCGACGCCGGCGACGATCCCTATGAGCGAAGCACGTGGGAGAAGGCGAACCCGAACCTCGGCGTCAGCATATACCCGACTTTCCTCGAGCAGCGCTCGAGCGAGGCGCTCAGCCAGCCGAGCTCGCTGAACGCCTTTACCCGACTACACCTCAATCAATGGAGCCAGCAGATCGAGCGATGGCTGGACATGGATGACTGGATGTCCTGCGATGGCGAAGTCGACCTCGAGGCTCTCGAGGGCCGCGACTGTTACATGGGCCTCGATCTCAGTTCAAAGCTCGACCTCACTGCGCTCGCGCTTGTGTTCCCGCCGCTCGAGTCCGACCTCTGGCGGCTATGGGTGCGCTGCTACATACCGAAGGAGACGATGCTCGAGCGCGAACGCGTCGAGCATATACCGTATTCGGCATGGCATCGCGACGGCTGGATCGAAGCGACCGACGGCGACGTCATCGACTACCAGTGGATCGAGAAGGACATCTACGAGCTCAGCGAGAAGTATCGCGTGCTCGAGGTAGCATACGACCCGTGGTCGGCGCAGCAGACGGCGCTCCGCTGCCGAGACGATATGGGCCTCGAGCCGGTCCCGATCCGGCAGGGATTCATGTCGCTGTCGGAACCGACGAAGGAGCTCGAGCGGCTTGTCGTGAGCGGCAAGCTCGCGCACGGCGGCAACCCGTGCCTCGCGTGGCAAGCGAACAACGTGAGCATATCTCACGATCCGGCGGGCAATATCAAGGTCCGGAAGGGCCGCAAGCAGAAGCACAAGATCGACGGCATCGCGGCAACGATTAACGCCCTCGCCAGAGCGAGTCTCTGGGACGGGGGAAGTGTCTACGAATCTGAGGGGATAATGGTGATATGACGAAGCCCGACTTGAGGGATGTTCACATCTACGGCGGCATGCTCGGCGTCGCGATCGGAGTGATGGCCTACGCCGGCTGGCAGGGAGCTCTAATCGCTCTCGGCTCGATCTGCTGGTTCATGGGGGTTTATCGGATGGGGAGGCTTTAGATGTCGATATTCAGCGTGCTCGAGGAGCGGGCCAATCCGCCCGCCGGCGACGACTTCTGGTATGAGCCGACGACCCGCTACCGCAACATCGGCAACATCACACCGAGCACCGCGCTCACTTCGACCCCAGTGTGGGCTGCGGTCAACCTGATCTCGAACACGATCGGCTCGATGCCGTGCATCTTGTACCGCGAACTCGACGACGGGGGCACTGGCGCTACGATGAGCGGTGCTAAGGAGCGAGCTCGGGATCTGCCGCTGTATAACATGCTGCGCTGGCAGCCTAATTCCTGGCAGAGTGCGATGGACTACTTCGCCATGTCGACCGGCCATCTACTGCTTCGGGGTAACTCCTTCAGCCGCCTCGAGGTCAATCGGGCTGACGAGCTCACTGCGATCGTCCCGCTGCATCCCGACAAGATGAAGCTGAAGGTGCTCAGCGACGGCACGATCGAGTACCACTACACCGAGGGCGCGGGTCAGCCTCGAGTGTTCAGTGCGGAGCAGATTCTGCACGTGCGCGGCCTGAGCTCGGACGGGCTCATCGGGTACAGCCCCATCACCATCGGCGCAGGAGCTGTCGCGATGAACCAAGCGGCCGAGAACTACGGGCTGCGATTCTATCAGAACTCGGCAACGCCCTCGGGGATCTTGAGTCATCCGGGCAAGCTCAAGCCCGAGAGCCGCGACAACATCCGCAAGTCGTGGCAATCGGCGCACGCCGGCAGCAAGCAGAACTCGGTCGCGCTGCTCGAGGAGGGCCTGAGTTTCACAGCCATGTCCGCTAATCCGGAGGAAGCTCAAGCGCTCGAGTTCCGGCGCTATAGCTGCGAGGAGATAGCTCGCCTTTTCAACTGTCCGCCTCATTTATTACAAGTCCTCGAGAGGGCAACGTTCTCGAATGTGACAGAACAAAATCGGTCTTTTGCGACCAACTGCATCCGGCCGTGGTCTATCAGATGGGAGCAAGCGATCCGCAACTCGATCCTCGAGCGCTTCGTCGAGGCCGGCACGTTCGCCGAGTTTCTGATGGACGCGCTGCTGCGGCCGGACACAATGGCTCGAGCTCAGGCGAACCAGATCATGCTGCACGCGGGTGCGCTCACGATCGACGAATGGCGGGCGATGGAGAACAGGAACCCGCTCGAGTCTGAGAGAGCTGGATCGACGCACTGGATGCCGCTCAACATTGCTCCGGTCGGTGTGGCCGAAGCTGGGCCAGCCGGCGAAGCAGAAGCCTCGAGGAAGCTCGCTAAGGAGCTCAGGAGCCACGGCTTCGAGGTGCCCGATGATATGGGGCATCTAGCGCTTCGGAGCATCGCAGATCGCAAGCGCATCGCAGACGCTACGCGGCCGCTCATTCGTAACGCGGCCGAACGGCTCATCAAGCGCGAAGTGAAAACCGTGCGCCGCATGATGAAGCGCCAGCTCCGCGCAGCCGATGGTCATGAGCTCCGAGGTTCGGACGGGTTATTCGCCGAGCTCGAGACCTTCTATCACGGCCCTTTCACTGACATCATCGCGGAGGCGATGTTGCCGGTCATGCGCTCGTATGCTCGCCAGATCTACACCCAGGCGTCGATCGAGGTCGGCTATCCCCCAGAGTTCACCGACGAGCTCGAGGAGTTCATCAGAGAATACTGTGCGACCGCGAGCCGCCACCACGCGATGAACTCGAGGCAGCAGCTTCAGTCGATTATCAGCGCGACCAACTTCGACGAGATCATTAACGAGCTCGAGATCCGACTCGCGGAGTGGCTCGACAATCGAGCCGAGAAGGTCGCTCGCCGTAACACCACCGAGGGCAACGGCGCGTTCGCTAAGTTCGCCTACATCGCCGCCGGCGTTCTCACGCTCCGCTGGGTGACGACGGGCCTCGAGACTTGTCCGTTCTGCCGGAAGCTCTCGGGCGCCACTGTAGGCATCCAGACGGCGTTCGTGCAGTCGGGTCAGACCGTACAGTCGGACGCCGGCGATCTCGTGCCACGTAGGACCATCGGACATCCGCCGCTCCACAGCGGCTGCGACTGCTTTATCAGCCCAGGAGGGTAGCATGGACATCGAACGCAGAGATTACAGCCTCGAGGAGATCGAGGTCAGAGAGACGTCCGAGGGGCGCACGATCCGCGGGATGGCGGTGCCGTTCAATCGGAACTCGCAGGATCTAGGTGGCTTCATCGAGCGCGTCGACAGTAAAGCGATTGATCTCGATGGCAGCGACGTCGTGATGCTCTGGCAGCATGACGCAGCTCAGCCGATCACTCGAGAATCGACCGGCCTCAAGCTCGAACTCAGGAGCTCGGGCCTATGGTTCGAGGCTGCAGCGAGTGACTTCACAGACCGCCAGCTCGATCTCTTGTCGAGGGGGGTGGTCGGTGCGATGAGCTTCGGCTTCCTGACCGAGACCGATAGCTGGGAGACCGAGCGGAAGCCTGTGCCGCGGCGCACGCTGACCTCGATCAATCTGCGCGAGATCTCTCCGGTCACGTGGCCGGCGTACAACGCGACGAAGGTTGCCGTGCGCTCAGCTCAAGCAGCCGGCGTCAGCATACGCGTAGTGCCCGACAACATCTCGACCGAGGTCGACGAGGACCGTCGCACCGAGTGGGGGAAGCCGAGGCTCGAGGAGTTCACGAGCTCGGAGTGGTCGGAGCTCAGCGACAGCGAACGAGACGCCATCGCGGGCCATTTCACGTGGAGCCCTACGATGCCGCCTGAGACGTTCACGTCGCTCTCCCTACCGCATCATCGGGCATCAGACGGCAAGGTCGTCTGGCGCGGCCTAACGGCTGCTGCGGCCCGATTAGATCAGACCGATCTGCCAGACTCAGCGATGGGTGCAGTACGTGCTCACCTCGCCGCGCACTACCGCGCATTCGGAGAGGAGGCACCGTGGGATCGCTCGAGTCCGGACGTGTCGACGCAGCGCGATCGACTTCGTCTCGTGACACTGGACCTCGGGTAGCGTGATGTTGTAGGTTGGCCGCAGTTACAAGGAAGCGCCGAGGGACCGGACGGGTCAGACAACCTCGACGACTTCAGAAGCGGCGCGTGACGCTTGCTCGAGCGCGGCTGCCTCATCGGACCACGAAGTGAACGTGGGCCAGCGAGGCAGTGTCCCCTGGTTCACCCAACCAGAGGGCACAAATGGATACTCGCCAGAAAGCTCGCGAGCTCAAGCAAGAGTGCGAACAGCTCTTAGCGGGCGCAGAGGCAGAGGGCCGCTCACTCACAGCCGAGGAGCAGAGTCAATATGACTCGAAGTTCGTCGAGCTCGAGAGTGCGCTGGCTACGATTAAGCGGGCCGACCAGCTCGCCGTAGTATCCGCAGGACTAGCCGAGCCAGCGACGCCGAGCGTCGGGCCGGTAGCTGCGACTGATCCCGAGCAGACCCGCGACAGCGAGTCGGTCGAGGTAGCGGTGCTGAAGGACCGGAATGCCGAGAGAGGCTTCAACCACATCGGTGAGCAGCTCCAGGCGATCGCGTTCGCTTCGCATCCAGAGTCGCGCTGGGAGAACATCGACAAGCGCTTGCTGTTTCTAAACGAGCGCGGCGGGAACCCAGAGAACACCGAGATCCGGCAGTCAGGCGCATCGGAAAGTGTGGCGAGTAAGGGTGGGTTCTTGGTCCAAAAAGATTTTTCGGACGCGATAATTCAGAAAACGTACTCGACCGGCGAAATCGCCTCTCGAGTGAATCGCATCCCGATCGGAGAGGGCTCGAACGGCCTCACGATGAACATGATCGACGAGAGCTCACGTGCGGACGGTTCGCGCTGGGGCGGGGTCCGCTCATACTGGACAGGCGAGGCTGCAGCACTGACTTCGTCAGAGCCGACTTTCGCTCAGCAAGAGCTCAAGCTCAACAATCTGACGGCGCTGTTCTATGCGACCGAACAGGTCCTCTCAGACGCCACAGCGCTCGAGAGTTTGGTCTCAGAAATCATGCCTCAAGAGATCGCGTTCAAGGTAGAACAGGCGATCGTTTCCGGATCTGGCTCAGGCCAGCCTTTAGGCTACACGCAAGCGGCGTGCAACGTCACTCAGGCGAAGGAGTCAGGACAGACGGCGACAACGATCGTCGCAGCGAACGTCGAGAAGATGTGGTCCCGACTTTGGGCACCATCGCGCGCAAATGCAGTGTGGCTAATCAATACCGATACAGAGCAACAATTAATGGCAATGGTAGACGCCGGATCTAACAGCGTTTATCTCCCGCCATTAGGGCTCTCAGACAGTCCTTATCAGCGGCTTTTCAATAGGCCAGTCATCGCGACAGAACATGCAGCGACCTTAGGAACGGCCACCGATATCATGTTGGTCGATTTGGGTCAGTACACATTGATTGATAAGGGCGCAGTTCGCTCTGATAGCTCGATTTCGGTTCGCTTCCTTTATAACGAAACGACCTTCAGATGGCTCTACCGCTGCGATGGCCAACCGGCCTGGAACTCAGCATTGACGCCAAAAAACGGGTCAACGACGCAAAGTCCTTTCATCGACTTAGCAACGAGGAGCTAGACTAATATGAGTGCAGCAAACGGCTTTTCAATCGGAGAGGGACAGGGGCACTACGTGCTCGGTGTGGCTCCCGTCGACATCGACGCAGGAGCGCAGACCAGCGATGCGTTTTCTATGAAGAATTACACGCACGCGACCGTGCTGATATCGCTCGGTGTGACCGGTGCGGCTAGTACGGTCACCGTCAAAGAAAACACCGATGCTAGTGGTTCTGGCGCGACCGCGATCGCGTTCAGCTACTACTCAGAAGAGACCGCGAGTGGGGACACCACTTCAGCCAGGACCGATGCTACTGCGAGTGGCTTCGCGACGTCCACTAACGATGGTGTGTTCTACATCATCGAGATCGACGCAGAGGATCTCAGTGACGGGTCGGAGTGGGTCACGATTCACATGTCAGATCCTGGCAGCGCGACCTTCGCTTCTATCGGCGTGATCCTATCGGGAGCTCGCTACGCAGAGGTCGAGGCACCAACAGCCATAGCGTAAGCATGAGCTGACGGGGTAACAGGCGAGGGGGCTGCGGTCCCCTCGCCAACTTCCGCTAGAACAGGAGCGCAGGATGGGAATAGCGATAAGGCGGCTCGATGGGTCGCTCGAGGGACAGGTATATGTGGAACGGGACGATCTGGCAGAGGCCATGATCTCTACCGGCCAAGCTGAGCGAGCGACGTTCGGCGAGCACGAGGTAGCGGTCGCTCCAGCGATGGAAACACCCGAGTCCGCTAAGCCCGTCGCAAAGATGAGCAGAGCCGAGCTCGAGGCAGAGCTCGAGCGTCGCGGCATCGAACTCGAGAGCGGCAGTGGTAAGAACGGCCGCATCTTGAAAAGCGACCTAGTCGATGCGTTAAGCTGATGAACCAGACGCCGTGGGAGCGCATCGTCACGACGACCGCTCCGGTGACGGAGCCGGTGTCACTAAACCGAGTGAAGCGCTCGCTCGGATTAGACAATGTTCGAGACTTCGACGGTACGCTGACCGAGCTCATATTGAGCGCGGCCGGAGCTGTGAGCTCCGACCTTGGTCGAGCTCTTACGACTACGACCTATACGCTTTATTTGGACCGCTGGCCTGGGCGCATTGTCCAGCTACCGTATCCGCCGCTGATCGCGGTCGACTCGATCAAGTACTGGGGCGACACAACCGAGACGCTCGACACGTTCTCGAGCTCGAGCTACACGGTCGCGACTAACGGTGAGCCAGGGCTGATTGCTCTAAACGAGGACGCCACGTGGCCGTCGCTCATGGACCGCGGGGTCAACCCGATCGAGATACAGTACCAGGCCGGCTACGGAGCAGATCAAGATGACGTGCCGGCGACGATTCAAGCTGCCGTCACAATGACCGCGGCGATGTGGTTCCAGCAGCCACAACCAGTGGTGACCGGCACCATCGCGACCGAGCTCCCGCTGAGCGTCTCGAGGCTGATCGACTCCGAACGGTTCGTGCGCTACTAATGGCGACGGCTGCTTCACGTCTGCGGACGAAGCTGATGTTCCAGTACGACTCGAGAACGAAGGACACCGACGGCTTCGAGACCGCCAACTGGACCGATAAAGGCGAACGATACGGCGAAGTCGTGCCGCTGCAGGGCCGCGAATACTGGAGCGCGTTCAGCGTGCTCGGGTCGCAGCCGCTACGCATCCGCTGCCACTACGACACGATCATCAAGGACGCGAGCGACGGCGATCGCTGGCGCATCAAGAACGGCGACACGATCTACGACATCGTGTCCCTCGTGAACGTCGACCTCCAGAATCGGTGGCTCGAGTTTCTGTGCACTACAGGGACGGGGGTGCTCGACTGATGGCGGCCGCTGTAGAGATCAAGCTCGAAGGCGACGAGGAGCTGATGCTAAAGCTGAAGCAGCTCGCCAAAGGACTCAGGCCGAAAATCACCGAAGGCAGCCTGTTCTCCGGAGCGAACATTATTCGGAACGAAGCTCGCAGCCGCGCACCGCGCAGACCTGGGGGAGGAGCGCTACAGCAAGCGATCGTGTCGAAGGCGATGCCGATGAAGTTCGGGGTGCCCGAGGTCGCAGTGTCGTGGCGTAAGGGTAGGTCGAGCCGCTCGACGGCGTTCTATGGCATCATGGTCGAGAAGGGCACGAAGGAACGGGTCAGGAAAGACGGCGGCCGCACGGGCAGCGCACCAGCTCAGCCGTTTCTCATCCCTGCATACGACGCGAAAAAAGAACAGGCGACTCGAGCGATCAAGCAGAAGCTATCCGACGCCATCGTGACGAAGGTGAGACGCCTTGGCTGACCAGATCGAGGACGTCATCTACAGCCGCCTACAAGCGACGTCGGGCCTCACAGCGCTCGTCAGCACGCGCTGCTATCCCATCCGCCGGCCAGCGGACGCATCGCTGCCTCTGGTCGTATTTGAGAGGCTGTCCGAAGTGACGCCACTGGCGATGGTAAGTGATCCGGGCAACGTCACCGCGAGGTTCCGCTTTAGCTGTCAGGCAGACACGCCAGAGAACGCTCGGGCCGTGGCTGCTCAAGTGAAGGTCGCGATCGGGTACTACGCGGACAGCACCACGACCCCGGTCGTGCAGGGCTGTTGGCCCGACGGCTCGTTCGAGGACTTCGTGATGTCGGCCGATCTCGTCGAAGTTTCAAAAGACTTCCAAGTGAGCTATCTGGAGAGCTAAATGGCGACATTCGTACAAACCAACCTCGGCCTATTTTGGGGGGGCTACAGTTTGGCCTCGAGCTTCAATGCTGTCGGCTTGACTGCGAGCTCGAGCATGCAGGACGACACAGTCTACGGGGACACTTTTGTGAGCTCTGCGGCGGGCCTTTCGTCTGTCTCTCTCGAAGGGGAGGGCTTTTGGCAGAGCGCGACCGATTCGGCGTTGTTTAGTTCCCTAGGGACTAGCGACACGGTCGTGACCGTGATGCCTCAAGAGCTGTCGATAGGTTCCGCCGCTTTGTTCACTAAGCTCACGACCAGCGAATACAATCCAATCGCCGGCGGCACAGTCGGCGAGATGCTCTCGTTCCGATTGAGCGGCGAGAGCACGAACGAAAAACTGCACACCGGCGAAGTGCTGGTCGCGCCGGCTACTTACGCATCCAGCTCTGCGAGCACCGCGAACAATCTCGGAGCTGCGACCGCATCACAAACGATCTACTCGGCGCTGCACGTGTACACGGTCAACAGCGCGGGCACGCTCGACTGCGTGATTCAGTCCGACGACTCGAGCGGCTTCTCGAGCCCCACAACTCGCATCACGCACACCCAGTTCAGCGCGATCGGTTCAGAGATCAAATCTCTGGCCGGCGCAGTCACAGACACATACTGGCGCTGCTCATTCACGATCAGCGGCAGCTTCGACTTTACCATCTCTCTCGCCATCGGCAGATAGGAGACTAGCATGGCCTCGTTCGTCCTTTACAACGCAAGCGTCACCATCAATTCGGTCGATCTGAGTTCGAGCGTCCGCAGCGTCACCATCGACGCTTCGCAAGCTATGCAAGACGACACCGCTATGGGTGACACATTCCAGTCAAACGCATCCGGATTGCTCGGCGCGAGCATCACAGTTGAGTTCCTTCAAGACTATGCCGCGAGCAAGGTAGATCAGACAATCGGGCCGCTGCTGTCGATCAGTCAGGCGGCTTTTCCGGTAGCGATCCGGCCCGACGCGGACGCGGCGGCGAGCGGTACGAATCCAAATTACAACTGCTCGTGTGTGCTTGAAAGTTACAACCCGATCGCGGGCTCAGTAGGCGATCAAGCAATGGCGACAGCCACGTTCGCGCCGACTTCAGCGCTGACTAGAGGCACCTAATGCAGCACCAACACCCTCCCCTTCAGATAGGACGGCAGCATGACGTTAACAAAAGAAGCGATTCTGGCAGCAGATGATCTAACGACTAAAGAAGTCGAGGTGCCCGAGTGGAAGGGGACCGTTCTGATTCGAGAACTAACTGGCCGTGAACGTGACGCGTTCGAGGAAGGGTCGCTTGATAAAAAAACGAGAGACATCAAGATGACCAACCTCCGAGCTCGCCTCGTTAGCATGAGCGCAATCGACGAGAACGGCGACCGGCTATTCACTCAGGCCGAAGCGCACGATCTCGGCGGCAAATCGGCCGCAGCACTGAACCGCTGCTTCGAGGTCTCGTGCTCGCTCTCAGGAATAACCGACACCGACGTCGAGGCTCTCGAGGGAAACACAGGCAGCGAGGAGAGCGTGCCGCCTGGTTCGACCTCGCCGAACTTCTAGGAGTGCCAGTGCGTGAGCTGCAGCAGCGCATGAGCTCGGGCGAGTTCGCCGAATGGTGTGCTCGAGCTCGCGTCAAAGCGGACGAAGCCGAGCAAGCTGAGATGGCTGCTCGAGTAGAGCAACGCATGAGGGCTCGCAAGTGATTCTGTCTCAGCTCAAGGTCGTTCTGACCGCATCGTCCAGCGGCTTCAACCGCGCGATGAAGAAAGCGGCCGACCGCACCCAGAACTTCAGGAACCGGATGTCGAAGATCGGCGGCACGCTGAAAAAGTTCGGCGGTCAGATCGCCATCGCCGCTGCGGCTGTCACCGGCATCGGCATCGCGCTGAAAAAGGCCTTCGATATAGGGGCCTCTATAGCCGAGACGCAATCTAAATTCAACACAGTGTTCGGTCCCGAGGCTTCGTCACAGGTGCAGGGGTTCCTGGACGACTTCGCGAATAAAGCCGGCCTAACGAACACAGAGGCTCAGGGTCTGGTCGCGACGACAGGAGCAATAGCCCAAGGTCTCGGCTTCAGCCAGAAAGCGTCCGGCGAGTTCGCGACGAGCATCACGGCCTTGGCGGGTGATTTATCCAGTTTCAACAACATCCCCACTGCCGAGACTTTATTAGCGATCAACTCAGCATTGACGGGCGAGCGTGAATCCTTGAAACGCTTGGGCATCGTTATAAAGGAAACAGACGTCCAGCAGCGAGCTTTAGCGGATAGTGGTAAGACGGTCGCAAAAGCTTTGACGGCCCAAGAAAAAGCAACAGCGACATTGACATTAATCAGCGAGCGAGCTGGGGTAGCGGTGGGCGATCTCGATCGCACCCAGGGCTCGGCTGCAAACGTCGCACGTAGACTCGCAGCTCAGTTCAAAGAGATCCGCGACGCGATTGCGACTGCGCTCATGCCGGCGTTCAAGCAAATCCTGGACCGGCTTGCCAGTAGCAAAGACAGGTTCGACGACCTCAAGGAAGCGATCACCGAGAACTCTGGCATCATCAGTGCGTGGGCGTCGCTGTTCATCAATCTCATGCGCTTGGCAGCGTCGCCGATTATTACGCTGATTCGGCTGATCTTCAACATGGGGCAGATCGCGATCGACGCGACTAAGGCGCTCGGCAATCTGCTCATTCGCAACTGGGAAGCATTGGCGCAGAATGCTGCCGATATGAAAAAGAACTTCGACGATATGGGCGAAACGATTGTCGATCAGTTCACGGTGGTGGGCGAGACGCTTCAGAGCATTGCGGACGTTATCACGGGCGGCGTGGAACCGGCAGCACAAAAGGCGACTGCCGCGATGAACACCCTCGCAACCGCAGGAACAGCGGCCGGCGACGTGATCTCGACCGAGGTCGATGAGCTCGCAGATAAGATCCAGACGATCCGCGACCAGCTCGACGGGTTCGCTCAGTCGTTCGCGAAGGACTTCCTCGGCACGGTGACGAGTGCGTTCCAAGGCGCCGACGCCAGCTTAGGCAAGATGCTCGACCGGATGATGAACCGCTTGATCGCGTTCGGTGTGCAGTACGCGATCTTTAAGACGCTGCTCGGCGCGTTTCCCGGCTCCGACTTCCTGCAGACGATGGCGGGCTCGATGGGGTTCGGCTCGCTGATCCCAGCGCCGCAGAGTCAGGCGATGGGCACGCTCAATATGGGCGGCATCATTCCGTTCCCTCGCAAATCGCCGCATCAGATCGTAGGAGCTCGGAGCAATGTCCGGAGAGGTGGCGGGCCGGTAGTTAACCAGACGATAAACTTTCAAGTCTCGGCAATCGACTCTCGAGATGCTGCGAAGTTCATCCAAGAACAGCAGGGCACGATCAGCGCAGTCGTCGCCGAGGCCGTGCGTAACTCGAGCGCGTACCGGCGCCAGCTCACGGGGATGTAATGGCCGACTTCCCGCGAACAGTTAAGCCGGCGTCTGTAACGTACCCGAAGGTGATAGGGTCACTCATATCCGTCGGCCAGAGCGGCAAGGTGCAGACGCGCTCTGAGACCGCTCAGGGCCGCATCTGGCAGGAGACCTACCCCGTGCTGCCGGCAGGGAACGCAGACGTGCAGGATCTCCTAGTCCAGACTGAAAACTACTTCAACCTCGGCACGACCTTCACGATTACGCACTATCTGCTGCCTGGTTCTGGGATGGCGCGTAATGGAACAGGCGGTGGAACGCCGAGAGTGAATGGTCCCGACCAGAGCGGCACGAGCCTCGTCACAGAGAACTGGACAACGGAAGCGGCTAACCGAATGAAGGCGGGTGACTGCTTCACCCTAGCGGGTCTGAGTGTACTATTGCGAGTCACAGCCGACGCGACATCGACCACATCTACGAACGCTCAGACGTTAGCGATCGAGCCGCCGATCGTCGTCGGCGCTGAACCGGACGATGAAGCTTTGCTCACGATAAGCGGCGCGAAGCTCACCGCGCTCGTGCTCGATTATAGCGACAGCGCAGCGGGACCGGACGAGTTCATCGGGGGCTTCACGATCACGTTCCGCGAGGCGATCTAATGGGCCGCACGCTAGACGATGACATGGCTGTGGCGATCGCCGCAGACAGTGGCTACGGGGATATCTGGTTCATCGAGCTCGAGAGCGCGAACGACGCCGGCTCGAGCGTGACGACTACACGCTACACGACAGCACCGGCCGACGTTACGTGGGACGGCTCGACGTGGGTCGGTATCGGCGGAGCCATCGAGATCTCACCAACTCCCGAGAGTGAGGACTTCAGCGGCCAGTCGTGCCAGCTCAGCTTGAGCGGCGTCGATACCACGGTCATCGACGAGGTGCTCACCCAGAACGTCAGGGGCCGCGACTGCAACATCTACTGGGGCCAAGTGAACACGGCGACCGGCGCGATCGCAGAAGCGAGTGCGGGCGAGGGTCCGATTCTCGCGTTCGCCGGCATGCTCAACTCGGCGTGGGAGATCAGTGTAACGCCGAGCTCGCTCAGCGAACGAGGCACCGTCCGCATCAGCACGACCGTCGTCTCGCGGATGGCTCGCTACGTGTTCGCTCGGGAGCTCAAGACGAACCTCACGAGCCACCAAGAGTTCCTCGAGCGAGCTGAGCTCTCGACGACTGATCTGTTTTTTCGGTACGTGCCCGATCTCATGGGTAAGCCGCTTTACTGGGGATTCACAGGCACGAAGAACCCATACACCGGAGTGCCACGTCTCACGCCGCGCCCGAACTGGGGGAAAACGTGGTTCCGATGAGGCGCGTCCGGAACTGGAACGTCGTGCTCGCCGACTGGGCTCAAGCTCAGATCGGCCGGCCGTTCGTATGGGGCAAGACCGACTGCGGTACGCTCGTCAGAAAGGGCCTCGAGCTCGTGTTCGGGCAGCCAGTGCTCGAGGGGGTGCCGTCGTACTCGAGCGAAACAGAAGCAGCTCTAGCGATGCAGGAACTCGGTAGCGCTGGCTCGTACTTCGAGAGCCTCGGCCTCGAGCTCGTCAACGCTCCTCGAGGTAGGATCTCAGACGTCGTCGTTCGGCCAGGTCGAGACGACAACATCCCGCGCCTCGGTCTATTCGTCAGCCCGACGGCGGTGCTCACGTCCGACCCAGTGCACGGCCCGCACGCGGTCGCTCACCTCGAGCTCCGCAAGCGAGCTCGGTTCTATCGGCTATGAGTAAGGCTCAAGTCGTCGGAGCTCTGAAGCTCGGAGCTGTCGCTGTCGCGTTCCACTTCGGCGGTGGGTTAGCTGGTGGCGTGCTCGCTGCAGTATTCGCGAAGCTCGAGGTCGATAAGCTGCGCTCTCACAAGCTCGCGAACGACCAGCAAGCGATCCAAGAAAACAGCGCAGACTCCGAGCAGGGGTTGCCGATCATCTACGGGCAGACACGTGTCGGCGTCTCGATCGTCGACATCCGCGTGGCACCGCTGAACTCAGACATCCTCGCGGTCACGGGAGCGATCGCTGTGGCAAGCGAATCCGGCACCGGGATCAAGGATGTGCTCGACGTCTACTTCGACGATGTGCTCGCGTTCGACAACCCCTCGAGCTCGGCCTCGAGCAACCCCGACTTCGAGAGGACGACGGCCACGTGGCGCACAGACGATGGCGCGACTTTCGGCACCGATGTGTGGGCCGGCTACGGCTTGCACCTGGGCGAGAACTTGCAAGAGGTCGACCCCTATCTGACGACAGTGTTCGGCACCGACGTATGGCCGAGCACGATGACCGGCCGCGGTGTCGCGTACATCGCGACGTGGCTCTACAAGGACAGCGCAAAGTTCTCGAACGGTGCTCCACGTATCTCGGCCGACGTGAAGGGCATGAAAGTAAAAAACGTGCAGAGCCTCGGAGTGACTGCCGATTGGTCGGACAATCCGGCCGACTGCATTTACGATTTCCTGACGAGCACCCGATACGGCATGGCCGTGCCGACCGCTCAGATCGACGCAGACAGCTTCTCGACCGCTTCGATATACTGCAACGTCACGGTCGAGCCTTACGACGGAGCGACCCTGCAGAAGCGCTTCACGTGCAACGGCTGGCTCGACTCGAGTGCATCACCGCTCGAGAACCTCGAGAAGCTGCTGAGCTCGTGCGCTGGCTCGCTGATTTGGGAGAACGGCAAGTTCAAGCTGCTGGTCAAGAACGCGAACGTCAGCACCTCGAGCTACGAGCTCACACCGAGCTCGATCATCGGCGATATGACTTTCGTCCGCACTGGCATCGAGAGCCCGAACCGCGTGAAGGCGACGTTCATCGACGCAGATCGAGGCTATCAGCCGCACACTGTGAGCTGGCCGGAACCAGGCGCGACGAACGACTACTTGACCGAGGACGACAGCTATCGCGTCGAGCAAGCGATCGACCTCCCGATGTGCACCGACCACTACCAGGCCGAGTACACCGCGAGCCAGCTCATGCTCGAGGCGCGAGCCGACATCGGCTGCGCGTTAACCGCAGAACGTGGAGCTCTCGCTCTGACTTGCGGCGACATCGTGAAGGTCACGCATGACACGCCGTCGTTCGACCGAAAACTGTTCTGGGTGAGCGAAGTGGGACTTCGCCGAGACGGGCTCGTTCACCTTCTGCTGACTGAATACAACAGCGCAGCCTACAGCGTGAGCGGTGTCACCGAGAAGGTCGCACCGTCCGCAGCCAGCATGCCGCTCGTCTACGCTCGAGGCGTGACGACAGGCGTGCAGATCACGAACGCGTTCTACACCGTCGGCACGACCTACGTGAGCAACAGCCCCGTCCGCTTCGTGACGCTCGAGCTCGAGTTCACCGCCGGCCTCGGCTCGTTCACGGTGTCGGTCGAACCCGCTGATGACGACGACCAGAGCTACACGGTCGACCATACGAGCTCGAGCTTCTCGGGCACGATGAAAGAGACCGGCGGTTCGGCCGTGTTCTACTTCACCTCCACGCTCCGCGAAGGCTCCAACGAATCGACTCTCTATCCGCAGTCGCCGTGCGACGTGACGATCACGCCCTACTCTGAAGCGTCCGCTGCGGGCACAGCCGGCGACCCCGTGGCTCTGACCATCGAGATCGACGCGGACATCGGCCACATCGGGGTGATGGTGCAAGCGACGAACGCATCGAACGTCGTGATCCCTGGCAAGACGATTTTATTTCCCGCGACCGGCGGTCTACTCGCTGGCGTAGGCACCGATAACGACCCGAGCGTAAGCGTCAACATCGCGGGCCTTGCGCCGCATACGAACGTGCAAGACGCGAACACCGTGATGATGAACGTCGGCGGCACTCTCTACGAGGTGCAGATGGAGGACATAAAGACCTATGTCAACGAGGAATGATCTGGACCCCGCCCTATCTGATGTCCGACATTGTCGGCACTCTCCCCTTCATCTGGACGGTATAACATGGCACAAGCAAGGAAGCTCGAAGTTTCGACGCTCGAGTTCGAGACGATCTACCGCATACTCATCACGAGCTCGTGCGAGAATGGGATCTCGGAGATACGCGAGCTGAACAAAGTGCTCGACGCGTTCGAGAGCTCAGGCACGGCTATCGGTGCCGGCGATAACGGGCTGCCGAGAATGTATACGGCCGCAGACAACACGAAGCTCGAGCTCACGAAGTCACAAGTGTCGACGCTTCGCAGTCACATAAACAAGGGCACGGGCCGGTTCCAAGCGTGGAGCACCCGCTGCATCCCAGCAGTTCTCGATCGCATGGAGACAATGACTCAAGAGGAGTAAGATGAGCACACCGAGAGTGCACTTCGAGGTAGCGTGTTACAGCGAATGGGGGGCCAGTATGACGTGGTACGTCACGACGGTCGCGGCTGGCACGAAAAAGGACCTGACGAACTACACTGCGGCGATGGACATTCGCAGAAAAACCAGCGACTCGACGGCCCTCGCAGCTCTGACCTCGAGCTCTGGGATCACCCTCGGTGGCACCGCTGGCACGATCAACCTCGCCCTCACTGATGTGGAGACTGCCGCCATAACTCCTGGCATGGCCGTGTTCGACCTCGAACTCATCGACGCAGCAGGGTCGAACATGCGACTGCTGGAGGGCACTATGGAATTCACTCCCAGCGTGACGAGGAACTGACGATGGCCGTGCCGACAACGCTGGTAATCGATGCGACCCAAGAGACGCTTGAGATCACGAACTCGAGGGACGCGACAGCCCTTCGAGGTTATAGCATTGAGGCGGGTCCGCCTACTGACGGCGAAGGTCTGTTCTTCCAGGCAAGTTCTTCTGAGTACGTGTTCAGAACTGTGGACGAGTCGATCGATGACAGAGTTGCAGAACTGATCCAGGACAGTGCAGCCGGAGGCCTAACGTGGACCTATGACGATTCGGCTGGCACCCTGACCCCCGCCTACGTTGGTGACAGCACTCTCGTCACCACGGGGGCACTCAATTCTGGAAGCATCACCTCCGGGTTCACCTCAATTGATGTCGGGGCCGGTGCCATCACAACGACAGGGACTGTGACCGGAGGTGTGCTGGCTGGAACTCTATCGACAGCCGCCCAGGGCAATGTGACCTCACTGGGTACGCTGACTACTCTCACTGTAAGCGGCAATTTCTACACACATGCCAACACCTCTCTGGGCGATAGTTCTGGTGATATAACCACGGTAGTGGGAACGCTTAACTGGAATGATGGCGGCGACAGTGCCATTTCTATCGCGAACGCAGGAACAGACGCAAGCTCTATCTTAGCTGGCTCAAGTGATGCTCTGTATCTGGGCGGTAACAATACTCAGGCCCTTGCTCTCAATGTGGATGGAAGTGCCACGTTCGCTGGCAATATCACAGGAGACCTCACTGGCGATGTCACGGGGAATGCCGACACGGCCACGGCGTTGGAAACCGCTCGCACGATCGGAGGGACCAGCTTCGACGGGACCGCATCTATTGTACCGGCCACGATCACGGTCGCTGATACCACGGACACCACTTCTTACGTTGCCTTGTTTGAAAGTGCCACGGGTGATCTGGCACCCAAAACAGACACTGGAGTCACCTACAATGCTGGAACCGGAATCCTTACGGCAACTGGTTTCGCTGGACCTTTAACCGGAAACGTGACGGGCAATGTCACTGGAAGTTCTGGGTCTACGACAGGCAATGCTGCGACGGCCACTGCTTTAGAGACAGCACGAACGATCGGAGGAACTAGTTTTGACGGGACCGCTAATATCGCGGTCGCGTTAGCGGCCACAGCGACAGCACTAGCAAGTGCTAGAACGATCGGTGGCGTATCATTCGATGGCACGGGAAACATCGTGCCTGGGACGATTACGGTAGCCGACACCACCGACACCACTTCTTATGTCGCGCTATTCGAGAGTGCGACCGGCGATCTCGGCCCCAAGACGGATGCTGGGATCACCTATAACGCTGGAACCGGATTACTAACTGCGACAGGTTTTAGTGGGCCGCTGACGGGCAACGTGACGGGTGACTGCTCGGGCAGCTCGGGTTCGACTACAGGCAACGCGGCGACAGCTACTCTGGCCTCAACGGTCACGGTAGCAGACTCGTCAGACACGACAGCGTTTCCTGCGTTCTTCGACAGCGCGACGGGTAGCCTCGCAATAATGACCGACGCCTCGAACCTCACGTATAACGCTTCGACTGGGGTTCTGACTGCGACAGGGTTTGCTGGTCCGTTAACCGGAAACGTGACCGGAGATGTAAGTGGAAGTTCTGGTTCGACCACCGGCAATGCGGCAACAGCTACTGCACTACAAACTGCACGCACCATCGGCGGGACCAGCTTCGACGGTACGGGGAATATCGTCCCGGCTACGATTACGGTCGCAGATACTACAGACACCACCTCCTACGTTGCGTTCTTCGAGAGTGCGACCGGCGACCTCGGTCCCAAGACCGATGCTGGGGCAACATACAACGCCGCGACTGGAGTGCTGACTGCCACTGGGTTTGCAGGACCGCTTACAGGCAACGTCACTGGAAATGTTACGGGCAGCTCTGGTTCTACCACGGGCCTCGCAGCAACGGCTACAGCACTTGCCACAGCTAGAGCGATCAATGGCGTAGACTTCGACGGCACCGCTGCGATAACTGTCACGGCTGCGGCTGGTACGCTCTCTGGAGCGACACTTGCCAGTGGCGTCACAGCTTCATCGCTTACCTCGACCGGCACTCTGACATCCTTGGCAGTCGGAGGCACGACAACCATCGATCCTGGTGCAGCTAATCGGGAGCTAGATTTCGGTAGCACCAGCAATAACTACGCGAGCCGTATTCGTATGTTGAGTGCCACTATCTACAACTGGCAAGTTTCGAGCGGTTGGTTGGTTGCGAGCGACTTTGAAATCACGCCGTCAACTGCTGGTGGTGGCACAACATTCTCCACGCCAGCATTGAAGATTGCAGGAGCAACGAGCGCGGCCACGTTCGGTGGCAACGTCGGGATCAACATTGCGGCTAGCGCAAGGGCACTGAACGTACTACAGGCGACCTCTGCGCAAGAAGCGGCTGTGTTCGCTCATTCCCACGGTACGAACGTAGCAGGAGTCCTCGTCAACTTTACTGGTGGCGTAATCGACAATCGCACAAAGTATTTCTTTAGGGGCATGGACACGGCTGGCACCAAGCTGAACCTCTGGAGCGACGGTGGGGCAAACTTCAGCGGAGCCGTCGCCATAGGGACGACCTCTGCGCCCAGTGCCACCTACCTGGACCTCGGTGGTGCAACCAATAGCTACACTGGTGATGCAATCATTCTCGATGGTGGTAATGGTGGCCTGTTCATAACCGACAACACGAAATATCTGGGATTCTGGGCAACTCACGGTGGTAGCTCTTTCGATAGCTCGACAATGGGAACACGGTCGAATCACGCTCTATCCTTGATGACCAACGACACGAAAGCCCTCACGATAGACACATCGCAGAACGTCGGCATAGATAATACGGCCCCTAGTGCTGATCTGGAAATCGGGTCTAACGATGACACGATCAGCAGACTGAAGATACGATATTCCAGTGTGCCACTTCAGATAAGTAATGGATACGACGGCACCTACGGACTTAACACAATCTCCAGTAACTGCTACAGCAGTGCGACGGGTAGCACTCAATCGTGGACAGATGTTGGTAACACCAGCTATTCACTGACGGCTATCCAACTCGCTGATACCACATCTGGCGGCGAGATAAGGTTCTTCACTGCGGCTGCGTCCAATACAGATCCATCCCAGCGGATGACCATTGATAAAAATGGCAACGTCGGCATCGGGACCACATCGCCAGGGTCTCTCTTGGAAGTTGCATCTGGTTCAAACGCAACTCCAATCAAGATTGGAACAACGACGCACAATTACGCTGAGTTCACTACAACCAACACTGATGGCGATTGTTACACCGTCTACAAGAATACTGGTGATGGGAACTATTCTTTCGGCGTCGGTCGCCATGCAGGTGGTTACATGGCGTTCACCACAGATAGCGGTGGGGGCAACCCCGATGATGTGAGAATGGTCATGCACACTGATGGCAACGTAGGCATCGGGACCACATCGCCAGCGTACCAGCTAGAAGTCAACGGGACCTGTCACATTGCAGGTGCCCTTTCTAAGACTTCTGGTTCCTTCAGGATCGACCATCCACTACCATCAAAAAGCGAAACCCACGACCTCGTTCACTCGTTTATCGAAGGACCGCGAGCGGACTTAATTTACAGAGGTACAGTCGATCTTTCTGGTGGCTATGCTCAAGTGGATTTGGACGATGCGGCTGGTATGACTGAAGGCACTTGGGAGCTTCTGTGCCGTGATCCTCAGTGTTGGATACAGAATGACACGGGATGGGGATCGGTCAGGGGTGCAGTCGAGGGGAATACGCTCACAGTGGAATGTGAGTCAACCGACTCCGACGACACTGTGAGTTGGATGGTCGTAGCAGAGCGTTGCGATCCACACATGATGGAAACCGAATGGACTGATGATAGTGGCAGAGTCATAGTTGAGCCTGAGAAAGAGGAAGAATAACCATGCCCTTTGCATTCAGTTTTTCCGCGCTCGACGTGGAAATTCAAGATAAGTATTCGAACCCCCTTTCGGTCTACACCGTTCACTGGCGCTACACTGCGACGGATGACGATGACCCCCCTCACGTTGCGAGTATGATCGGGACAACATCGGTGAAATGGGAACCCGACGATCCTGCATTCATTCCCTATGCTGACTTAACTCAGGCAACGATCCAGTCGTGGGTGGAATCTGATCCGAATGTGGACATCGAAGCCATGCAGGAAAGCCTACTGGCTCAGATACAGGAGGAGGTAGAACCCACTCACGAGACGATGCGAGGCGACGAGCTTCCGTGGAACGAAGGTGATGGAGATTGACCGACACCAACTCGGCAATCTCGCGGGCGACCTCTCTCACAATCAACATCGGGCTCGCTCTCAGCATCCTCGTCGGCACGTGGTACGCGGGCGGACGCTTCCGCGATCTGGAGAACTCTGACGTCGCGAACCTCGTCGAGATAGAAGCGGTCGAGGAACGCCTAGATCTAGCTGCAGAGTACCTCGGCCCGAGGGGTCTATTCACTGAAGCGCTCGCGGATCTCGAGAAGCGCATCATCGAACTCGAGCGCCTCGTCGCCATCCTCGGGCACCGCATCGCGCATCTCGAGGGAGATGCATGAACCGCTGGTTCGTCTCACGCTGGCTCGTGATCTCGAGCGTGCTCTCGCTGGCAGCTCTCGCGCTTAGCATCTGGCTCGAGGACGCGAGCGCTTTCACGGCTATAGCTACGGCGACGATCGCCCTCGGTCAGGGCAAAAACATCATGGACGCCCGCAGGAAGGACTGATGGTCACGTACACGCTCGAGCGCTACGGCTTCGGCGCCGACTCCACGCTCGGCAAACTCTGGCGGCTGACCGATGCCGGCCGCGAGTTCGAGTGCTTCACTCTCGAGGACGAGGTTCGCGAGATCAAGGTGGCCGGAGAGACAGCGATCCCCCGAGGCACTTACGAGCTCAAGCTCCGCACCGAGGGCGGCATGCACGAGAAGTATCTCAGGAGGCACCTCGAGATCCACCGAGGGATGTTGTGGCTGCAGAACGTGCCCGACTTCGAGTGGATCTATCTGCACGTGGGAAATACTGACGACGACACGGCCGGCTGCCCGCTTGTAGGCCGCGTGCCGAGCACGAGTTCGGACGGTGAGTTCAGGGTTTATGAATCGACGGCCGCGTATCGGGAGCTCTATCCGAAGCTCGCCGAGCCGATCGCTGCCGGTGAGCGCGTGGTACTCGAGGTGACGCACAAGTGATTCGCATCCCCGAGTGGGTGTGGCCGATACTAGGGGTCGTCGTCCTGGTGGCTATTGGGTATCGCGGCATGATGCAAGCCCAATACTACAAAGGCATCGCCGACGCGGCCGCAGAGGAGGCTCGAGCTCAGACCGAGCTCGTCACCGAAGCGGGTGCTCGATCGGACTCACTGGCCGCGGAACTCGAGCAACTAGGGGCTGAGCTCCTCGAACATGCTCGAGAGGATTCAATGCGCCTCGAGGAGCTGGATCGGTCTCGAGCTCGAGCACGTGTTCGCAGCGACTCACTCGAGACTGAACTCAGCTCGCGCCTCGACTCCAGACAGATCGCCCAGCTCGAGCAGCTCGTCCTCTCCCATCGCATCGAGATCGCTGCAGTCGGTGAAGCGCTCGCGATCGAGACCGAGGGCCGCCGAGCTCAGGAGGTGCTCGTCGCTCGTAGCTCTCAGCTCCTGCTCGAGCAGCGCACGCAGATCGACCTCCTCGAGCAGAGGGACTCGACGCGCTTAGTTGAGATCGACGCGCTCAGACAGGCCACAGGAGGGCTCTCGCTCAGCGTCAAGGCTGGATGGCTCACCGGAGTGGGCGGCGTCGTTCTCGGGTACGCTATCGCGACAGTAGTGCAGCGCTAAGTGACTAGGGACTAGGGACTTGCGGGCCTAGTTTGCCTAAGCCTAGCGAGACCCCTAATCTAAGCCGCCCAAATCACCACCGAGCCGGCGCCTTATGAAGGAATGGAATCGACCTCGACGCGGACTCATCAGCGTCGACTTTCTCGAGCTCGCAGCGACGCACGGCAGCGACTACGCCGAGTCCATATATCCGCCGCTGAGACGCGGGGTGCCGATCCCCTTGCCGGAGACCTTAACCGATGACGACGACAGCGACGCCCTTCTTCACGAACCAAGCGGGCCAGTATCAGAGCGGGGTCTACCACTCGACGCTGACGCAGCATCGGGATCTGATGATGAAGTTCCGGAACCGCCCCTTCGAGAGCCAGTACCCGAGGGCGGGCACGCCGGGGCTCGTCGTGAGCTTCCAAGTGCCAGACGACGACCACGACTATCTGCTGACGATAGAGAATGATGCGATAGCGAAGCAGCTCGAGGCGGTCGACCTCGAGCAGTGGCACAAGGTGACCGCGACAGGGGGCCGCGCCGAAGCCGCTCTCGAAATCTACACGGTCGCACCGTTCGAGCTCGATGAAGGTGAACCGCCACCGGCATCACCGGCAGCAGCAGCTCCCCAGCAGCCGGCCGCAGTCACAGTCGAGGATCCGAAGGTGACGCCGTCGCACGCTCAGTGCATAGCGATGACCCTCGAGGCGATCACGGCGCTGCAAGCGGCGGGCATCAATCTCGACACGACTGCAGTCAGCACGATCTACAACACGCACTTCATCGCCCTCACGCGGCAGGGCATCGTTCTTTAGTGCTCGGCTGGATGAAGGGCAGACGCATGAAGCGCCGCAACCGCAAGCGCAGGGCTCGCCGTTACGAGGAGGAGTTCGGACCTCGAGCAGACTTCGCTCGAGGGTTCCCGTGCGTCGTGCGTGGCTGTGATGAGTGGCCGACTCAGGCCGCGCACGTGAAGTCGCGAGGAGCTGGGGGTAAGGCCGAGAGCAACATCGTCTCGCTCTGCGCCGAGCATCAGCAGCAGCAGCATCAGATCGGGATACTCTCGTTCCAAGCCCGCCACGAGATCGACCTCAGAGACGAGGCTTCGCGCATCGAGGGGCTGTTCCGGAAGTACGGCAGAAGGGGGAGCGTTGACCTCCCTTTCTAGAACTGGCCGCTGCGAGCATTGCCGTCGTGAGTTCGAAGCTGATCTCGAGCTGCAAAGCGGGGCGGCCATCGGCTACTGGTACAAGCTCGGAGCGATGCGAATCTGGATCGGACTCGAGCAGAGTGACTCATTGCATCTAGTCTGCCCGAACTGCCTCAGAAGGGCAGCATCAGAAGCCGAGCATGAGGCTTCGTTGATAGCGTCGGGGCTCGCGGCACTGTGAGCCGGCTCTGCGCTGATACGGCGAGCTTAGATTCGAAGATCTCGCTCATTCAAAGCTATGGGGAATACAGGTTCGAATGCGGAACAATGGAAAGCTCAGTGGCGCCGCGGATCTTAGAGAGACTTCGCGATCAGCGGGCTGTTCGCGGGTTTCGTCTGAAAAGCATTATGAGCACCACTGGAACAGTGAATAAAGACCGCCTGCTTCTTTTGGATATCGTGTTCGATAAAATCATGGATCGCGTGCAGGACGGGGCATGGGCGGTGAGGTGAATAGCAAATGAGCGCGATCTTCACGCCGGCCCAGGAGTCGGCGATCGCTGAGGCGACTAAGGCGTACTGCCGGCGAGCTCGAGACCTACGCTGCCGCGTGAAGGCGATCGAGCTCCTCGATGCCGTGATAGACTTCGCCCTCGAGCCCGACATCTGGCTCGCTGCAGCTCGTGAGGTGATGCACCGCTCGAGCAGGAAGCTCGGCGTGCCCCTCAAGCGACAAAAGACCTCGCGACGGCAAGCTGAGCACCGTGTCAGATAGGGCGATGGTCCGGCTGCCGATGCCACCGTCGGCGAACGTGATGTGGCGGAGTGACTTCTACAAAAAGCGCGTTCTTGTCAGTAGGGCGGGCCGCATCTTTCGAGATGAGTGTGCGCCGATTCTGGCGAAGTACAGAAACCCGCTCGAGGGGCCGGTATCTCTGACCGCCGAGTTCTACTTCAAGAACAAGCTCGTGCGCGTCGATCTCGATAATCGTATCAAGCCGCTCCTCGATGTCTGCCAGCGCACCGAGTACAACACCGGCCTCTATGTCGACGATGCTCAGATCATGGCGATCCACGCGTACAAATACTTCGACCCCGACCGGCCTCGAGTCGAGGTGACGGTGGTCGCACTGTGAAGCTCACGACGTTCTCTGAGCTCGCCGATAGCTGGCGCGAGGATGCCGGCCGCTTCGGGCGCCGCGGGTTCGGTGACGCTCAAGCTCTACTCGAGAGCGTGGCCGAGGAGCTCGAGCTCGCTATGAGGCGACACGGCGACGAGCTGCTGACACTCGAGCAAGCAGTCACCGAGTCGGGCTACTCCTACGCGAAGCTGCAGCGCGACGTCGCAGCCGGCCGCATACCGAACCTCGGGGAGCACGGGAAGCCGATGCTCGCCCGTCGTGATCTGCCGATGAAGCCGCAGTCTCAGGTGAGCGACACGACCTCGATTGCGACGAGTATTCTGCGCGGCAGACGAGCTCGAGGGAACTGATGAATCACCGCAACGGTGCCACCAACGGTGCCACCCCTAAAAATCAGCACAATTTTAGCGCTGTAACTTCAACCAGCAGAACGACTTAGGAGAGAGGCTATTTTGAGGGATAAAGGACTGCAAATCCTCGACCGTCGGTTCGACTCCGACCGGCGCCTCTCTTGTAAAGCGTTGTGCTATAACCGTTTAGCATCGACCCCTGAGAGGGCCGTTCGTCATCTTGACGAACGAAAAGGGGGCGTTTTCGTCACTCTGACGACCACCAACGGTGCCACTAACGGTGCCACCCCCCGATGACCCAGCTCGACGCGTTTCGGCCTCGAGCTCGGCGCACGGACCCGAACACCTCCCACGCTGCAGCGGCCTCGATGCTCGAGGGCGGTGAGGAGCATCCGCTGCGGGCCAGGTCACGTCTCCCGCCCGAAACGTGCGACTGCTGCGGCGGGAAGACGAAACTCTATCGGCGCAAGCTCAACTCGGGTCAGGCGCGTGTGCTCATCGCCCTCTATCACGCCGTGGACTGGGTCCATCTCGGTCGAACGATTCCCGCGCTGGTCGCCGAGGTGCAGGGGGACACGAGCAAGCTGACTCACTGGGGATTGGCTGAAGCGAGACCGAGTGAGTCAGACTCGACGAAGCGCGATTCTGGGATTTGGAGGATCACGGCCGACGGGAGAGCCTTCGTGCTCCGCACTCACGAGGTCCCCAGCCACGCCTATGTGGCCAGCCCAGGAGATCGCCTACTTGGGATGGAATCGACTACTGTTGATATAGTTGAGGCGCTGGGAGAGGGCTTTAATTACCACGAATTGATGCGAGGAGCGTGATGGCTGACCGCCGAGGGAAGCATCAGTCGATCCACACCGCGCTCGTCGACGATCTGAAGTTCGTCGGGCTCACGCCGGAAGCGAAGCTCGTGTTCTACACGCTCAAGCTGATGCTCGGTGCGACCGGCATCGACGTCGTGCGAGCTCACGTGGTCGCGCTGGCCGAAGTGACCGGCCTCGAGGTCGAAGCCGTAGAAGGCGCTCTAAGGGACTTACAGTCCTCGGGCTACCTCGCAGTCGAGGGCAATGTGCTCTGGCTGCCGAACGGCCTGAGATACAATCCTGCGCTCAATCTGGAAAACGTAAACCACTGCAAGTCGGTGCAGACGCACCTTGAGGGATTGCCGGCCGTGGAGCTCGTGAACTCATTCGCTCAGCGATACGGATTCAATGCCATCGGGGATACCATCGGGGATACCATACCCGATACCATCATCGACCAAGAAGAAGAAACAGAAACAGAAAAAGAAAAAGAAAACAGCCGTTCTCTAAAGAGAACGAGAGCCGAGCTCTCGATGGATAGGCTGATGAAAGTGATTCGCACGGTAGCACACCTCGACAGCGAACGCGCCGAGCAGATGAACTCCGGAAGCATCGCCAAGCTGTTCTCCGAATATGGGCAGTCCTACGAGGACATCGAGCTCGCTGTCCGCAACACTCGAGAGATGGTCGACGCTGGTCTGATTGGCTGGCTCAGTCCACGCGAACCGTTCAGTCTGAAGGCACTCAGAAAACCGAGCGGCATCGACGGCTCGAGCCAGCCGCTGTACACGACAGCCCTCGAGTGGCGGCGACCGTCTGAAGGAGCTCCTCGAGCGAACGGGCTCGACCGCGTCAAGGTGGTAGTGTGAGCAAGCTCGAGAAGCGAGCCGTGAAGGCTTACGTCGCAGAGGTCCGAGGCAAGAAGATCGGCAAGCGATACGACGGCCCGAGTCCCTACGAGATCCTCGACGAGCTCCCCTACAAGTCGACCCGCGAGGTGAAGGTCTGGCACGACACGGCCGTCCGCGTCATCGAGGGCGGCAAGCGCAAGCTCGCCGAGGGGCCTGAGTTCCGCTGTGTGATCTGCGGCGAGCCCGTCGGTCGCACCTTCAACCGCCAGTGGGTGCACCGAGGTATGTGTGCCGAGCAAGCTGGAGCTTGCTAGGGCCACGGCTGCTCGGAGTGCAGCAGCCAATACCTCACGGCCGCCGGCACTGGCGTCTCACCCGACTGCCACTTCCGAAGGGTTCTGAGGTCTCTCACGAACACCCAGCGGCACCAGCCGCGGATCGTCCCGCCGGCTTGCTTCCACTCGGCGAGACGCTCCTCGAGCATCGCGAGCGCTTCATCGTTCGAGATCAATTCAGCCACGAGCTCGCTGCTCATAGTCGGCTTTGCATTTCTCTACCGAGGCCAACCATTCCTTATATGTCATATTCGGGTCGGGAGAAGGAGGCTCTTTACCCTCGAGCTTCGCCGCCACGCACTCCCTGCCATAAGCCACTAAACCTTCCCATGCCCCTCTCGGAAGGGTCACGCTCAAACCACGCATAACCTCATCCAAGGGGATCGTCACGACATCGGGCTCGTCAGTCAATTCGCCCCTGAGCTCTGTCCCTCGAGAGCTGTTCGGCGCACGAGCTCCTCGGCTATTTGTCGGGCAGAGCTCACAGAGAGAGCTCCCTCGAGCAGAGGCCCGAGGATCTCGAGGTGGTCATGGATCGCTACCGCGACCTCCGGAGGTAGATGAGCCTCGAGCTTCATCTCGGCGAGAGCATTGCACAACACGAGAGCCCCATCGCAGCCAGCTCGCAGGAGCTCGATCTCGAGCATCGGGCGGCCGCTCATGAGTAGAACCTCTCATCCTTCCGGGAGCAGTCCCCAGGGAGGCGCTCGAGCACGACAAAGTATTCGGCCGGCCCATCGGTCTCTCGGAGCTCGTCAGGTGAGATGCCTCGACGCTCGGCTTGCTCGATCTCGAGCCGGCAGTGGTCACTCCACGCGAGCTTCGCTTCGTGAGTCTGATGCTGGGCGAGTTCCTCCACGAGCTCGAGCTGGGCACGTGCAGCTTGCTCGCTCTGGAATTCTTGAGTGCTCACGAGCTCGACGTCAGTGCCCCACCATCCGCCCTCCTCGGGTCCGCCATAGAACGGCGTGCGGATGTACAGGCTGAGGTGTCGGTAAGGGCTGGGCGGCAGCGCCTCCGAGCATACGGTGTGGAAGGCTTCTCTTAGCGTCACAGTTCTCCCCCTGTCTGGGTGGTCGGAATTGACCGTCCGCCGAAGCTACGCCTCTGAGCTCGATGCGCCAGAACCCGCCTAGCATGCCTCAACGAAAAAATCGGCCTTCCCTGTTTCCGCGAAGAAGAGGGGAAGACCGATCAAATAAAACGACCACGGAACCAAGTCTCCACAGACCATTCCGAAGCCGAGCACTGACCCAATCCCACAAGGGGATTTTGTCGTAGGAGAAGCTACGCCCCTGAGCTCGATGCGCCAGAGCCCGCATAAACACTATCCGGAAAAATGCTCGAGCGACTCCCAGACGGGGCAAAACTTTTAATTCCGCCGTCGTCCCGATAATCGCCTCAGACGGCGACTTCTAATTAGCCGAGAGCCCGCATAAACACTATCCGGAAAAATGCTCGACGCTCGCTGCTTGATGATGCTTAGAGCTTTATTAATTCTTGCTCGATGTATATACGGTATATATAATGTGGGTATGGAAAAGGTTACTCTCGACCGCCAACACAAAAGGAGCCTCTCAACGGCCCACCTAAACCTCGAACACTTCCGCGCCATCGCAGCCGCTATGGCCAACGCTCCTCGCACCTGGCAGTGGATCGGCGAGTGGGAGTCGCAGAGACATTTCGGGATCACCGAAGAGCGGGCCAACGCCCTCGCTGAGAAGCATGGCGGGATTGCCTCTCCAATGGCCTCCATCGACGAACTAGAAGAGTCCGTCAGGCACATCCTCAATCGGGAGGGGGCCTGAGAGGGTGACTAATAAACGACGCAGCTTATTCATCGAAGACGAACTTTGGGCTGAGTGCCAGAAGGCGGCCGCTAAGGTTCAGCTAGAGACCGGCAAGCCTACCACCGCGTCTGAATGGATTCGCCAATCGCTTCAGTGCCAGATTGATCGGGAGTTCTGCCCGACTGACTTTTATACCCGATGAAAGATGCAGGAGAGGAGGAGGTAGCATGAGCTCCGAAAGTTTCCTAAGCA
>Ga0208449_1000431_pt1 | contig 30159 bp, 39 predicted proteins | sample MalvireepMed_s17_FD_184247 | JGI IMG/M metagenome (GOLD analysis project Ga0208449, IMG submission 184247) | Marine viral communities from the Global Malaspina Expedition - Malaspina viral metaG DeepMed_s17 (SPAdes) (version 2) | ecosystem: Environmental > Aquatic > Marine > Oceanic | place...
ATCGTGGGAATGGCGCGAAGGAATGCCAGGCGATGGAGATATGCCTGATTATTTTCACAAGGGCACGTTTAAAAACATTGAGGCTCAAGCTGCAGGCTACTCGAAACTGCTTAAGGATTTCCATAGCCGGCTGGGCGGATTTACAGGCGCACCCGAAAACTATGATTTTAAATTATCCGATGACATGGTTGAGAAGGGTGTAACTTTTGATACCGAGAATCCATACTTCAAGGACTTTGCAGTTAGGGCAAAAGAATTGAACATGAGCCAAGACACATTTTCAGAGATGTGCAAGATGTGGGCGAACTCAAATCATGCCACTGCAGAAGCAGATGATGCTCTTTTTATCGAAAATTACAATCTGATGATTGAGCAAGAAGAAGCAGCTCTTGGAGCTGAAGAGGCTCAAGCATTTGATCATGCGGTGCAACGAGCAGCTAACCTACCTGGAGTTTCTCAAGCAGGATTAGAGCAGATCATGGATTCGATTTGTACAGCAGATGCTGCAAGAGTTATGACCGCACTTATTAGCAACACAGGTCTCAGCACTGTGCCATCCGATGCTCATGTTGGTCAAGATGTATCTCACGAAGACCTTATGCAACGTCTGCAGGAGGTTCGTTCAATGTCGGGACCTGCTAGGGCGATGGCCGAAAAAAAGTTGAACGCAGACTATGCTAAACTATTTCCGGGCAATCGTGAGTTTGGGGGTTACAATTCGTGATAGACGAACTCATGTCAGGCGCTTGTTTTCTCCTTGTCGCCTGACGTAACCCCCTCTTGTGCAAAGCGGGTAGTAGTTGTTAAGAAAATGGGTGTATCACTGATACCCTGTTGGCTGCTACCCTCTTTCACTTTTGGTTAGCTTTTTGATCGCTCCCCTACTACGAAAATTTTGGGTACGTCCAAACCGCCCTAGACCGTGGTTAACGTTCGGAGTCAGACGAACACGATCGATAGGGCGATTTGTAACAACAAGTTTAGACTAATTAGCGGTGAATCTAACCGCACAATTTTAGTTCAGACTCCAGCATTTCTTTCTGTTCTTGTCTGGCTTGGGCGCGCTCCATCTTTCGTTGTGTTAGAGGAATCCAATCTTCAGGTTGCGTTATCCTTTGCCTATTTCTTTTAGCGTCTTCGATAAGATTTTGCTGATTAACTCTTTCTCTAGTGAGACCAGATTTAACGGCATCGATCAATGCGAAGACAGCCACACTAAAAATTAGACACCCAGCGACATGTAGAATGACAACTCCAGTGTGTCCAAAATTAACGAGCATGTAGTGGTGCATCTTAAACATTTTGCTTCTCCTTAACTTTGGCATCTGTATGCCTGGATGCCTTGGCATCTGTATTCATCAGATCAAATCCAGCAAGAAGTGTCTCCATCATGGTGCACTTATTGTCCAGACAATACTGTTTGATCTCCTTCCATTTCTCGGTTGGGATGCGCAAAGATGTCCTCGTAGTTTTTGGCTTCCCAGCCATGATTTTATCTATTTGGTTAATTGATGGCCGTAAGCTCATTTTTCTCTCCTGCTAATATTTGTTCTAACTCTAAGCACACATGCTCAATCTCAAAATAGGTTTTGGATCCAGGAGTGTCTACCACAGACAATCCTCTTGATGCCAGACCTGCATAGCTCACTCTCTGGTTGATGCATGCTGAGAAGGCATCAATTTCTAATTCTCTGATAGCCACTTTCGAATCATTATAGATATTAGTTCGTTCATTCACCCGATTAAAAAGTGTGTATACATGAGGCCTACCTGTCAGCTTTTGCCTTGACTTGGCAGCCATGGCGATAGATTCAGTTCCCCAAAGATCTAAGTTACCAGGCTGCAAAGGAATAATAACAATGTCAGAGTGGATAATTATTTCTACCGACAATCCATCCAGACCTGTTTTCCCTCCACCATCGACAAATATATAGTCAGCTTGCTTTGACAGTTTAGCCAATGTATCGATGGATTTAGGTGTGTGTAGAGACAAAAGTGGGACTCTTAGATTCGACATTGTATGCCAGTCAGACAAGCTGCCCTGGACGTCAGTATCGACTAAGATCACAGATTTGTTTAACACTTTAGCAAAGTAAGCTGCAAAATTGCAGGTGAGGGTAGTTTTGCCAACTCCACCCTTCTCGTTTAAAAAAGATACAATCATAGTTTTCTCCTTGTTATGACTCTTAGATTATAGATGCCTAGATGCCTGGGTGTCAAGATGCCAAGATGCCAGGATGCCAAGATGCTTAGATGCTTAGAAATACTTATGCTTAGATGTGTCTAGTGAAAGCATTTGTGTCATGTGAAATAAATGTTGAATCATTTTTGTTCTTAATATAGTATTAAGCATGGAGAACGCACCGCGACAACTTCACTTTTTGCGGTCATTTGAAAGAAGAATCCAGCTGGGAACAACTTCAGAAATTTGACATTAATCTTAATCAAATTTATGGAGAACTGCTATGCCAGCATCATTAAGTAATGTCGCCATCCAACAGTTCCATGATGTATTTACCAATGTTTACCAGGCTGCTGCAATGTTAGGCAACACCACTCAGAGCGTCTATGGCGCTCGTGGCGATGCGTACAAGTGGCCAGTGCAGGGTGATACAGTAATGGAAGAACGTGGCGCATATCAATCCCTAGTGCCTGTGAGTGACCTTGACTACGAACAGATCACTACTACGTTTAAAGACTTCGTACTAAATCTACCTTTAGATATTTTTCAGCAGGCTGAATTATTAACCGATGTGTTAAGCAATCTTGGCTCTGTTCATGCGAAGGCCGCTGGTCGTCGTGAAGATCAGAGTGTTTTGAATGCTCTCGACGCAGCTGTCGGAACAGGAACTATTGCCGACGGCGGTACTAATCTTTCAGTTGCTAAACTTACAGAAGCAGCCGCTATCCTTGATGAACAAAATGTTGACCCTCAGGATAGATATTTAGCCATGACACCTAGCCAGTTACAGGCTTTGTTGGGCGAAGATAAGCCAACCAATACTTTATATGTTAATACACGTAATTTAATGGATGGTCAGGTTGAGTCTCTATGTGGCTTCCAAATCTACACCTTAGGAACGCGCGCAGAAGGCGGACTTCCAAAAGCTGGAAACATCCGTACTTGTTTCGCATGGCAGCGTACATCGATGGGCAGAGTGTACAGTATGACACCCGTTACAGAAATCGAGTGGTCAGCACCTCACCAATCGTGGTTAACCATCAGCCGCATGCGTTTGGGATCCTCGGCCTTATTGCCGAAGGGTATTGTTAAAATCGATTGTGATGAATCTGTTTAATCTGGGAGAAGAATAATGGCTTTTAATACTCAAAAATTCGTTCGCACTTCTGCTGGTGAGTACAGTAATGACCAAGTACAGGCAGATTTTAAATACAACGGTACGGCAGAAAATACAAAAGCTGAAATTATCGCAGCTGATTATTTCTTGCCTATTTACTCTCAGCTTGCTGTTGGTAGTATCATTAACTTTTCAGCAAGTGATGCTGTGATGACTTTGGCATACGTAACTGCTGTAAGTTCCACCACAGTAACCATCTCTGAAATCACTGAGACATTGCCTCCGGGTTCTGTTGATACTGCTGATTTGGCAGATCTGTGTGTTACTACACCAAAAATTGCTTTGCTTGCTGTGACTAACGCACAGATGGCAGCTGGTGCAGCTTTAGCTAACTTAGCTCCTGCTTCTGTTACCGGCGCTAAAATTGCTGCAGCAACTGTTACTGCTACGAATATTGCAGCAACTGTTGGTATCAAAGTTCTAAGTGGTGGAGGCGCAGCAACTGCTGCAACATCTACTGCTTTTACTGTTACTGGAACTTTAGCAACGGATAAAGCATATGCAACTATGACTGCTGGTTTTTCGCAGCCTATAGTTGGAGTTGTATGTACTGCTAATACTGTAACTGTACATTATGCAGCAGCAGCCTTAGTTACTGATACAGTCGACATTTCTGTATTCAGAGGTGCAGCATAATAAAAAAGAATAAAGATTGTTAAGGCTTGCTTAACAATAATGGCTAAGATATATTGTCTCGGCTAATCCGCGTAAGCGGACTTTATGATGAAGGACGGAGGGTGGTGGCCCTCCATCCTTAATTTTATGAGGATTAGCAATGGCCACAAAATTAGAAATTATAAACACAGCACTTTCTTATCTCGGCAACTTGCAAGTTAATACTCTCGACCTGACCAATCCTATTTTAGCCTCGATGTCCAAAATCTATGATTTAATTAAGCCTGATGAATTAGCAGGCCATCCTTGGCACTTTGCCATGAAATGGGTAGTACTGACACAAGATCCTGCATCGCCAGAAGACCCTAATTACGGTTTCACATATCATTTGCCAACAGATTATATCCAAGCGTGGAACACCTATCCGGGAAGCAATTACACTATCATCTCAGACAAGCTGGTCTATGCAAATAATGCACCACCTTGGAAGTGGTTATATGTGGCTGATGTTTTGGAAAGTATGTTTCCATCTTACTTTACTAAATTACTGAGCTTGTGTTTGGCTTCTGAATGCGCATTAGTAGTTACTGAAAATCCAAGTATTGCTCAATATTGGGAAGCTAAGGCGAATTCTCAACGCGTAATAGCTAGAAATAGAGATTACACAGCACAACCTAATCCATCTATTCGCGATAATCAGCTTTGGGCTTGGCATTTTGTCTAGGAGGCCATTAAATGGGCGTAATAGTATCGAATCATGACTTTACCCGAGGTGAACTTGATCCTTCATTATTTGCTAGATCTGATCTAGTCTTCTACAACAAGGCGGCTAAGACTTGTAAGAACTTTATAGTATTGCCAGGTGGAGGCGTTAAAAAAAGATTTGGAACTACTCTATTTGATGATGTGGCCCTTACGGCAGGATCTGACCATTTCCAGCTCTTTTCTTGGAGAACTGAAGAAAAAGACTTTCTGATAATAGTGACAAACATAAATGCAGCAGGACTTCTCGTTGTAGACATTTCAGTCAGTCCTTTTGTTGTATCTACTTTCACTAACCCTTATCACGCTGATGTCAGCTCAAGAACTGTTCGAGGAGCTCAAAATCAGAACGAATTTGTTTTGACCTCAGGTCCGGTTGGAATATTACAAATTATTTTCGATCCCACTGCTGGAACTGTTTCAACATCGACATATTCTTTCAAGAACCCTCCCGTTCACGATTTTGACAACAATTATGATGACTGGACTTTTGAAGTTTCACCTGTCGAAGTTACTGTGGGAACTGCCTATTCTACTCTTACTTGCACCGCAGGGACAGGGTGGGGTGGTTTAACTGCTGATTATGTTGGTGGTGTGTTCGAAGCCCTTGGACCTACAACATCTACCACAATAGGTCGTGCTAGGATCATTTCAGTTAATGTGCCTGCACAAACTGCGGACATTCAGGTCATTACTCCCTTCGCTCAAACATCTGCTGGTCCTCCAACAGTTGGCTCTTTTCCTGGGACTCAATGTTTCATCGCTCAACCTGCGTATAGTGCACATTTGGGATGGCCTAGAACCATCTCTTTCTTCGAGGACAGGCTTGTTTTAGCGGGATCTCAATCATTACCTCAATCGATTTTCCTAAGTGCAACGGGAGATTTTCGTGATTTTGATACCGGAACAGGTCTAGCTTCTGATTCAATCGCATATAGCATCGCTTCGGGATCTCAAGACGCTATTCGGAATGTAGTATCTTCTAGAACATTGCAGATCTTCACTAATTCTTCAGAGATGTCTACGCCGGCTGCTGATTCGCAGGGAGCAACACCGTCGAACTTCTCTATTCGCGCACAAACTAATAATGGTTCGGAACTTTGCACTCCTGTTGTGCTTGATAACTCTACTCTCTATATTAAAAAAGGTGGTCGCGCTGTCATGGCTTATAACTATGATTACACAGTTGAGGCCTATAATTCTTCAGATGCATCTCTGCTGAGCAGTCATCTCATTAAAAACCCTATCGATATGTCTGCATATACTGAGAATACGACGTTCGATGCAAATATATTGATCGGAATAGATGAGGACTTTAATTTGTTCCTCTATGAGACATATGTAGAGCAAAATGTTGCGGCCTGGTCCAGTACTGCAACAAAAGAAGGCAGCTGGAGAAATGTTTGCGCAGTTGGGGGAAGTGTATTTTTCATCACTTTGCGTAACTCGACATATCACCTTGAAGAATTGACTTGGGAAAGATGTTTAGATTTTACCAGTTCATATACGCCAGCAGCCTCAGGAGAGGCGACAATTCCTTGTGGTGCAACCTATGCAAATATGACTGTTGATATCGTAACAGATGTAGAAGTCCTTCCTGATGGCGCTAATCAGGCTACCTATATTGGAACAAGTGAAACTGATGGGTCGGGCGATACTTTGCTTAGCTTTCCTTTGGACTCTACTAAAACCTATATTTTTGGCTATGGAATTGATAGTACTCTTGAAACTATGCCAGCTCATATTATGTCCCAAGCAGGAGATACTTTGTACACAAAGAAAACTATCTATAAGGTCTATATTGATTTCATGAATAGCTATCCTTTTAAGGCAAATGATGTAGAAATTCCTATGTCGCATCTATATACACCAGAATCAGGAGGGATACTTTTGGATGATCCAGTTCCACCTGTGAGCGGAATATTCGCTTTGCCAACAAATATCACAGGGTGGGGACGCAGAGTGTCTGCCACTTGCGAATCAGATAAGCCATTGCCCTTGACCATTCGCGGCGTGGCAGTAGAAATATCAGTTTAGGAGAGAATAATGGGTACAGCGTTAGCTATAGCAGGACTAATAGGAGCAGGAGTAACTGCAGGCACATCTATTTACGAGGATGATCAGCAAGAGGAAGCACAAGAAGCCGCCGAACAAATGCAAGAGCAACAGCTTCGAATTAACGAAGATAGTGCAAGAGCTAAAGCCGCTCAACAGCAAATTGTGAGAGACAACCAGATACAGTCAGTCATGGCTCAACAGAAAGTCATAGCTGCGGCCCATGGCATGGCATTGAGCAGTGGCTCATTTCGCGCATTAGAAGAAGCTTCATACAACAATTTCGCTCGGGATACTCAGGTAGCAAATATGAATCTTCAGATCACAGAAGACGATCTCAATTCCAGAATGGATGCTGCTAGATCAGATCTCTCTTCTGAAAAATCGGCTGATTGGGCGCATGGAATTGAAAGTGCCGGTAGTTCTCTTTTTAATATGGGATCTTTAGCGGGGAAATACGGAAGTAAATCTCCGTCGGATGATGAAGCAGGCAATTACTCTTGGCAAGACGAAGACGACCACAAATTGGATGATCCGAAGATTTCTTATTCTGACTGGGCATCTAATTATCAATCGAAGTTTTGGGAGTAATACTAATGAGCAGAAGTTTTCCAAAATATAATCAGAGCGTACCAATTGAGGAAGTTCAACCCGATATGTCGGGAGCGCAGTCTAAACTCTATGAAGGCAAATTAGACCAGACCTTTGCTAATACTTTAGATACGCTTTCAAATAATATAACAGACAAGATAGCTACCGTGAAAGGGCGGCAAGATGCGGAGAAACAAGGCGAGAACTGGAAGCCTGCAACCGATCTGACACAAGCTGGCCGTGATTATAATCTTTCCGGCCAAACTGTTGCCCGAAATTTTACGACCAATGATATGGGTATGGCTTATACCAAAATGTATATGGGAGTAATAAATAAGCCCATAAATACCTCAAAAAATGGTTCTATTGCAGACCTACAAGGACAAATGGATAGCTATACCAAGCAATTAATGATTGGTAAATCTCCTGAAGTTCAGTCTTGGATTCAGCAAAATTATCAACATGCCCAAGCCATTTACATGCCACGGATTGCAGAAAAGGTAGCGTTACAACAACGTGCAACTTCTTCTGCAGCAGCGTTAGTAAATGCTGATTCTGCCGATAGTTTAGTTGAAAATGCTGCTTATGCTTATGCAAATTCTCCAGTTGGGTCAACTAAGGGCACCTCCGCTGAACAACAAGCTGCACAAAAAAACTCCGCTCTTGGAGAAGCATTTGCTCATGCGCAAGTACAATCACGAATAGCAAATAAGCAATTATTAGCCCAGGGAGATATTAGACCAGAAGTATATGCAAACCGTATTGCTAACTCTAAATATAGAACAGCTCTCGCTCTACAAAAAGGAAAACTAGATTATTATATTTCTAATTATAATCTTTTTGCTTCTAAATCGACGCCACAAGAAAATGCAGCCTATATTAAAAATATAGAGAACTACGGTGAAAACTACAGGAACTCTGGTTTAGATAATAATATAGAGGGCAAACAAAGAATAGCCAATTACTTAGATGGTCAAGTTAAATCGTTTATGACGATTCAAAGGTCTCAAAATGCTTCCGTCTTATCTGATGCTTCACAAGGTGTGGTTTTGGGTTATACCGGCAACCAAACCAAGATAAATTCGATATGGTCTAAATTAGCTCCTTTTGGAACTACAGAACAGAAAGTTAAGTATAAAGAAAGCGTATATGCTGGACAAGTTAGCAGAAGCTTGATGAATTCTGCCCCAACGATGCAGTCTTTAAATATCTTGCGCCAAAACTTGCTCACCAATCCTTCTTATGGTCAGAATCCTGAGCGAACCATTCCACAAGCGACTCTAGATAAAGCGCATCAATTTACCTTAGCTAAAATTTCAGAGCTTCAGCAAGCTGCTCATCATGATCCTGCTGCATTTATTATTAAAGGCAAAAATGCAATAGATTACATTCAGTCTATCCAAGATCATATTCCCGGATCGACTGTTTCTCAAAGAGAGCAACACCAGGCTGTATTTAATGGAATTGTCAATAACTCAGCAGTATTAATGGATAATACACCATTCTCACCTGAGGTTTTAGCTGCAATTCAAAAGAAAGGAGACTTTCTAGTACAGCAAGAAAAAGCTAATGGCTTGTATCCAAAGATGACGACTAATGCTGATTTAGCAAATATGGTTCACATTATGAATACTTCCGATCTACACGTGGCTAAACAGCTGTACTCAAACATTATGAGAAATGATGCCCCTCATGCTTATATCTGGGAAGCTAATTTAATTCAAGCTAAGTTATCGCCTAAAGTTTTCTGGTTTTCTATGCCAAGTGATAAAGCTTTAATCGATCATGCTGACTATTTCAATGATCCTAAAAACATGAAAACCGCTATGGAAATAACTGGAGTAAAGTCACTTAAATCGATGACAAACATGTTTATCTCTAATTCAAGTTTAATGGACAAACTTGCGAACTTAAGGACTTCCTACTCTAACGTCTTTACCCCTCAAGCAACTTCAAATACATTAATGAACAGCCTAGAAACTCAAATAGCAAAAGAAGTTATGTACAGAAGCATGCAGGGAGGGGTTTCTTTTAAGTCTGGCTTGCAAACTTACGGTACTAAAGTTGTCCAAGATTTTCTATCATCAAAATACCAGAACCTAAGTCTACGAGTTCCTGTATCCATTACAACTAAATCCTATCCTCACGGCATAAAACTCAGTATGCCTAATATTACTTCTCTTATGGATTACACCAAATCAATGGCTTTGAAAAACCTCAATACAGATTATTACACCAAACATATAGAAAATAAAAATGAGAAAACTATTCATTTATCAATGACTAAAATTGCCATACAAAGTGGTAGGTTTGTACCATCCCCTGATGGAAGAGGCCTTATACTAGTTGACTCTGTAGGTCATCCAGTAATGATGAAAAATGGGCAAATGGCAGGTTTTAGCTGGGAAGATTCGGTTGATCCAACAAAGGTTCATCTAGCTCAATCTTCCAATAGTTCTCTGCCCTCTATTAGAAATGATTTTATTACAGATTTGATTGCAGGATTCATTTAATGAAAGAGCCAATTATTTCCTCACCAGAAAACGAAGATCAATCAGATTGGCTGCCTACTATTGATGTGGACAATACAAACTACAATTCTTTACCTGCGAGCACATTAATAACACAATCTCCGTCAGCAACTCAAGCCGCAATGTCCAAGATTAATCCTTCTCAGGACATTCCTAATCGCTGGTTTTCTTTGAAGGCCTCAATCTATGCAGGAGTAATGTCTCCTTGGAATATCACGCATGATGCGTGGGCCGGCATGAAATACTTAGATGAGAGGTATATAGATAAAGATCCTGACGCAGCTTCTCAGTACCTTAAAAGCTGGGGTGATGCACAGAAACAAGCTCAATATGCTATAGCTTCTTTGCCAGATGACAGCTTTACTAACAAGTACCTCATTAAGGATGGTGGATCCTTGCTTGGTGGAATGCTCGACCCAATTACTTTAGGCATAGGAGCGAAAGTTCATGCAGGCGTAGAAGGATTAGAAGGCTTAGCAGCACTAAGTGAAGCTGGTAGGGCAAGTCAAATAGCTATGCGTGCAGCAAAAGGTGCTATCTCCGGAGCAGGCACAGCTTTATTAGCTGGCACAACTGCAGCTGCATTCAATCCTATCCTTCCCAACCATATTACAGTGGGACAAATTGGCAGACAAATGGGTGGCTGGGCTCTTTGGGGAGGAGCATTAGGTGGTATAGGCGGCGTATTATCATCAGATGATGTAAAAGGTATAAATGGCGAAGGTAATGCGCAAGCTAAAGCTGATTCACGTGTAAACCCTGTGGCTACTGTCGACGCGGCATTAGACGAAAATAACTCTAAATATGAAGAGCAAAACGGTGAAGAGAGAGACAATGAGACTATTTCTAAGCTTATCCAGAAAAGAGGAGATGTTCTGATAAATATGTCATCCTTAGCTGATCAAATATCTGACGATCCTGGCGTCCAGGAAGATATTCAAAACTTGGCTCTAACACCTCTTGTACAGCTAAATCACGAGAAAGGTACCCTAGGCATCATCAAAGAGGGGTCGCCAGAGGTTTATAAAAAATTATCGTTTCTTCCTGATATGATTAAAACAGCCTTGTATGATTCCAATGCAGCCAAAAGAGTATCAGAAATAGCCGATTTACCTCCTGCAGAAGTCACTCCCGAAGACGAAGAATTTGTATCAAAGATGGGTACACATAAAGGGGAGCTTCAAGAAATAGAAAATAGTCCAAGAGGAAATTCAGTAAATTCTGTTCATCTTAACGCCAGAAAAGAGCATCTAAGAGATTTGATAGCTAACCCTCCAGACAACAAGTTTCAATCAGATTATTTGCCCCAGCTTAATAAAGCTGCTTTACAACTATCGAAAATTAACGATTCCATTGCCTTATTAAACAATAAGAAGGAAATCTTTAACACTTCTCGCGAAGCAGGTCGACCTACTTTTGTAAGTAATGCCACAGCCACTCTGGAGGGAGAAAATTCAGCAACTGGCCATCCCGACTCAGGTAAAATCATCGATCAGAAATTAAACGAAGATGATCCCGGGAATGTAAAACCAGCTGAAGAAGAGTTTGAATCTGCCATGGAAAAGAGAATAAAAGATCTCCAAGAGAGCGGTAAGCTCACCCCTGAGGATGTCGAACTATTAGAGAGCGTTAAAGCTCTAAAAGCTGGTGATAAAAATGAGACTAAATTATTGAATGCAGCTATTAAATGTATTGTAGGGGATGAATAATGGCAAAGAAAAACGAATGTGCAAAAGAGCTTTACAACCTTATAAATAAGAAAGACATCGATGGAAATTATGTATATCCAGAATATGAAGCCCAGAGAGAGCTAACACAGTCGGATCTCAATAAACTAGAAAGACAGCTCAGAGCTATGAGCGATAAAATAATGAAGGGCGATCCCTCATTAACTCCAGCTGAAGCTAGGCTCAAAGTATTTAAAGTTAAAATGGATGATTTAAATACTTTAGTAGAAAACTACAAAAAACGAGTTCAGAAAAATATTTTAACGAAAAATGCAATTGATGTTATGCTAGAACTACAAAAGTATAACCCTAAGGCTGTGATGAGAAAATTGTTCGTTGGAGGAGGTCATGAAATAGACCTGAAAACTGGGGAAGGAACAGGAACCAAGGATGATATTAAAACGTCTGCTGAAGCTACTGCAAGCCTTTTTCTAAAATCATTTATTACAGATCTGGAGAAGATCAATGGTACTCCAGATTTGATGAAACAAGACACATCGGCTGCTGTGGCAGATCAAGTTATGAAAGGAGAATTTTCTGACGACAGAACTGGAAAGTTAGCTAGAATAGTAGCAAAACATTCTGCTCGTATGGTTAAATTTCTGCGGCAATCTTCAGTAGATATAAACGAACTAGAAGGGCGCATAGCTTACCAATTCCATAATGCAGGAAAAATGCTTACTCCTTCGGGACTGAGCAAAGAAATTAGAAATCTGAAAGGATCAGGGGAATATGATGCTATAGTAAAAAATTCTAAACTTAAAAAATTTGATTCTCAGTTTGTAGCTAGACATATGTGGAAAAAATTTATTCTCCCAATTCTCGATCTTGCTCGATCCTTCCTTGATGTTGATACGAATGACCCCAAAGCTATAGATGATGCATTAAATGAAGTCTGGGATCACATTATTAATACACAAACCACATCATTAGATAAATCTATCACTCCCCGGAAATCTTCGTTAGCAATGTCCATTGCGTCTAAGCAAAGGAAACTCTTTATTAAGGATGGTACCTCATATGTTAATTATCAGATTAAATATGGTGGAGGATCTCTGTTAGATACGATCGTAGCTGATACTATGAGAAACGCTATGAAAATAGCATTAATTGATCGCTTTGGGCCTGATGCCGAAGAAAACTTTAAATATATGACGGACAAGCTCCAAGAAGCACATAAAGGAACTACCGCTGCGAATAAATCAATCAGGGACATGAAATACATGTTTCAAAATGCGTCAGGTAAAATTTATGGTATGGATCATGGCAAGATCGGTACATTTTTCAAGAACATTCAGGTTTTTAATAATCTGACAAATATGGGCCAGACTATATACCGAGTTGTTACTGATATGCCCAATCAATATGGATTAATGAGATATGGCTGGGGCATGGGAAGGATTGATGCGCTTAAAACCAATATCGACAGTCTAATGAACGCTTTTGGGACCTCTAGAGAGCAAAAAGATGTACTAGATCTTTGTCATGTGGTCTCCAAACAGTTCATAGGCTCTTCAAATGCCTTTGGAGCGAAAATAGATGGGTTGACTGGGGCAATGGCAAGGTTAAACAATCTACAATTTACTTTAAATTTGCTGAAATTTTGGGATAGAGGGATAAATAATGGTGCCCAGATAGGATTAGCTCGACATCTTTCAAACTTTGCAGATAAAGATTTAAAATCCCTCCCTAAGGCTGCTCAGAAAACGTTAATGGCATATAATTATTCACCCGAAGAATGGGATCTTTGGCGACAACATCAAACTCAAATTGAAGGCCATGGAAAATATCTTGTTCCAGACGCTTGGTCTGAGATGTCGGACAAAGAAATATCAGGTTTAACCGGTGCTAAAACATCAGATGAAATTGCCGAGCAACGCCAGAAGCTACTCATTAAAGCTATCAGTATGTTTCACGATCAATATAAATATTGTGTTCCTGGATTCGATTATCTTCTTGACTCCCATAAAAAAAGAATAATTGCATCTTCGCCTTGGGGTATGGCAGTCAACTTGCTAACGCAATACAAGTCTTATTCTGTCGGATTCTATAATAGGGTTTTAATGCGTGCTATCAGAGGATCAGATACCAAGGGTGAAATGCTTGCCCAGTTGGGACAAATAGTCACAGGAACTGCGGCATTAGGCATGATAGGAATGTATGCTAAAGCCAAAATGGATAATAAACCATTTACTTTGGATATATTTTCAGATGATCCAAAAGAAAGATTACGAGCTGGCGCAAATATTGCAAAAGCCACTTTGCCAGCAGGAGGAATTGCAGGAGATATTATTGGCGCCTTTGCTTCTCCTCACCCGTCTATCTTAGATGAAATGGGTCCTACTATTTCGGATGCTAATTCAATTTTACTCTATCTTAATTCGTTAGCTCAACATACCACCAATTTTATGTTTGACGAAAATCGCGCATTTCGTAAAACCGCTTTGCAGCAGACAGAACATCTAGCTAAAAATCATATACCGTTTTCGAGAAACTGGATGGCCGTCTCAGTCTGGAACCATTTCTTTTCTCAACAAGAGAATCAACAATAGGAGCAAATTATGCCTACTACTCCCGCAACGCAAACCGTTTATTCATTCGTCTCAACCGGTGCAGCTACTTATACACTTATCCCTCAATGGATTTTTCAGCAAGCTGATATTCGTGTCTACATTAATGGAACACTTCTGGATGATACAACTTACTCCGTTGACGCTATAACTTCAGGAGATACTGCGAGTTATTCCATTACGTTTACAACGCCGCCTATCGTTGGAGCTACTATAGCTATAGTGAGAGACATAGAAATCTCAGAGCCAGATAATTTTGCACCCGGTGCGCCTTTAACTGCAGCCGATCTCAACAACAAATTCGACGTGAATTTTATCTTGGATAATGATCTTCAATATTATAGCGATAATATCACTCCAAAGTATAATATCCCGTCTTTGGTTGAGGGTGACCTAACCTCAAAAGATCTTGTCTTGCCTCAGCTTTCAACTCCAGGAGCTGGCGAAACTCCTAGAGTTTGGGCTAAAGATGAAACCGGAGATATAATAGACGCTCCACTAGATCCAGGCGGAAAAACTGCAGCTGAACTCGAAACCGAACTGGCAGAGAATGCCGATGCTACGGGATCCGGCGCTACTATGATAGGCTACTTCGATACGCAAACTACGACGCCTTCAAATGTGCAAACTGTTCTTGATACTAAAGCCAAGTATACTGGACCCACAGGGAAAATCGTGAGTGGCAATGGACTAACTTCTGATGATTCATCAGCAGCTGCGACATGGGTGTACACTCTTCCGGCGAGTGGAGGATATGATAGAAATATAGTTCTAGGGAAAGAAAACCTTAATTTCGCTACGTATATCCAAAGTAAGGCAGTGGAGGTGCGGACAGATATTCCAGGTGGCGCATTTTCTTGGGCTGAAGGCTCACCGAGCCCAACCGTTCCGGCTACAAGTTTCTCAGATACGACGCTGGCGACTAGAGGTTGGGTAGCTGAGAATACTATCGCTGTTGTAGATACGGGGGGTACCAAGAGAATATCTAGGGGCTGTGTGCATAGAGTTTATGAACACACCGAAGGAGGTGGAGGAGCTGGTGGAGTCATCTCTGTTACTAATACAGCAACAGTGAACACGTGGACTGATGGGATTATCCCCAATACTGCGGATCCAGCAAAAGTTAAAGCCGTTGTTATAACCAATTGGTATATTACTGTCCCTCCTGTTGGTGCTATGCCTTTGGCCACTTGTGAGGCCGCAATGATGCAAACTACTCCTGGGGGAGTTCTTACGTATACGCTGACCGTAGAAGCAGTAACTCTTGCTGATCCTTATCCAGCAAATCAGATCGATATGCTAATAATTTTCGATTATTTCGAATGATAGGAAAACAATGATTAACACGACCCAGCTTCTTAGACTCATCATCGATCCCGCTCTAGATGCGCTAAAGATGAATAGCGCGGCAGCAAGACGACTCTTGCTATTTACGTGTGCATCGGAGTCTAGAATGGGTACATATATCAAGCAATTCCCAGTCGGCCCTGCTTTGTCCATCTACCAATTGGAAAGGCGCACATATTATGACCTGTGGGACTCTGTCCTTGAGTACAAACCTCGTTTGACACGCAAAGTATTAAACATCTGTGAGTACGTTGCCGAACCTTCTGCAAATTGCTTAATGTGGGATCTGCGCCTTGCCACAGTAATGGCTCGAATTCAGTACTGGAGATGGCCTGAGAGGCTGCCAGAAGCCGATGACGAGGAGGGGCTAATTAAGTACTACTATAAATACTGGGCCCCTAATCCAAAATTTACGTCGCTAGAAGACGCTACTTCTAGAATCAATTCAATACTTAACCTAGGAGACAAACATGAGTATACCAAAACCGCTTAAATCTAGAAAATTATGGCTGACAATCCTCGGATTCGGAGTCACACTAGTCACAAATATGTTGAATTTGCCTGCCGCTCTAGTTCATAATATCACAAATGTGATCGAACTATTGGTGCCCACCTATGTTGGGGCTCAAGGTTTTGTCGACGGTTTGAGATATCTTGCTGAACGACCAGCCAAGAAAACCACATCTAAGAGAAAAAATGCCGCTTAATGTAGAGTATTTGCCGTACAAGTTCGAGCCGAGACCTTATCAAGCTGTCTTGATGCACGAATTGCTCGTAAAAAACACTAATAGAGCTATCATAAGTTGGCATCGTAGAAGTGGTAAAGACAAGACCTGCTGGATTATTATGCTAATTAAAGCTCTACAGCGAAAGGGAAACTATTTCTATATTTTTCCCACGGCAAAACAAGGTCGGAAGGCATTGTGGACGGCTATTGATAGCGGGGGTGTTGCCTTTCTGGATCATTTGGCACCAACTATTATAAATAAAATTAATAATACTGAGATGCGCATCAACCTAGTGAATGGATCGACTATTCAGATAGTAGGAGCTAGCCACTACAACTACGTGGTTGGTACGAATCCGGTCGGCATGGTATTCAGTGAGTATTCTCTTCAAACTCCCTTAGCATTTAGCTATTTGTCTCCGGCTGCTGTAGAAAACAAAGGTTGGATTATCTTAAATACCACTCCTCGTGGCCATAATCATGCTTACAGATTGTTTCAACACGCTTTGGGTAATGATTCCTGGTATGTCGACAAAAGAGATGTCTTAGAAACCCTTTCAGCTGAGGGAGAAAGATATATCTCCGATTCTGATCTGGAAACTGCTGCAGGCGCCATGTCGATTGAGAAATTCCAGCAGGAATTCTTCTGCGACTGGAGCTCCGCGCTCGAGAACAGCTATTTCTCTAACTATTTGAGAAAAGCGCGTTCTGAAAATCGCATTGGAGGTTTTCCGTTGCCGGTTGAAAATCCTCTCTATACTGCGTGGGACTTAGGATTTAATGATCAGACTGCAATTTGGTTTTTTTATATTAAGAGAAATGGGGAAATAACTTTCGTTCATTATTATGAGAATAATCAGCAAGCGATGGAGCATTACATTAACTATGTTAAAAAATTTGGAGAGAGTAGGGGACTTGTATTCGCTCGTCATTTTGCCCCGCACGACATTTGCCACGCTGACTGGAGCACGGGCGAAAAAAGAATACATCGAGCTCAGCGTTTGGGTTTTACATTCACAGCTGTCCCACGCAGCAAAGATAAGATGGATCAAATTGAGTACAGTCGCGCACTTTTCAAACGTTATCACTTTGATGAGAAAGAGTGTCGGATAGGTTTGGATGCACTAATGGAATACCATGCTCGAGAGAATTTAAATACCGGTGCACGCGGTGGTCCGTTCCATGATTGGAGCTCGAATGGCAGCGATGCATTTATGATCGTCGCTCAAGCGTATCAAGCTGGCTTAATGCCAGAGCTTGGATATTCTAAAAACCCAATGACTCCGCAAATGAATTCTTTTGCATTGGAAAGTGTAATAGGGTGATGATACATATATATAGATCTGCTATTTCCTGTAATTAGTATTACAGGAAATAAGGAATCTGTTGATTTTAGGCGCTATGTAACAGTTTTCACCTGCCATTCGAGTTCTAAGATTCTATCCGACATTGCTGTGAATTCTTGCTTAAAGACTTTTAATTCTATATTTAATTCGTAAACTAAATTAGTTAGGTTTTCTATATCTTCTTCTCGGCAATACGTTGAACAATAATTAGTGCTCAACGTAAACCTAGATATCTCAGTTTGGCATACTATGCACTTTTTTAACATCATTGTGTTTAATCTCACTTTAATACTCTTTCAACGTCTTCAAGTTTCATGTCTCTACTTACAGGAATTTTATAATCTTTAAGTGGTAGGGCCTCGTGATTGCAGTATTGGCAAAGCCCAGTCTCTTCATATAAGAGGAAATCAGAATAATCTTTCCAAGATTTTTCATCTTCAAATCTTCGAACATGAATACACCATTCCTGCTTACTGTTCTTAAATTGATCCTCATATAGATGTTTTATATCTATTCCGACGGCATTCATAATTTCCGTAGCCACTCTCTCTATTTTACGCGTATGTATGGTTGTTCCCCATCCACACGTGCCTGAGTCTTCAAGATCTCCATAATCTGATTTAATATCATAAAAGTATAGTTTATCGCTCATTTTCCCCTCCAGTTATTACCTCTGATAAGAAAGTTTATCAGAGATATAAGATAGAAATTGTGTAATATATATGCCCTCCTCGGCAATTCTTTGTGTATATCCTATCGCCAAACCAAAAAGAATTAACTCTCCGCATCATTTTTTGGAAAGAAAATATCTTTAATTTGATCTAGATTCTCTAACAATGCAGTTGCCGAATTGATCTTAGGAATGTCTGCCCGCTTCTTTCGATATGAGACAAATGTATCTTGCATTGCTGAGCTTTCCATGCGTAAGGACCAGTCTATTTCTTTTAAAAGCTCAATTAAAATCTCATAGTCCTTATCTTTGAATGTTCGTTTACGCAACAGGCGTTGGGCTTTATTTACGTCATTTAATAACTGTATTAGTTTATTTACGGTGGAATTTATTTTTGCTCCTAGAAATCTAGAATCAAATTCTTTATCTTCTATCATTTTTATATCTCTCAAAAAAAAAGAGCCGCAATTAAGCAGCTCTAGGGGGTTTTTGCTATTTAGAAAGCAGAGGAGCATCGAGCTCTTCTCTCATTATCTTAACATCTTTCTCAGCACGGATGCCAAGCTTATTGTTGGGCAAAGATGTAACACTAATCTTTTGTTTCCCTACATAGATGTTAACAGTTTGTCCTTTTTCTCTAGATAGAATAAGATTACCTGCGCTCATGTTTTTTCTCCTTGTTTTTTTAAAATTTAGAAGGGCACTTCTTCATCAGGAAATGGTTCTTCCTCACTTATGCAGTCAGTTTGAGGATTGTCTTTATCTTCGCGTTCAGCTTTTACCCAGCTTCCACGAACATATCCCTTGTCGTCGAGTGATAATAACGCTTTGCCAGTTCGCTCCTTGAGTTTTTCGAAGTCGCAAATCCAAGCATCATTTTCAAAAACGATTTTCATCTCCTCATCCAAGCTGTCCACAAATTCATCGATGAATCGTGCCGCTCCCTCTGTTCCTACGAGCCAATTGTACAAAAGTGGTTTGCACTTTAAGCCCGTAGAATCTGTGCAAGACAGACCCACAGTAATCATTGGGTTACCTGCTTTGCTCATTCCGTCTTTGAGAAAGGCCACGCGAAAATCCACTTCGCTGCCCTTCTCTGCCAAATCTTTTAAGTCAATATCATTAAATTCAGTCATTTTTAATATCCTTTTGTAGTTCTGAAGAAATTTCCTTATAAATTGTGCGAATTTTTTCTCGCTCTTTATCATCCAACGCTTTAATGTCGGGTAAAAAACTTTCTAATTCTTCCATTGATTCGCATAGAGAAATACAGGTCTTTAATTTCTCCAATGGAGATTTTTCATCTAACACCTCAGATTCTCCTTCAATAACGTTCGAAGCGGCATGAAAGTCAATCCCCTCGCCTGCCTCATCGTTTAAGTATTGTATCATATTATCCACTTTCGGCGATCGACCTTTGCAAAAGTTAAGTGCTCTCTTCAACACTGTTTTAATCGCCATCCGATCATAAAAATCGACCCATGGTGATTTGCCACTCTTTCCGGAAGCACTTAGATTACGTATTTTATTCACTTCGTCGACATTCATCGTCTCAGTATAATAATCTTTGTCATTAAGCTTTAAACAAGCATACACACCAATCATTTTGCCTCGATCACTCGAAAATGGATCATAGCTATGGGTTGGTTCTTCGGATATTCCATTCAGCTGAAATTCATCTGACTCATACACAATTCCACACTTAGCCATTCGACATGCACCGTCCTCAATGGCCGCTTTTAGCATTCCCTTGTAGCTAATGTCCAAGCAAATTGCACCACCGCGAGGTATTAAATATGCAAGCTGAGAGGCAGGATTTAACGAGAGTCCCATACCAGCAATATTCTTGACCGCAGCTATTGCCTGATTCGGATTCTTCAAAGCTACATCAGCTAAGAATTTGTTTTTGTTGAAAGCCTGCATGGCAAATTCAGCTTCACGTCTAAAGGTTTCATCATCTAAAAAAGCACTCTTGGCTGGATCGATGATTGTTGATTGTATTGTTGATAGTTGGTTCATTTTGTTTTCTCCTGTTTAACCATACGCACGGAATGTTCGATGGCCATTCTTATTAGCATTGAAGGTAGCTAATTTACGAGCTTTTCCCTCTTGGTTTGTGATTTTCAGCCCCAAATTAGGGCCAATCCTCGTTGTTAAAGCGTCCATAGCTTCTTTCTTTTTGCTTTGAAGCTGTTTTATTTCTTCATTTATCTGCTTCAGGTCATTCACGCATAATTCATCATCAACATTAGCTTCTTTCATCTTATCCGTCTTTGGTAAGGGAAATAAAAGTTTAACTTCTTCCTGAGTCATAGGCCTCGGAGGAATTCTTTTGACGACATGATCCCTCCAAAAAGTGATTAAATCGGCTCTCATGCGGGCGATGAACCCAGGGTCACGTTTAAACTTGTATAGTCTCACAGGATTAAACCCACCGAGAAATGCAAACATATGTCCTTCATTTAGACCTGTGACCATTAAATAATGCATAAGCTGATAGTAATATGATATTGGTATTGATGCTTGTGGATCATATCCATCCTCTACCGGCTCACCCCATTCATCAAAATGAGGCGAAGATAAGACTTTAATTTCCACTACATGAGAATTTTCAACAATTCCATCTACATGAGCCAGTAAGAAATCATGCTTAGGATGAATTAAAAGGCCTGGGTTATAGCTGAGTTGCTGTCCTGTGACCTCTTCATACAAATTAAGCATGCCTCCTTCGAGGGCACGTCCAATCTGCATCCGAATATTATCTGGTGTTTCCTCCGCTTCGCCTATCTTCTCGAGATAAACATCTACCGGATTTCTCCATTTATTAACGCGGCAAATAGCTCCACTATCGCTACCGCCTATTCCTCGACGTCTTTCAGCCAAAAACTCTTCTCTACTCATTATTATTCTCCAAAATCAACAACATATATCTACAATTTAAAGCTTCTTTTCCTCTGTTTTGGCGAAATAGCATCACGCATCCAATGCGTATAAACTTTTCTTACGTGAGGATTAAATGTAGTTTTATCCATAATTGGTGAGTGAAATTTCTTGAGATCGTCTGAATTCCGAGATATAGTGGTCTGGTATCTAAATGTTGCGCATGTGCTCATGATATGTGCCTCCTAAGGGTATGTTTTTAACTAAACAACAATCGTTAAAAATTTTGCGGGCATCGACCTAAATCAGCGATGCCCTTTTTTTATTATATCTTAAAAATCTCGTGAGCGCGTTCAGATTCTATCTCTGAAAGCTCCCTTTGGAGATCTGAAATTAAAAGCTGTGTACGCCTTTCTATTTCCTGTAAAGACTTGATATCTTTTGTGCGGCGAATCTGCCCCATATACCTGTCAAATACTTTCAATTTTTACTATCCTTTCTATCAGTTTCATTTTATAAAGTAGATTGATTAAATCTTTTCTTTCCCAGCTAAAGTCGGTATATGGCCAAGACGTGTAGGGCTCACAGCAAATAGAATCTAATTCGTATAGAACAACCCTCCAGTCACTATCGACAAACTCGGAGATAAAAATAAAATTCTTTATGATTTTAAATTTAATATCGTTTTCCTCATCATCATATTCAACGAAAATGTATCCTCGATCGCCAAACCAATTAAGTACGTCCTCCTTAGTCCAGTCCTCACAATGATCATAACCTTCGCCACGCCACCAGTCGTCTAGTAAAAAAAGTTCAAAATCTGTCATAACCCCCCCTCCTTTTCCTTGTTACTTAAATGATCATCATTTATTAAAGAATCAATAATTTGTGAATCTTTCATTTTCTCCCCTCCTTAATACTTTTTTCATTATTCATAATGCTTCCTCCTTCGTCATCCTACACCGCAACAACACCATTGTTCTTGCTCTGGCACGAGTAATAGCCTTTTGGGAAAGGTCATATTTGTTTACTGTTGCCTCGGCTAAATCACAGTATTGAATGCACTGCTCATCAGTATCTGCCATGATTGATTTGCACAGCATCATGGTTAAACAATCCTCCGGATCATTAGGGTCAAGATTATCGTGAGGACTATCCTGTATAGTTGTCATTTTCTTCTCCTTGTTTTTAAAAAAAATTAATATCCCGCTTCCCATGCAGGGTCAAACACATTGTTAAAAGGGCTCTCTTCAATTCTAGTATCTAGGGCGTTGTCAATAAGAAATCTAATGTAGTCGAGTCTCTCTTCTTCAAATTTGTCCCGAATTAGATTCAGGTAATAATCAGAATACCCTACTTTTCTAGCCATACACATGGCCCATTCGAAAATAGACATATCTTCAGAACACTCATCCGCCCATTCATCGGCCGTAAAACAGCTGAAAATCTCTGAGATCGTAATAGTGGTAAAGATTTTATCTTGATCGCTAACCGGTAAATCATCGAAATCAGCATAGGTATGCGCATAGTGTGTAAGGGCATCTGTAAAGTCAGGCCCAAGCTCATGGGTGTACATAAATTCTCTCCTTAGTAGTTTTTAAATCTAAACAACTAGACGAGTATACTACCCCATGAGACAGGATGTCAATAGAAAATAATACGGTAAATTTTAGTTTTTATTTATTAGTTGTACCTACCAGCGGCAAAAAATAGCAAACCAGCACTAAAACTTATTATCTGATAAAAAGTTGTACTGTCCATGCTTAAGATAAAGCAGATCACAGCTAAAGTTAAACCAGATCCCATAACAACGAACTTTCTAAAGCTCGATATCTTAATATACGGTTTACCATTATAGGTTATAAGATTGGTAGATGTGCTGCTGAGGTCTATAGAGTCTTTATATTCCATAATAGAGTTCCTTAAATTTTGCACCTCCCTGCATGTTTTTGAAATTAAATTAAGTTAAATTTTATTTTCTCTGCCAGACCGCTCTTTGCGCTTCAACCATCACACGAGAATAGACTTTAGGATGAGTAATACTCGGATCCATTTCATCTACCAATCTAGCTAATTTTAATGCTATCCACGGTGGACACGTCCCTGTCGAAGCTGAATAATTGATGCTAGGCCGCGGCCAATCTAGGAGCTCGGCAAGTTTTTGCCTATTTCCAGCAATTTCCGTAGCCTTGCGCAGCGCAAAGCGTGTCATTTCTTCTTTGTTCATTTTTGTTGCATTCATTTTGTTCCCCTTCGTGTGCTTAGAATATCATAAGGCATTGCGAAGGCTATTGCAAGTGTCATCAGACAGGAGTAGTCTAGTTCATGTTGTTTGTTTAGTTTTAAATGAGAGTTTCGCTATGGCTAAAAAAGCCGATCCAGATTTTCGCAGCTTTAATATTAAGGATGCTCGTCATTTTGGTGTCTGCGAGGCGACAATCATTCAACAAATCATTTTTTGGAGTGGCCTTTGTAGCCGTGACCCTTCGGAAGGTATTTACCGTACCATTGAGGTCTGGTTAAAAGATCTTCCATATAATCGATCTAAATTTCTCCGCGCCACTTCTTGTCTAAAAAAATCTGGCGTTTTAAAGATCAGTCAAGGGGAAAATACACGCCACAATCATACCGTATGGTATGCTCTAAATATGGACAAATTGGAGGAAATTCGCTCCGGCATTCCTACCGTTCTCCTCAATGTTAAGGATAAACAAAAGATGACAAAATGTACTTTTAACCATTCGATCGAAGCCAGTAATTTATATAGAATTTCACAACTTGTAGTTGCAAAAGAGAACTACAACTTGGAGGACAATAACGATCTTGTAGTTTCAAAATGCACAGATGTGGTTTCAAAAGAGAACTACAAAGAGGATGCACTCATTATATATATACAGAGACATCTACAGAAAGTTATTAGTGAAAATTTAAAAGATGGTCAATTGGATTATCTTGCAATATTAAAAATTCATGAACATTTTACATTTCGCACGAAACCACAACGCGAATATTTTAGGTCAATGGTTGCACAATGGTCTCAAAGGAAAAGGGATCGTTTCATCCCCCGCTTTGCTGACCATCTGTTATTCATGTTGCTCAATCACGATACAAATTGCTGTGACCGAGATTTGCTAATGGATCTTAAAGTAAACAAGAGCTTGTTTACCTGTGGCCTGACCAAAACAGGCACTGACTTTGTTTCAACTTGGCTAAACCCTACCCCACCTCATGAGGATATATTTTATGATCGATTGCTCACTTCCAAACTTAAATCTTACGCAGGACACGGAAAACCGAGATCAAAGTCAAAAAACGTCATCTCCTTGTCCATCCACGAACAATTTAAAGCAAAAAAGCAACAGGCAGGCTATGACCCCCTCGTTGGGAGTTGAAAACTCGAACCGCCTTTTTCCTCCTCCGGTTCTCTTCCGCTCCGAAGAGGAAGTCAGTATCGACGTCGACGACATCTTCGATAAGCTCAGTTTTGATTATTTTCAAAGGTTCACGAGCCAATGGCAAGATAGCGACGCCTATATTTTCATGCGCAAGGCTTGGACTCTGCTTTGCATGCGGTTCTCTCGAGCGGTCATAAGAGAAGCATTCTTAAGGTGGGAAAATCCGATGGAAAATGATAAATTCGATAATAGCTGGCCACCTACCCCTGTGGACATTAGGAATCTTTGCCATCAATCTCACGAGTACCGCGAGGAAAGAAAAAAACGTGCTTCCTCTTCAAGTTCTAACTTGCTCAGCGAAGAGCAATCGATTCAGAGTGCAATCGAGCTGTTCAAAGAACGAGGGGTCTGGCATCCAGAATCCAACACTCCACAGTCTGTCAAAGATACTATCAAAAATATTTGATGTTTTTTGTTGACACGACTTGTTTATTTTTTAATCTTAAGTTAAGATTGTCAAATGCAAGCCTCAGAATATCAAATACAGTGCTCAATTGTTCAGTATTTGCATATTTTGAATCCACCGGCTGCGTGGTTTCACATACCCAACGGCGAGTATCGGTCTAAGCAGACAGGAGCCCGCCTAAAAAGAATGGGCGTGAAACCTGGGTGCCCTGATTTGTTTCTTGCCATGCCCAACCAGCACTTTGCTGGACTCTGGGTAGAACTTAAGAGCAAAAAAGGAAGCCCATCGGCAGTTCAGAAAGATTTTATGCAAAAATTGCTACTTTCTGGATACGCAGTGGTGGTTATTCGCTCTGTCGAAGAATTCATCCGCTGCTTTGAAGCTTACGCTAACATGGTGGATGATGAATGCAGGCTCAATTGGTTACAGAACTGGCAGATCGCCTCACGGACCCTGACCAAAAAAGACGTTTCGAAGCCTGCTGTCAAGAAATTGTTCTCGGAAGACCAACCAAATATGACGCGTCCAAGCATGATGCGCTAGTTATCTTCTACGCCGCTCAAGGATATTCAACCACGATGATCGCCTGTGAGTTTGGAATAGCTCGCTCAACTTTGTATCGCTGGCTTCGCGAAAATGAATCATTTTCGGTCAGCTATAAAAGAGCGCGAAGTTTAGCGCTTGGTCATTGGGAAAAAATGCAACACAAAAATCTTGATGCAGGCAACCTAAGCATGCCTCAATTTTTGCAGCTCGAATCAATTTTGCGCAAACGTTTTAATGGCCTCGACGCCGATTCGGTATCGATTCCAGGTTTTGCTGAGGCTAAAACGTGCGCAGAGCAGCTTTCGCTAGTCATGTCGGCTATCACTAGCAGCGAAGTAAGCGTAGCAGCCGGCCTTAACATTATTTCGGCCATGAAGCAGGCAGCCGAGATCGAATCGATACCAGATCTTGTCCAGCAGTTGGACGATCTAAAAGAAAAACTCAAAACTCTAGGAGACAATTAATGAAAGCTTATGGTCGTTCGCACACGCGTAAAGACACCAAAAAACCTAAAGACAAAGACATGGAAAAAATAAAGTCCAAACCTGGTATGTCGAATGCCGGCGAATACGAGGGCTTCGTTACAGCGGGTCCACACGGCACCTACCCCTTGGGTTATAGCAAAGGCACGATTTCACCTAAACGTGTTCGCGCTGCCCTTTCGCTTGCTCATCATCTTGGCAAAGCAGGCGAGAATAAGTTGCGCAAAAACATTGCACGCATTCTCACCCAGAAACACAAGCTGCCATCTTTGGTCGCCAGAATTCGTAAAGGACAATAAACATGCATAAAACTACCGACAAACATTCAGGCGATACTCATGCTCGGCCGAACTTCGCAACGCATAAGCGTGTTCAACCATTCGGTAGTGACCGCAGTATCGTTCATCAGCATCCAGCCGTTAAAGATATCGAGCTTGGCGTGAAAACAATTAACAACAGCCATGGCGGCAAATGAGCAGACGAGTTCCGCCACGCATACCACTTACGGAGATTAACAAATGAGCTCAGACCTTTTTTTACACAGCCTCAAAGATTACCAAGGTAATATCGTGGATGGCTGCTATAACATTGATTCGCCCGAACGCTTCTGTTGCTTCGCCGGGAATTCTGATGCCTTCGCCATTACTCGGCCGCCAAAAACTCAAGCCATGGGTTTGGTTACCACATGCGGTGACTTATGGTGCAGCTACTCGGTATCTCTTACAGCGCCACCATCTGCTCCACCAGCTTTGCCAGCCACATTGTCTCCGATTCAAGGCAACAGATTTCTTGTGCCTGATCGCGAACACATCGTTTGGTATTATGTGCCCGTTGGTGTTGACCTGATTAGTTTCTATGCTGGACGTCAAGGCAGCTTCATGGCTGTGTTCGTAAGAGCGCCATTGCAAATGCAGGACGCCGAATGACCAACGTATTGACATTAAAACGTACGCTCGATCAGCTATCAAAGAAATGTGCTCGAGCAAATCAGTCGCAAAGTGTTTTGATTGCTTCTGATGTAGAAAGTGAAAACAAGGAGATCGAATGTTTAAAAGGCACTTATGGCGTGGACGCTGGAACCCATACCATCTTTATCGTGCCGCTATACAAGTTTGGGACGAGTACACAGGACTCGCTTTACCGTTCGTCGATAAGCGACCGCGAGAATTGTTTGTCGTCTTTAGGACTAGCGAGTTAAAGCGCAGTCAAATGATGCGCGAGTTCCAGCATGTAGCGGTGTTTGCATTGAGCGAAACGCCCGACAAGAAACAGTCGGCGATAGTGCAAGTCGAACACATTGTTAATAGAACTTCTTTTGGAGTTGTATTCCAAAAGGAAACTTCGGTCAGAAAATGGTTGAAGATTTTAGAAAGAATGGGAGCAACTGTCGTGCGATGCAACATAGCACCAATACACAATCGCATACAGTTCTTGCCAAGACTTAACCCCTATAACTGCATAGAGTTAACTAAGCAGTGTTTAGGTGTACGACTTTGGGGCGTCTACACGCCCTGGAGGTTGTACAAAGCGCTCGCAAAAAGAAACGATTGTTTAGTTATCATTAACCCGAAGGAGTTTTGACATGGGATCAGGCACAGACACGGCAGCTGGAAGTTATTCAAGTCCTGCCGAAAAAGAAGAAGAAGCTATGGAAGCTCAAATGAAGCAGGAAGAAGCTCAGGAAAAAGCTAAAAACAAGCTGCTTATGGAAAACCAAATCACTGCGATGCGTCGTTTTCGCGGCGGATGGACAGGATCAAGTGGTGGTACAGACACGACTTTAGGTGGCTAACATGGCACTAGATCCGAGCAAAATATACGCGAGATATACGCAGGCAAAAGCGAATTCAGATCTTTGGCTAAACATGAACCAACAGGCGTATCAATTGACGATGCCTAATCGCGCTGAGTTTGCGATTCATCATTGGACACCTGGTTCACCACGAACATCACACGTGTACGATTCGACCGCGATAGTGGGTCTTAATAAGTTTGCAGCCAATCTTCAAAACTTGTTAATGCCCAGCGGTCGCCATTGGTGCCACTTTAAACCTGGCCACATGATCATGGACGGTAAGACTAATGTTGACATTCGCGAAGCGACAATACAGTGCGACAAGTGGGAAGACATATTTTTTGAGCAGCTTAATAAGAGCAATTTCCAAAATTGTATGTTCCAAGCCATCAAGGAGATGGGAATATCAACCGGCGTTATGTTGCTTAACGAAGGTACGTATGATGATCCTTTGCGGTTTAAGTCTATACCGTTGCATCAGGTCTCTCTCGAACCAGGTCACACAGACCAGATTGAAAATGTTTTCCGCAAGTTCAAAACACCAGCCCGTCTGGTTCAAGAGACTTGGCCAAAAGCCACATTAAACGAAGCCATCAAGCGCCAATGTGAAAGTGATGGCTCATCCGAAGTCGAACTAATCGAAGGCACTGTTTACATGCCAGAGGTCAAGGGCAAAAACAAATACTGCTATTTCGTCCTTGATGAGGCCAGCAACAGTTTCATTCTCGAAGAGTATCGAGACTATTCGCCTTGGATCGTGTTCAGATGGAACGTCTACGCAGGCGAAATCTTTGGGCGTGGACCTATCATTGATTTGCTGCCCTTCATCAAAGATCTCAACCGCATGGCAGAATTCGATCTGCGTGCCGCATCTTATAACAGCAATCCCATCTTCATGGTTGCATCAGGATCGGAGCTCAATCCTTACACAACTCGCATCGAGCCGGGCGCATTGATCCCTGTCCAACCAAATGGCGTATCTCAAAATCCGATTCAGCAGTTGGTCATTCAGGGCAATCCCAACTATTCGCAGCTCGTTCGAAGCGAGCTTGTCAATGCGGTTAATCTGTCGCTCAACATTAACCCAATTGTTCCCGAAGGTTCTGGAAACAAAACTGCCACTGAGGTGAACATACAGAACGCAGAATGGATGCGTGAGAATCAAGCGATGACTAGTAGGTTTGAGCGTGAATGCAACCATCCAGTTGTGCGCAAAGTTTGGCGCGTCTTAAACAAGTTCGGCTATGTCAAACCATTTGAGATAGATGACAAAATGATCACTGTCGAGTATGACACTCCTGTCAAGGACGCTGAAAATCTTTTAGAGATTCAACGCCTGGTACAAACCAGCGAATACATAAATCAGATCCTTGGACCACAATATGGCGAGATGGGCGTGATGTATGGCTTAGACATCGAAAAGATTCCAGGCGAAGTGGCACGCAAGATGGGAATCAATGAAGATCTTTTGCGTAGTTCTTTAGCGCAAGCGCAGATGAAGCAAGCGATTGCAGGTCAAATGCAAGGCGGCGCACAAAATGCTCAACAACAACAGCCACAGCAAGCAGCCAACGTAATGCCAATGGGAGGCCAATAAGTGTCGGACTTTTTATATGCTGATGGCCAGAACGCACTGGACGAAGCGAATAGGGTAGCTAAAAAAAACAACGAGAAAATGGAACGGTACAACTACTGTGCATATGAAGCACTCGAAGTAAATCCGTTCGGAAAAGAATTGCTCAAGTTTTGGCACGAGCAATATATATGCAAGATCAATGGTCCTGCAGAACCTAACTTGACATACCATTCGGCGCAAACTGATTTTGTGCGTCTGATACATGGCATGGTTGCAAGCCACAAAGAACTAATAACCACCAAAGGAGAAACATCATGAGCGAAACTTCAACAATGGACTCAGGAGCGACTACAGCGCCTTCAGCGGCCGATAATGCTACTGCACCTCAAGCCACACCTGTTGCGGATAATGTCCAACCTCACGCGGCAGAGCCCTCAGAATCGTGGGAATGGCGCGAAGGAATGCCAGGCGATGGAGATATGCCTGAGTATTTTCACAAGGGCACCTTCAAAAACATCGAAGCACAAGCCGAGGGCTATTCTAAACTGCTTAAGGATTTCCATAGCAGGCTAGGCGGATTTACAGGCGCACCAGAAAACTATGATTTTAAATTATCCGATGACATGGTTGAGAAGGGTGTAACTTTTGATACCGAGAATCCATACTTCAAGGACTTTGCAGTTAGGGCAAAAGAATTGAACATGAGCCAAGACACATTT
>Ga0208449_1000433_pt1 | contig 30093 bp, 24 predicted proteins | sample MalvireepMed_s17_FD_184247 | JGI IMG/M metagenome (GOLD analysis project Ga0208449, IMG submission 184247) | Marine viral communities from the Global Malaspina Expedition - Malaspina viral metaG DeepMed_s17 (SPAdes) (version 2) | ecosystem: Environmental > Aquatic > Marine > Oceanic | place...
AACCAGAACTATAAGTACCAAAGGTTTCGTTGTTGACGGAGGTTATGAAGGTACAGGACTGTTCGGTGAACAACTCTTTGGTAAAGGTGGGAAGTATCTTACCATAACCGAAGGCGAATGTGATGCAATGGCAGTTTATGAAATGTTTGATAAGAAGTGGGCATCAGTTTCTATAAAACGTGGTGCAGCAGGTGCTGTTAGAGATATACGAGACAGTATTGAATTTGTAGAAGCATTTGATAATGTAATCATTTGTTTTGACAACGACAAGGCAGGTCGAGAAGCAGCTAGAAAAGTTGCACGTATTATAAAACCGGGAAAAGCTAGAATAGTTTCTTTGCCTACTGGTTTTAAAGATGCTAACATCATGCTTGAAAAAGGGCAGTATGCTCAGTTTACTAGAGCATGGTGGGATGCCAAGACATATACTCCATCAGGAATTATGGAGTTATCAAGTGCTAAAGATAAATGGCTTCACAGGGAAATTAAAAAAAGCATAGCGTATCCTTACGAAGGTTTAAACAAAAAACTTTTCGGTATGAGAAAGAATGAATTGGTTACTCTCACAGGAGGAACTGGTTTAGGTAAGTCTAGTTTTACTAGAGAACTTATTCATTATCTTATTAAAAATACAGAAGATAATGTAGGTATCATAGCTCTTGAAGAGAATTGGTTGAGAACTGCTGATGGTATTGTAGCTATAGAAGCTAATGATCGTATCTACTTAGAAGAGAAAAGAAATAAGTATACTGAAGAAGAACTTACTGAATTTTTTGATAAGATTATTAAAAAAGATAAGGTCTTTATTCATGCTCACTTAGGCAGCAATGATATAGATGAAATATTTTCTAAACTTAGATACATGATTATAGGTTGTGAATGTAGTTGGATAGTTATAGATCATTTACACATGCTGGTAAGTCAATTGACCGAAGGTGATGAACGTAGAGGTATTGATAATCTGATGAATCGTTTACGTTCTTTGGTTGAAGAGACAGGTGTTGGTATGTTTTTAGTATCACATCTTAGAAGAGCAGCAGGTGAAAAAGGACACGAACAAGGTATCGTAGTTTCGTTATCCCACCTCAAGGGCTCTCAAGGAATAAGTCAACTAAGTGATTGTGTAATAGCCTTAGAAAGAAACCAACAAGCTGAAGACCCTGAAGAAGCTAACACAACTAAAGTAAGAGTTCTTAAATCTAGGTACACAGGTGATACAGGTTTGGCTTGTAGTCTACTTTATGATCCAGAAACAGGGCGTATGAGTGAAATTACAGATGAAGAAACTTTAGATGATGTACCATTTTAGGAGGGAGTATGAAAGAAATTGTAATTGATATTGAAACTAATGGTTTAAAACCGGATAAGATATGGTGTATTGCAGCTAAACCTTTAGGTGAAGCTGTTGTTTCCTTCGGACCTAACAAAATAAAAGAAGGCATAGATTATTTAAACAAAGCAGATTCGTTGATAGGTCATAACATTCTAGGCTTTGACATTCCTGTTATCAGTAAACTACATGGTATTGATTTATCAAAAACAAAGGTAATAAAAGATACATTAGTTATGTCTCGTTTATTTAATCCTGTGCGTGAGAATGGACATGGTTTAAAAACGTGGGGATACAGAGTTAATATTCTTAAGAAAGACCACGATGAATGGGATCGTTTTTCTAAAGAAATGCTAGAACGTTGTAAAACTGATGTACTTATAAATGAAAAGACATATCAATATCTACTGGAAGAGGGTGAAGACTTTGATGAAGAATCCTTAAAACTAGAACATGCAGTAACTTTGGTGTTAAAAGAACAGGAAGATACTGGTTTTCTTTTCAATGAGAAGGAAGCACTTTTACTAGTGGCTTCTCTTAAAGAAAGAATGTTTGAAGTACGAGAGGAAGTTCAAAAGGTATTTAAACCTAAGATGGTAGATATAAAATTAGTAATACCTAAACTTAAAAAAGATGGTACTTTATCCAAACAAGGTTTAACCAAAGAAGAATATGATGACCATATTAAAATGGATTGGTTAGCAGAATACAAACCCTTTATGAGACAAAAGTTACAAGAGTTTAATCTAGGTTCTCGTAAACAAATAGGAGAATATCTTACAGACTTTGGATGGAAACCAAATCGTTTTACACCTACAGGTCAACCAGTTGTGGATGAATCTTCTTTAGCTAAAGTAAAAAATATACCTGAAGCTAGTTTAATAGCAGAGTTTCTTCTGCTACAAAAGAGAATAGCACAGATTGATTCATGGATCACAGCAGTTGATGATGATTCCAGAGTACATGGTTTTGTTATACCCACTGGTACTATAACAGGAAGAATGTCACATCGAGCACCTAACATGGCTCAAGTTCCTAGTTCAACTAGTGAATATGGTAAAGAATGTAGAGCCTGTTGGATTGTTAAAGATGGTTATAAATTAGTAGGTGTTGATGCTAGTGGATTAGAACTACGCATGTTAGCACATTACATGGACAACAAGGAGTACACAAAGGAGGTTACAGAAGGAGACATTCACACAGCTAATCAAAAACTTGCAGGTTTGAAATCAAGAGATAAAGCCAAGACTTTTATTTATGCCCTATGTTATGGTGCAGGAGATCAGAAACTTTCATCTATACTCGGTGGCAGCACTAAAGATGCTAGAAGAATTAGAGAACATTTCTTAGATAATCTCCCAGCATTTAAAAAACTTAAGAACAGAGTTGGAAAAGCAGCGAAGCGAGGCTACCTCAAGGGATTAGATGGTCGTAAGATATTTATTAGAAATGATTACGCAGCTTTAAATAGTTTACTTCAAGGTGGTGGAGCTATAGTTATGAAGAGAGCATTGATTATGTTACAGGCTTTAATAAAACTACAAGCTTTAGATGCTAAGTTTGTTGCTAACATACATGACGAATGGCAAATGGAAGTTAGAGAAGATATCGTAGACTTCGTAGGAGAGTTAGCTGTAGGCTGTATTGAAAAGGCAGGAGAGTATTATAACATGCGTTGTCCTTTAACAGGTGAATATAAAATAGGAGGGAATTGGAGTGAAACTCATTAAACAACTCGTTTTATCTGATGATTTCGAGATTGAAGAAGATATAAATGAACAAGATAGTGATGGTCTTAATACAAACAGAAAAGGAGACTTTGCAGAATACTATGCAGTCACTTGGTTATGGGATAGTGGTTATGAAGTCTTTCAAAATTCAGGATGTACTGGTCCTATAGATATGATAGCAATGGATAAGAAAGGAAATCTACTTCTTATTGATGTTAAGACAGCACAACCTGATCATAGAAATAGAACAGGTAAGAAAGTTATGTTTAAAAAAGGAAGAACAAAACAACAAGAAAAACTAGGTGTAAAGTTTTTAATGTTTAATCCAGATACCAGAGAACTAAAATTTGCGGATCATGGAGTAAAGGGGAGACCTAAAAAATGAAAAAGAAATTAGAAAATATAGTACAAGATATATACAAAGCACTTAAACCTCTGTCAAAAGGAGATGGTCTTAAACTATCTGATGAAGATATAGATCAGTTTGGTGAGGATATGAAAGATGCTATTCGAGGTTGGGCAACAGCACAACCAAAAGACAAACCGACTTTGCGTATGTCTAACATAGGTAAACCTGCTCGTCAGCTTTGGTATGATAGAAATTCAAAGATAAAAGCTAAAGATTTACAGGCTACACTACTCATTAAGTTCTTGTATGGTCATTTACTAGAGGCACTGGTTGTGTTCTTTGTTAAATTATCAGGACATAAACTAACTGATCAGCAGAAAGAAGTAGAAGTGAATGGTATTAAAGGACATATTGATTGTAAGATAGATGGTGAAGTGGTTGATATTAAATCAACATCAGGTTTTTCATTCAACAAATTTAAGAATGGTACACTTCCAGACTATGATAGTTTTGGATACATGTCACAATTAGCAGGTTATGAAACTGCTGAAGGTACAAACAAGGGAGGTTTCCTAGTTATCAATAAAGAAACTGGAGAATTATGGTTCTTTCAACCAGATGAACTTGACAAGCCTGATATAAAGACTAAGATTAATACAAGGAAGACCCAATTAAAAAAGCCTGAACCACCTCCGTTATGTTATCAACCGATAGCAGACGGAACTCATGGTAATTTTAAACTTCCAAGAGAGTGTGTGTGGTGTCCACATAAGATTGAATGTCATAAAGATTCCAACAATGGATTAGGACTACGAATATTTGATTACGCTAGAGGACCTGCCTTCTTTACAGAAGTAGCAGTTGAACCTAGAGTACAAGAGATTACAGATGAATGGGAAGAAAAGTAAATTAATTAGAAGACGAACATTAGAACTTCAGCTTGAATGGATTAATAGTTTATTAACTAAAGATCAAAAAATTACACCTGAACTTTTAGATCAAGCTCTACCTGATGATAAATATTATGTTAGTAGAGGAACAATTCACCTTTCTTTTATGAATCATAAATGGATAGAGAAAAAATTAAAAAAAGATATTAACTTAAAATTAGAAAATTTAATAAATTCAAATGCCTGAGATTCCTTTCCAAGAAGCTACTTTAGAAGACTTACTATTATTAATTGGTGGCTTGATCAATAGAGGTGGTCAGTTAGAAGATATAGATATGGACTTAATCATGCGTCTACAAGAATTAATTGACTATGAAATAGAATTTAGATTAACAGGGATTCCGAGAGGAACACAAATACACTGAGGAGAGTTATGGAATATAAATTTAATGAAGAAGAAATACTATTATTAGTTCATAGACATATAAATAAAACATATGAACAACATTATGCGGATGGAAAGTATCAGGCTACAGATATGATTGTTGACGCAGGACATGGAGAAGGTTTTTGTATGGGAAATATTATGAAGTATGCTATGAGATACGGAAAAAAGAATGGAAAAGATTATCAGGACTTGCTAAAAATTATACATTATGCTATAATCTTACTTTCAACAAGTCACCAATCTAAAACAAATAAAGGATTATTTACCAATGACTGATTATTTAGGAATAGAAGTAGATTATAATAAGGAATCCAAGCTGGATAAATTTAGTTTGGATACATTAAAAGATAGATATTTATGGGAGGAAGAAACTTATGCTCAAGAAGCTTTTGCAAGGGCTAGTATATTTGGTGCAACTTATAAAGGTAGGACTGACTTCGCTCTTGCCCAAAGACTTTATACGTACAGTTCCGATTGTTGGTTTATGTTTAGTACTCCTATACTTTCTAACGGAGGAACGACTCGTGGTTTACCTATTAGCTGCTTTCTCAATTACGTACCTGATAGTAGGCGTGGTCTCTCTGATCATTATGATGAGAATATATGGTTGGCGAGTTCGGGTGGAGGTATCGGTGGATATTGGGGAGATGTTAGGAGTAATGGGATTGCAACTAGGCATGGTTCTCGTTCTACTGGATCAATTCCATTCATGCACGTAGTAGACTCTGAAATGCTTGCCTTCAATCAAGGTGTTACCAGACGAGGAAGCTATGCAGCCTATTCAGATATATCACATCCAGAGATTGAAGAATTTATAAACATGCGTAAGGAATCCGGTGGGGATATAAATAGGAAGTGTCTCAATATTCACAACGCAGTTAATATAACTGATGAATTTTTAAAAGCTGTGCGTGAAGATGCAGAATGGAGATTGATTGATCCTAAATCTGGTGAAGCTGTTAAGATAGTCAGTGCTAGAGCATTGTGGTGGCAGATATTAAATGCCAGAGCAGAGACAGGTGAACCTTATCTAATTAACATTGATCGTTGTAATGAAGAATTACCACAAGGACAAAAAGATTTAGGTTTAAAAATTAATCAAAGTAATTTATGTTCCGAGATAGTACTACCTACTAATGAAGAACGAACTGCTGTGTGTTGTTTATCTAGTGTCAACTTAGAACATTTTGATAAGTGGAAGAAGAAGGAACAATTCATAGATGATTTAATAACTATGCTTGATAATGTGTTAGAACATTTTATCGAAGCGATTGTAGATACTTCAGGACTAGGTGGATACAATGCAAACTTTAAGAGGTTTAAAAATTATGTTAAAAAAGAAAAAGAAGGAATGGTCAAAGCTGCTTATTCGGCTTACCGAGAGAGGTCGTTGGGGCTTGGAGCGATGGGCTTTCATGCTTATCTCCAAAGTAAAGGGCTTCCGTTTCAAGGTTTACAGTCAACTAGTAATAACCATGTCATGTTTTCGTACATCAAAAGAAAAGCTGTGGAAGCTACCAAGAGACTTGCTGAAGAGCGTGGCGAAGCTCCTGATGTACATGGCAGCAATCAGCGTAATGCTCATTTGTTGGCTATCGCTCCTAATGCCAGTTCTAGTATTATATGTGGTGGAACTTCCCCTAGTATTGAACCATTTCGTGCTAACTCGTTTACGCACAAGACGCTCTCAGGCAGCTATCAAGTCAGAAACAAATATTTAGATAAGCTACTAAAGAAGAAAGGACTTAACGTAGAGGAAAGAGAAAAGGTATGGAAAGATATAACAGGAACTAATGGTTCTGTACAACACTTGGATATATTAGACGAAGACGAGAAGGAGATATTTAAAACTGCTCCAGAGATTAATCAGATATATCTAGTAGAACACGCACACATGCGACAGGAATATATTTGTCAGAGTCAAAGTGTTAATCTATTCTTTAACATGCCTAAAGCTACCGAGCCACAGGAAGTGCATGATGATTACCTACAGTATGTTAATGATGTGCATTGGTATGCTATGCATAAACTTAAATCTTTGTATTACTTTAGATCGAATGCGGCTAGGTCTGCTGAGAATGTAAATATAAAAATACCTAGAGTTAAGTTAGAAGATGTTGAATGTTTAAGTTGTGAAGGTTGATATGGAATTTAATGCAGAAGAAGTAAACTTACAGGTACATAATTTACCTGCTGTACTTATGATGGAATGTCAATTACCTAAGAAGCTAATAAAAGATTTGAATACTTATCTAGATGTTTATAAAAAAGATAAAGATAGAAAATCTCTTTCACATACTTTGGTTGGACAGATACATCAAGGCGAACAGCTATTGATGGATCATACAGATGAAAAATTAAAAGACTACTATGAATTTATTACAGCTATGGGAGTGTTTTATTTACAAGCTTTTGGCGATGTAACAGGACATTACTTTAACAATAAAGCAGTAGATATAGACGAGCTATGGTCAGTTCACAGTTATGAAGGGGATTACAATCCTATACACGATCATGGTACTAAGACCCTTACTGGTATATCTACCACGACATGGACTAAAGTACCTAAACAGATTGGTAAGTTAGGTGAACATGAGCAAAGTAACGAAGGACTGTATTCATTATATGGAGCTTCAGGAGCTTGTGATGGCTTCTTAGCTTTCACTTATGGTCGTAATGAGATAATGAATACTAAAAGATTAAGACCACCACAATCAGCTTCAATAAAACCAATAGTGGGTAGACAACTAATGTTCCCATCATGGATGCAACACATGGTCTATCCTTTCTTTGGTAAAGGAGAGAGAAGAACTGTGGCAGCTAATTTAAATGTATGGGATACAGAACCACAAGAAGGAGAAAAGAATGAAAAATAATTTAATAGGTTTTACAATCGGTATTAGTCTTGGATTAATTGTAGTTATACTTCTATTGTTTTCTGATTTTACGAAGAAAGAAGTATTTGTTACTACAAATCTAGACAATGTTTGTGTAATTGATAAAGAGGTTATGCAAAAATTAATGTTTGTAATGAAACCTGCTGAAGAAGGAGAAAATAATGAGTGAAGAACTAAGAAAAGAAAATAGAGTTGATGCTTTAAAAAGAAAGTATGAAGCAGATATAGCAATAGCTAAAGCAGAACTTGAAGTTTATTTTGAGTCTAGTGTTGGTGTAGCAGAACACCCACATATTATAGAGTCAATGGATATACTAATGACGCAACTAGCTACTGCTGAAGAGAAACTGAAGTGTTTGTTGGATAATTTTTAAATGTCTCAGATTAAAGAAAAACTTTACAGTGAAATCAAAGGCACATATGCTTTTGCTAAAGCCAAAGATTACTTAGGTAATTGGCACTACTTAGCTGCTGAGAATGAAGAACAAATTGAAAAATATTGTGAAGAGTATTCTCCTAGAGGAATGTATCCACATGAAAGTAATGGATTAGCTATTGAAGTTTGGATAAATTATGTTGATCCAATACAGGTATGTTTCTTCTTTACTTGGGTAGGTAAAAGACATAATCCTTTTGTAGTGGCAAAACCTTTTAACTATGATCGGACTAAGAAATATAAATGGACACCAAAGGTTAGAATGGTTGGACCATCAATGAAAACTTCATTAGTGGAGGAAAACAAATGAGCTTATTAAAAAATAGAGACTATTACAAACCTTTCGATCATCAATGGATGTTCGATTATTATGTACAGCAAAACCAAATGCATTGGCTACCTGAATCTGTGCCTCTGCATACAGATATCAAAGATTGGCAAGACTTATCAGACTCTGAAAAGAATTTGTTGACTCAAATATTTAGGCTATTCACACAGTCAGATGTAGATGTCGGTGCAGGTTATGTAGATAAATTTATGCCCATATTTAAAAAGCCTGAAGCTCGGATGATGATGGGTGCATTTGTTAACATGGAATCCATACATCAACATGCTTACAGTTTGTTGTTGGATACAGTAGGTATGCCGGAAACTGAATACAAAGCTTTCTCAGAGTATGAAGAGATGGCAAACAAGCATGATTACATCAAAGACTTTAAGCCTACTCGTAAGAACAAACAAGCTATTGCTAAGACTTTAGCAGTCTATTCAGCCTTCACCGAAGGACTGCAACTCTTTAGTAGCTTTGCAATCCTGTTAAACTTTCCTAGATTTGGCAAGATGAAAGGTATGGGGCAGATAGTTACGTACTCCATACGTGATGAATCATTACATGTTGAGGCAATGACAAAGCTATTCAGGGATTTTATTAAAGAGAACTTGGATATATGGACAGATAAGTTTAAGAAGGAACTTTATGCTATCTGTCGGAAGATGGTTAAATTAGAAGATAAGTTCCTTGACCTTGTGTTTGCTATGGGCAACATTGAAGGTCTAACTAAAAAAGATATGTATGCTTATAACAGATACATAGCTGACAGGAGATTACTACAGCTTGGTCTTAGAACAAACTATGACCAACAAAACAATCCTTTGGATTGGCTTGATGAAGTAATCGGAGTTGAACACCAAAACTTTTTTGAAGGGAGAGCTACAGCGTATATGAAAGCTGGCTTGAGAGGAGATCACGGAAGTCTAACCTTTACAGAAATTCAAAATGAAAAAGAATGAAGCCGTTTTAGTAAGCTATAAATTATTGATTGATACGAAAGGAAAAGTTATTACTGAACGAAGCGTCAGTGATATAGATCAATTAGAAGAAAAATTTAATCCTGTTATTTTTAATACTTTAAAGACTACAATAAAATTAGCTCAAGTAGAATTTGATAAGATACACAATCTTATTGAAGCAAATCTTAATGCTCGAATACAGTAGTTACTCTTTAACTTGTTGTAACTCTTTCCAAGTTTTGAAAGTTTTTGTGGTGTGCTCCCAAAACTTTCCCTGATAACAAGGTTCGCAATTTTTAGACGTAGTTATCCTACACTTCTCCATTGTGATTCCACTAAATTAATTTAAAGTCTACGAGTATGTCAATAATGAGATAAATAAAGAGGACACGCATAATAATCCTGTGCCTACGAGCACGACTAATTCGATCTCTCTCTCCTTTTTTCTTTTCTTTAATTTCCGTTCTTCCGTTATACCATTTACCAGCCATGTCTGAACTGATTTCATCTACGATTCAATCTTAATTTGTTTAGGTTTCTTTTCCTCTGGAATGAACCTAGTTAAGTTAATACATAGAAGACCATTCTTCAAGCTCGCACCAACAACTTCTATATCGTCAGCCAATTTAAATTGCCGTCTGAAAGAGCGTTGGGCAATTCCTTGATAGAGTTTGCCTTCCTCCTTTTTTTCAGACGATTCGTGCACTATTGTTAAAGTATTTTCTTGTACTTCAACGTCTATGTCGTTATCGTCAAGCCCTGCTAGAGCCATTTCGATAGTGTAGTTCTCTCCATCTCTACTCACATTGGTAGGTGGATAGGTAGGTACTGATACTTCAGTAGCCCTTGATAAGCTGTCGAACAACCTATCAAATCCAACGAACATAGATGCAAATGAGGGTGAATAAAAATCCACCAAGTTATGTTTTATAACCATTTCTTTTCTCCTTAATTATAAGCGAGTTATTAATACCTCTTAGACGCCCATAGAGCCGTTCTAAGAGAACTTTATAAAGCTAGACGTACCTGTGTATGCCTAGCAGTTTTTGAGCCTTAAACAGGCTCTATTTAGACTTCTTAAAAAAGCCTAAAATCTTGTCAAACCACTCTGGCTTTTTAGTATAGATTATAAATCCTACTAAAGCCAAAATGATTATCAATCCTATTAAATTATCCATAGTTTTTCCTATCTTCTAACTAAACTGCCTCCAAAATACATACCCACTATAGCTGCTACTAAATTAGTATCCAGTGGTGTTATCACCAAGCCTGTAAAAGAAATCCATTTCAATACTTCTTTCTCAGCCACAAATAAAAATCCGGGTTTGAATTGAAGGTAACCTACAGTAACTTCAATGTCTGGATAGAATATTACTACAACTTTAGGTAATAATACAATAGCAAAAATAGCAGTTAAAGCTATAATTCTTCTAGTCCATTGAAAGCCTGTGTTCTCATATTCTCTCGCAGCTTTAAAAGCTTTGTGTTGAATATCTGCTCTTGCCAATAACAACTGTTGCTGTAGTTGTCTAGCCTTTAATGACTGCGACCACATGCTCATAAACCCTGATATCAGAGTTGAGCCTAACATGGTTATTATTTCAAAAGGAAAAGACATTGTTTACTCTTCTTCTTCTGTGTATATTACTAACATCATATCTTCAAACATTATTCTAAAGTCTTCCAACTGCATAAAAGAAAAATCTTTTTTTATCTGATAATAACAATACTTTCGGTACGCATCTTCAAGTTGTTTCTCTGTATATAGTACCATTATAGTACCTCTTACTAATTTGTCAAGGTCTCGATAGCCTTAACAAAATCTTCCACCCTTACTGGTGTCTGTTCCTTCCATTTAGATTGTCCATTTGTACCAGAACCTGTAGAAATTTGGTTGATGGCTTCCTCATAATCCCTAGCTTTCAAAGCTTTATAAGCTGAAGGAAACTTATGCTGCCAATTTGTACCAAGTTGAAAATTCACTGAGCCTAAAGCCAATAAGAAATCCAGATTATTTATACCTAAGTCATGGAGTTGTTGGGCTGCTGAGTACCATGCTTTTTCAGCATCCTTTGATAGCCAAGTATCTAGTATGTCTGCTTCAATGACCTCACCTACAGCATACTGATCATTCTCTGCAGAGCTTAGTACGTGTCCAACACCACAGGTAGGATTGCCTAGTGTATCTAAATAGACCTCTTCCCTATAGCCTTCCCTGAGTTTAAGATGGTCTAAGAAGGTTTGATAGATCATTCACCACCTTTGTCAAAGTCTTCTCTATCTTGGTCTTTAATCATTGTATGTAATTTTAGATTGATAAGACTTCCAAGTGTCTTCGTCCATAATGTCCGACACAGGAATATTTATTTTTATAGGAACATAGTTAGCTTTTCGATTTTCTTTCTTTGCAGTCTCCTCATCAGGTAATACATAAGCACCATATTTTTCAGCTAGTCTCATTGCTCTTCGTTCTACAGCTCTGTAATCTCCAGTAAACATACTTTTTAATAAATTTATCCCTTGTTTTAAAAAATTATCCCTGCCACCCTGCCTATAATTAAAATCATATTCATCATAAACTTCTATATTTGCAGAGTTATAAGGTTTTTTGTGTGCTATTTTTATAATGCTTGTTCCAAGAACTTGATACACAGGAAGAGTTCCTTCGCTCTGATACAGCCACTTATGAGGTATACTAATTGTATTAGCACTTGGGTCTATGTTTTTACTTCGGGTGGCAAAAGAACTTCGATATCTGTCTGGTCCAAATAGGGATGCTACGTCATCCTGTATTGATTCAAGCTCTTCTTTAGTAAACCAATCTTCTGTAATAGTTTCTTTTTTTCTTTTTATAACAGCATCTGAATATAATCTAAAATCTGTACTTGATAGTATATCTTTAGTAGTTTGTGTGAACTCTTTACCTTTATCCAGTGATCGTTTTATGGTAGCAAGAAACTTATCTAAAACATTATCTTCTTCTGCTGAACTAGTTCCTTCAGCAAAGCCTAACCTATCCATCTGTCCTACTAGTCCACCTTCTTTCTTAAATAAACGAGCTGGTTTAGTTAATAAGTTTCTTCGTAGTTCATCAGTTAAAGTTATATAAGGTACTTCATAGGCTTCTGCACCTGTTGATTCTAAGAAATCAAACCAATCCATAATATCATCTATATTTTTTTGAGTTGTAGGTGGACTTAATGGTTGCCACAAGCCAGAAGGTGTTTCTCCAAAGTTTATGAGATCAGATAAAAATCTTACTTCTTCTCTAGTTAGGTTAAGTAAATGATAATCATCACCAAATTCTTTTTTAGCGTTTACTAGAATTTCTAATTCTCTTTTATCACGTTCTACATAAGGTACAATAGTATCAGCTAAATCACGATCTCTTCTTCTAGTAGCTCTTTCCGAGCGTGTAGTACCTTCAAGAAAACCTGCTTGTTGTTTTATTCTTGCATCTAAATCATTTCTAGAAATCTTAAGCTCTTTACGTACCTTTTGTAGTCTTTGTAAAGTTCTGCGACCATCTTCTGAATCTTTGATAGCTTCTTCAAGCTTGTTTGGAGTACTTCCACGTGGGGCAGTTTCCTGCAATTTATTTTGTCTTGCCATCAAGCCAGCTAACTTCCTTTCCCACTCTGTAATAGCATCATCCAAACCGGGTATCATATATTCTTCAACAGGTCCAGTGTTCTTATAGACAAAAGCAGGAGCATCTTTTGTAGGGAGGAAAGGATACGTTTTGTATTGTACCTTACCACCAAACTCTTTGGCAACATCTCTCATATCAGCTACAAACTGTCCTTTGGTTGGATGATACCACTGTGTTAACGATGCTTGAGGCACATGAATCCCTCCCATTGTATTAACAAGGTCCATATGATTAAGAGCTACTTCATCTATGGAGGGATCGTTAGCTTCATGTCTCAACCGAGCCAGTAAAGCCATACGATAATCGTTGGATTTAAAAGGTTCTTTAATCAATCTATCTGTGCCATCACGTTGCAGTTCATCTATGAACTTGACATAGCCCTCTTTCTCAGTATCACCTTTCTTTCGTTTAGTTGCTCTGGTCCAACCGATTGTCTTTGCACCAAAATGTGTCATCGGCATCTCCGACACACCTCTAGATTGCTTCCATAACTCTGCATCATTTAAATAGATTCTAACCACATCATAGTCTGCTATATCTGCAGAGACTCCACCTAAGATAGCTTCTTCACCAGCACCTTGCTCTCTTAGTGCATTTGCTCTGTTTATGTGTTGTACTTTAATATCTTTTAGCTTATTAAAGACTCCTTGTGATGCTGCTACGATTTGTTCTTTAGTGAACTCTGGTTTAGGTGCTGTTTTTATTTGGTCCAATACTTGTATATTTTCTTTTACTTTTAGTAATCTTAGTTTCTCAAATTGCTTTGCTCCTGTTCCAAGCCTATCACCAAAGGTAATAGTTTCTATACTTTCATAAACAGAAGGTAAGTCCTCTGCACCTTTAGTTGTTCGTATAATTTCTTTAAACGCAGGTACTAAAGCCCTATATTCTCTCTCTAAAACTTCACCTAATCTACGTTCTTCTCGTGGTGCATAATTATATTCATCACTCAATTGATACATTTCATCTAAAATCTTAATCTCGTTTTGAATTTTTTCTGCCTTTTTAGGAAGTGTATCTGCTGCCAGATAATCTTTAACACCCTCAATCTCAGCTTTCTTTAGACCTGCCTTGCCTAATTGTTTTTCCATTCTCTCTACAGTTAATACTGGAATACCTTCTTTATTCTTTATAAAGATTTTACTATTCTTTGGCAAGTTCTGCAGAGCTTCAAACGATTTTGAATACAAACCTAGTGGTGCTCCTTGAGTCCATTCAGTAAACCTTCCCCAACCTTCATCCCACTTGGCTTCAGCATATATATCCAAATCAGTTAAATCGCCCTCATAATACCCTTCCTCTCTTGCCATTATCTCTAATTCTTCGAGGTTTCTTTCGTACCACTCATCGAAAGACTCTGTGCCTCTTCCTAGTCTAGCTTCTTTTTCAGTTATTGGCTTATAACGAGTCATCTCGCCTTTTTCTTCTAGGTATTTACCAGTCTTTGTTGTTCTAAATTGGTTATTGTTGAAGAGGACATAGTTAGGTCTAGTACTTCCGGCAGTCGTATACCTGATACCATCGTAACCTAATTCCTTTAAAGCGTTTCTTGCTTTAATACTTTGTTGGATATTGAATAGGTGTTGGTTAGCTTCAGTAGCTTTTCCTTGCCTAATAAGAAATTCAGTCTCATCATACTCATCAAGAAGATCAGAGACTATTCTTGAAGCAGTCTTGTTGGGGAGTAATGAGTTTTCTATAATATTGTTACGTCTTGTAACATTTGGGTTGAGAGAACGAACAAACTCTGCACCTAGTAACTCGCCTTCTTTTATTGGACCTAGATTTAAAGGATTAACCAGTCTCACTTTACCTGTGTGTACATTAGTCTTTGGAGCTCTTGTGATATCTCCGGTGAGGTCAACTGTTTCTGCTCGTAGATAAGGTCTAATTATGGAAGTACGTTCTCTTACTGCGTAGTCTAAATCAGATTTTTGTCGACTGAGCATATCATCTAACCTTTCTTTATTCAAAGGAAATCTACTCTTCCCTTTCAACTCATTCATCTCTCTTATGTCTCCACGAATATGGTTTATTCTTTTATTTAGCCGTAGTATTTGTTTCTTATCTTTTTCAGATAATTCTTTGCTGATTTTTAAACCTACTTTACTAACTGTACTTTTGTAGTTTTTGAAATTGTAATCCCGCATAAGACTATGCTGATAATGCTGAAGTTCTGCTCGTTCTAGAAGTGGGTCCAGATGTTGAGCTATGCCTTCAATAAAATCTGCTTCTATTCTGTTCCCTACTCTTGTTAGTAGTTCTTCAGTACCCGGCTGACCTGCTATTCTTGAGCTAATTTCTTGTTGATCTCTTCTTATTATATCACTTATTTCTGGAATAAATCCTTTTTCCTTATCTACATAAGATTCAACACCCTCTCTAAAAGTTTTCCCTACCAGCATACTTTCATCGCCCACGTGTGCTCCAACCATAGTGGAATATCTTAACTCTTCTTCCAGATCAGAAATTTTATTACTATACGAATAACGTAGCACATCGTCTTCATCAAAGTAAGCCGAGTCGTCAGCAAACTTCTTAGCTTCTTTAGGTGTATAAATACTAACTGTATCTTCAGATTGGAGAACTGGTGTATCCCTTCTCACATCTTGAGTTAAGTGTTGCGTGAGTTCATCCAGTTCTGGTTCTCTATCTAAACCGAGTAAAAGTTTTTTTAGTGACTTAGTAGGTGCAAAACGAGCTAAACGACTGGCAACTCCACCAAAAATAAAACCTAATCTTTCTTCTTCATCTTGGGCTAATATTCCTCCTTGTTCAGTATAAGGTCTACCAGTCATACGATCTATACGTTCATCAGGTTCAACAGGTACATTAGGTACATTATGAACTTCACCACCTTTTGCATAAAAAGCCTGTGTAACTTTTTTAGGTTTCTTATCTTTAGAACCTCTAGCAAATTTTCTTATTGCTTCTCTCCATTCATAAGGATAGGCACTATAAAAAGGTAAATTTGTAGCACCAATTTCAGTAAATCCTTTTCGATAAAGAATAGCATCTACCACATCTTGAGCTACTGGACCGAAGGGAGTTTTAACCATTGCTCCGACTTGTCCACTACCATATTCTTTGTTTCTAATAAATCTTTCAACGTAATCAAAGGGACCTAAACCTCCCCATCTTTGTACAGCTTCAGTTATAACACGACCATCCTCTCGTTCTAAACTCCTGCCCTGACTCCTCATTGCATTGGTAAAAGTTGCCACAGCCGTCATAGCTAAAGCAGTACCAATAATCTTAGGTGATGTTTGTAATTTATGTTCAAAAGCTCCTTCATTGATCCAGCGTTTAAGAATCGTGTTATTAAATACAGTTGGGTAACCTGCAAACTGTGAAAATATTTGTCCGGCTGGATGTGAGAACCACAAAGGTCTGTTCGCCTCTGCTGTGGAGGGATTCAAAATAATCTCTTTAGTAAATCTGCCAGCTCCTCTCAAATAACTATTCATATAAAAAGCAGCTCCTTTAGCTACGCCTTCATCAAATGTACCATCTGGTGTTAATGAATTTTTATACCATTTCATTCCCTCTTTTTCATCAATACCCAATTCCCAAAGTTGTTTAGTTAAATATTCTCTTTTACTATTACTTAACTTAGCAGTACCTTGAACATCATCATGAAGTTTCTGTATATTCTCTCTGATTAAACGTTTACCAGTTGTGAAGGATGCTACTTGTACTGCTCCTGTCCACTGAGTTAAGAAGTTAGTTTTAAAGAAAGCATTTTGTACTTTTCTTAATCTCGGACTATGAGCAGCTTCACCATATAAACCTTCAATAAGACTTTGCACAGCTTGTTCCATTGCCAAGCCTGATTTGTACGCTTCTTCCCAATATTCATCACCAATATCTTTAAAACCTTTAACGTCTTTTCCACTGGTTCGTCTTACAAAGTCTGTGAATTTATCTATATCTTTTTTAACTCCTTTTACTAAAGCTTTACCTACTTCTTTAGCTGCTGGTAATTTACCGGTATCAATTCTAGTTAAAAGAATCATAGGCTCAGTTAAACTTGATATAGTTGCAAAAGGTAAGTGAGCCATCTGTTGTGATAACTTAAGAAAATCTGTGCCCCAACGTAAACCTCCTTTAAAAGCAATCTTATCAGTATCTAAACCAGTTATCCTTTCATGCATAATTCTAAGTCTTCTAATTGCTTCATTAATTTCATCTACTTCTACACCAGAATCTCCTAATTCTCTGCGTATTGGATCAAGCCAATCTCTTTCAAAATCCTGTACAGTTCTACCGAAAAACTTAGTTCTGGTAGTAGCTCTGGCTGCGTCTGTTATGTAGTTGGTAAGTACGTCTTCAACATCTCCTTCTAAAAAAGGAGCTAGGTCCTGATCTGAAATTTTATCAAAGACTCTGTGTTGTAAAAAACTATGCCCTCCACCAGCATTATTTTTTGAACTGTATTGGAAGGGGCTAGTTTTACGATCTATGATATCTTGAACGATTGCTTCAGATTTTAAGCGTTTAGCTTTCTCCATATTACCTTCTGCATCCTTTAAGAAGTTTCTACCAAAAGATTCTTTATCAATTAAATCAGCATCGGCTCGAAGACCTTTTACTTTATTACCTACAATTTCTGTTTCTGTAGCATGAAGAATTTTATCAGTATCTATATCTTTTGCAAAGATTTCTATATAATCTTTTTGAGAATAAGAATTTTTAATATCAGCATGACCAGACTTATAGATTAAATTTTCCAAGTCTTTTCTATTATCAACAACAGCCTGATATTTAAAGAAACGAGGAAAATATCCCTTAATATGTTGAGAATTAAATCTACCGGAAGCTAATAAGCCCTGATCAGCAGCCTGTTTAAAGATATTATCTAATAAGAGTCTAACATCTTTAGCTGCATCAATAACAACTCTATCTATAAGTTGTCCTTCATATTTAACATTACCAGTACTTATAGCACGATCTAATAACTTTTTATCTCTTAATAAATAAGCAAGAGCATCGTTCTGATCTTGTCTAAGAGTATTTCTCCAAACATCACTTCCTCTATAGAGATTATTTAATGCCTTTCTCATCTCATATAAATTTGTATGTAGAACATTACTTAGGTCTAAACCATAAGAGTCAGCCTCTACAGCTTGAGCACCTTTAGTAAATGTCCTAGCCCAATCATATCTAAACTTACCTAACAATTCCTGCATCTTAGCAGAGTTATCAGCAAAGCCTAAGAACTGTGCAACAGGTTTACCAAAAGTTAGAGAAATAGCTCGTTTACCTTTTTCTAATTTTTTAGGAGGTTCTTTAACAGCATTATTTGCTGATAGAAGATCATAAGCTTCTGCTTCTGCTTTACGATCTACTTTTGTTGTTATAAGTTCACCTTCATTCGAAAATTTATTTAATTTTCTATAAAGAGCAGGAGCTAATACAGTTAAACCTCCAATAGTACCACCAAAAAAACCTCCAAGTGTTGTACCTAAAGCTGTAGAAATTGCAACTTGAGATTTATCCAGACTCTCTCTTAAACCTAATTCAACATCTACATTTTGTAAAAAATAATCGTGTGATCCAACCCACGCTGCTCCTTCGGCTGCTCCTAATATAGCAGGTCTTTTAGCAGCTTCTAAAACTTCTTTAGTTGCTTTGGATTTGACGTATTTCTTGAGTCCTTGTTTGGCAGTCTGTTTAGCTGCAACGGCTGCAGCACCTGACATACCTCCAGTTAAAGGAAAGAAAGCGACAGCTAACCAGTTAAAAGGATCAGCTAACAGATCAACTGTAGCGTTGCCCATTAATTTCATGAATTGTCTGGTACTGCCTAGATCGGCATTTTGAAAGGTATCTTTAAGATAAGTATAATCTTGTTTTGCTTGGTCTGACCATTCTCCAACTTCAGAAGCTAGGTCCATTGCGGAGTAGATGCTGAACTCAGGATCACGGAGATACTCAAAGATTTCTTCATCTTTACCTATCTCCTCCATAAAGCGTTCAGCACGAAGTTGAAACTCAGGGTCTTTTTCTAAATCATCTAAGGTATAAGCTCCTCTGCGAGTGGAGGGCTGTAGTGGGGCATTTAGACTTTGAGAATATTTGTCTAAATAATTTTGAGTACCTATGTCTCGTGTAGGTCTATCTACTTCTGGTGTTATAGAATTTTGATAAGCACTATAAGCAGCTATAAAGTGAGGACTCTCTTTTCTTTTTTCTTCTTCTTCAGGTTCAGTAGATTGGAGAGCATTAAGGTAATCGTTTAATACGTTATTTGGCATGTATTAACTCTCTAAATATTTTCTAACCATTTCTTGCGTAGCGTTTCTAGGTAATCCTGCTCTTTCTAGTGCCTCATAAAATCTAGTCTCCCTACCATAAGAGCCTGTAGTTTTACCAGTAGTAGCAAACTTTTCTAAAGCTGCTCTATCTCCTGCTTCCCACTTAAGGTTTTCCCAGCCTTCACTTACTATTTTTCTACGTCTTGCTCCTTCCTCTGGAGAAGGACCAAAAGGTGTTACATTTCTATGGTATTCATCTTCTTCACCAAATAAAAATTCATCATCTTCTTCAGCATCTAAATCTCTTATTGCTTTATCTCTTGTTACTTGAGATAGATCAGGGATAGTATCTAAAATTTTATCTTTCTCTTCTGTAGTAAAAGGTATCTCTTGATCTTGATGAAGGTCTTGAACATATCCTATTTGGTCCTCTTCTGTAACATTCCCGGATGGATTAGTAGGTGTTAATTTACCATCCTTAAGTTCATAAGCAGGTTTGAGCAGGTTAGTTATGATTGAAAAATCAACATCAAAATTATCACCTTTATGTGGTTTTACATCCCACCTCCACATACTTTGTTTATCTTTAAATGATGTTCCTATTACTGTCATAATAGCTATTTCTCGTGCTCCTATTGGAGTAGTTATTCTCTGTTCAAAGAGTTTAACTTCATTAGAACTTGGTATTTCTTGAGTGTACTCTCCAGCAGCATATCTTTTTGTTATCTCTTTTCTGAAATTAGAATCACGTAAAAAACGATTAGCTAATCCTCCAGATTTAGTAATTATATCAGATTTCAAAGAAGGATTATAATCTATTTGTGCTTTAGCTTCATCCCATCTATTTTTTCCTATAGAATGTGATAGATTATTTCTTTCAAATTTCTCTTCATTTCCAGAAATCGAATCAAATAAGGTTTCTACTTTTCCATAATCTTCGACTGTTATATTTTCCCAGTTTCGATGAGTTGCTAATTTTGTACTAACTACTTCCATTAGTAATGCATCATGATCTATAAGTTTAACAACATTTTGAAAAGCAGCAATTTCAGGAGGAACATCACTTATTCGACTAAATATATTTCCTTCTTCTGTAGGTTTAATTAGTCCAAAACTTAATTTAGAAAATAAATTTCTAAGATTAGCTGGGCTAACAGGTGTTCCAGTCATACGACTAACATGCTCATTAAAAATCTGAGCTTTACGAATATCAGTATCTGCAGGGTCCAGTGAAGTATATAGTTTAAGCATTTCATCATTACTTAATTCAGTTCCAGTAAATTCCAATAATCCTAAACGAAAAGCATCCCAATGTTTAAAACTTTCTTTAGCCATTTTTTCTGCTCCTGCAATTTCAAGAGGTCTATAACTACTTACAAGGTCTGTTTTCTCGTATATACCAAAACCTTGTTGTCCTTCTATTAATGTATGAATTTTAGGTATAGTAAGATTTATAAATTCCTCTTTACCCACATTATCTTTTTTCCAATTCTCATAGTTCGTTTCCCAATCTTGTCCTTCTTTTATATATGGTAATAAACTTTGATATAACTTAGATTGATAATTAATTCTAGGTGTCTGTGCTTTAGTTCTTAACTGCGATAATTTATTAACTGAATCATATTCTTTCATACGTCTAGATAACGCACTTTGAAAAACACTTTGTCCAGCCATTAGAACTCCTAATGCCTGATTAATACGTTCATTCTTTCGACTTCGCTTGCGTTGACTTTTACGTATACTAGCCTGTTTAGCTAATAACGATTTTCCTATTTCATCTATGCTTCTTACTTCTGCCATAATTATTTCCTTTGTAATAGACTATCTACATCTTCAGTAACTTCTTCTTCTTCAACTGGTCTACCTAAAAGACTTGCTTCAATTTTACTGGTATCCACTTCTTCTAGTTTTTCTATCAACTCTGGTGGAATAGTTGCTGAACTAACTGTTGGTTTTAAATCAGACAAACTTTGTGGTCTTCTTAATTCATCTTGAAAATTTTTAGTTATTCTTACATCTTCTGCAATATCTTCAGCATCCATTTCTTCTCTATCCATATGCTCATTTTTATATATAGTTGGATTAGATATGCCTACTTTTTCTGCAATAGCTAATAACATATACATAGTTGGTTCAATAAGTAATGTCATTAGGTCAGGATTAAATTTACCTTTAACAAAGCCTGTAAATAATAACATCTGAGCAATATCACTTATTGGCATTTCTTTAGCCATTAAGTCCACCACAGTTTCTAAATTTTCTTCTTCTAATAAAGATAAGAATACTTTTTCAGTAGCTTCAGTTAGTCCTGTCATTTCTGGAGGTTGTTCCCAAGCCTGTTTACTATTAGGACTATTTGTTAAAGAACCACCAGGAATCGGTCCATCCAAAGGATTAACTAATTCTAAAGCTTCTTGACTTAATTCTCTTGCCATTTTATTATCCTATATTACTTATAAAGTACTCATCAAAATTAGTACCATAAGGAGTTATATCATTTATACTATTTCTTAATTGTAAGGATGGTAAAAATCCATTAGCCGTTATAAATCTATCCTTATAAAAATCAATTTGATTATTTAATGGTTGTGCAAAATCTAAACTTATTGGAGTTGTTGGTAAAGTTCTTGAGCCCTGATCACTCGCAAGTGAGAGCATATTATTAGCATCATCTAGATTTCTATTCCACCAACCACTTCCTAAGTCTGCATCAGTAGGATTAAAAGCATTATAGATTCCATAACCTTTAAAAGCTGTTGATGTTCCCCACATAGCATCACCAACTGTTGTTTTAGTTCCTAGTATTGGTTTTTCTTTAATTCTTTTTGCCAAGTCACCTTTACCTGTAAAGAAGTCTTTTGCTTTCGCTAGTACACCTTTTTCTTCAATCCATTTTCCTGTTGTTTCATCTTTGACTAAACCAGCGTCTTCTGCTTCAAACTCATAAGGACTTTTATAAGATTCTGCATCTATTAAAAATCCTTGCTCATCATATTTACCAGTATAATCACCACTAATAGAATCCCAATAGCTTCCTTCACGACCCAGTTTAGTTGTCATACCATTCCATGCAGAACTTACCATATCAGTAATACTATCCCAAGTTCTCTTTGGAGCTTTAGCTACCCAATTCATTGCATCACCTGTAAATTTTACAAAGTTTCCAAAACCTGTGGCTGCTTCACCTCCCCAAGTAGAAAAAGCCTGACCTGCCGGACCCATGAACATCATTAAAGCCATAGTTCCTAGAGGTCCTAATTTATTAGTGATACCTCCAAAAACACCTTTAAAAGCTTTACCTATTTTCTTACCAATTTTCTTTATACCTCTACCAATTTTCTTAGCGAGTTTTTTTATTTTTCCCATTTTAACCTCCTCCTTCTAGAAAGCCATCAAACAACGAGGTAACAGCTTTCATTCTTGTTTCCCAATCAGCTTCTTCATAATTATCACTTTCGTTGCCAAGCATAGCTATATACATGGAAGCTTTTCGTTGTTCATAGTTATCATAAGTTCTAAATGCATAGTCTGCTTGATCTCTTAATTCCTGCCACATAAATGCTTGAGCCTGTGTAGACAATTGAAAAGCATTCTGTGCATTGAATTGAACTACAGCATTTTTAGCTGCTGTATCTAATGTACTAATATCTCTTCGCCATTTTAAATCAGCTTGTAAAATTTGATTAGCAGAGGTAGTATTAAATTGTTCTCTAGCAAAATCTTGTTTAGCATTAAACTCATTTATAGTATTTTTCATTTGTGCATTAAATTTCTCAACATCAGTTTCGTTAGCAACTCGTCTAGCTTCTGCAGCATTTTCTTGTTGCGTATTAAATTGTTCCATTGTATTAAGCTGTGTCTTATTATATTGATCTGTTTGTGCAGCTAAATTAGCCATAAACTGATCTGTTTGCATTTGACTTGATGAATTAAATTGTTCAGCAGCATTAGTAGCAGATTGATTACTTAACAGTCTTTGTTGATGTTGTTGTCCTCTTAATATTTCTGATTGTTGTCTTCTATCCAAATTTGACATATCCATAGCTAAGAAACTTTGAGCGTTCTGTGCAGCTAGTCTGGTATTAGAATCTAATTGAGCTACATCTAATTGTGCCATTGACGCAGCGTTTTGTAAAGTAGCCTTCTGTTCATTATCAGTATCAGTAAGTGTTACAGTCTGTAAAAATTTCTTATTAGATAATTCTCTTTGAACATCAGAACTAAACTGAGCTAAGTCTAAATCAAATACATTATCAGCATTAGATATAGCTGTCTGTGTTCCTAATTGTGCATCTAAACGTGAAGCCTGTGCTTCGATATCTCTTTGTTGTAAAACACTCTCTTTAATAGATGTTGCATTTGACTGTGCCATAGGCATAGCTGTTTGTACAATAGCATTAAATAAAGCATCTCTACCAACTGTAGAAACATCTAGTCCTCTCTCTGCCATAATCTGATTAACAGCAGCCACAGCAGGATTTGCCCATTGTGGAATATTACCATCTTGAAGACCTGATAATAAATTATCCAGTTGTGTACTTACTAAAGCTTCGTTAGGTAATCCTTCTACCATACCTCGTTCTGCTTCAGTAAAGTCCATTAAACGAGCTTCTAAGTCTGCAGGATTATTGCCAAGCTCTGCTATCATTTCTTCAGATAAACCTGCTCGTCTTAATTGTTTCTTAGCTCGTAGAACTTTAGGTAAGTTTGTACCAGTAACACTAACAGCAGTTGCTATAGCTTCAGGTCTAAACGTACCAACAACTCTATCAGCTAATGCACCAGCAGCTTGTTGAGTATCTACATCTACGCCAGTGGCAGCTAAAGTCATAGCTTGTGTTTGCATATTAGCTACTGCCTGAGGGCTTACATTACCAGTTACATCGTCTATAATAGGAGCTTCAGCTTCAGTAACTTCTTTAGCAGTATAAGTATCTGCTGTTACTTCTCTAGGTGCAGCAGCAGTTACTGCTGTACCAGTTTCAACTTGTTCTCCAACAGTAGGTAATTGAGCTGTTTCTGCGTCAGGTCTATAAGTAGGGTCCATTGTTTCATAAGTACCTGCTTCTCCTTCTGGCACTTTATAGACACCTGTTTCAGGATCAATAACAGCACCTGCAGGTAAACCTTCTCCTCTAGCAGCAGCTTCTAAACCTTCTGCACTTCTAGCATATCTTTCTTGACGTTCTTTTATTTGTTCAGGAGTTAAGCCAGTATCTTGACCAAAACCAATATCAGGTTTTATAAATGTTCCAGAAGTTGAATCCCAAAGATAACCTTTCTCACGTTGTAAATCTATCATTGCTGGAGTTGGTACATGCTTTCCAGCTTCTGCATCCCAAGTCCAATAATCATCACTTTCACCTTCAACAGGTGTAGTAACTATAGAGCTTGATCCAGTTTCTTCCCATCTTGCACGACCTTCTAAAAATTCTATTGCTTCATCTTGAGTTCTAAAAACTAAGTTATGTGATTCTCCCGGAACTCTACTCCAACCTTCATCCGTAAAACCAATCTGACCATTAGTAGGATCAATCCAGAATATATCCATTAAATAGCCAGAAGAACGATCACCTTCTATATTATATAAATTTCTGTTACTATTACCTTCCTCACTCAGCCATTGTCCTAAAGATGAACCTGTGTCATATGGGTCTTTTTCAGGTTCTACTGCTGCAGGTGCAGGTGCAGGAGCTGGTGCAGGTGCAGGAGCTGGTGCAGGTGCAGGAGCTGGTGCAGGTGCAGGAGCTGGTGCAGGTGCAGGAGCTGGTGCAGGTGCAGGATCACGAACTGGGTCCCATAAAGGATGCCCCGGTCCGAAAGGTATTGGTGGTGGTAGTGTATCTATAGGTGGTGGAGCTACTGGAGGTGGTGGAGCCACAGGTGGTCTTTCAACTGTTTCAGGACCAGTAGTAAGAGCTGTGGTTGGTGTTGTACCACCACTAGAAACTATAGGAGCTGTAGGAGCTGCTGGTTGTTGAGATAAAAAAGTAGAACCCGGCATTCTTGCTTCCTGTTCTTGTGCAGCTTTAAGATGTCTTTGGTATCCTTCAGGGTCTGCTGCTACAGCTTTAGGGTCTACACCCGGTGGGAGTGTAGGAGCTGGTGTAGTAGGAGCAGTAGGCTGAGTTTGAGTAGGTCTAGGTTTTCTTCTTTGAGCTTGTTGCTTTAACTCTTCTTCTTCTGCTCGACCTCTTGGTCCACCACGTTGTAAAGCCACACGACCACCCTTACGCATGTCTAAACGTGCAGTACTATCTTTACGAGAGCGTAGTTTTTTATTCTTTCTAGCTATTTTTTTATTTTTACTATTTCTTGCCATATTACTTCGCCTCGAAAAGCCTATCTAACTTCTCTTCAATCTTGTCTAGAATGGCAAACACTCTTTCCATATCGCTTTCTAGTTCTGTTTTGGTTACATAGTCTTTTGCCATCTCTTCTCTTGTTTTGTTTAATAGTATATCTACCCTTTTAGTCTCTGAAGCATTACTACGTATAGTGTACAACAGTGGTGCTACCACCAAAGTTAATAGGATATTCCAGACTATATAAGGGGATAACTCCATTTAATTATCTCCCTTATATTATTCTGTAGGTACTACAAAATCATTATCTGGTGTGCAAACTTCAGGTGGATTCGTTATTACTGAATCATACTGACTATCAAATATATCATCCCATTGACTGATCGGACATAAAGCTAAAAGGTCAGCGAGTGACCAAGCAGTTTTGTCTAACTCAGTAAAATTGGTAGTACCATCATCATCTTCAGCATGAACAGTTTCGCTAAAACTACTTTCATAGTAATCAGCCGTACCTTCAGTGCCTTGTGTGTATACCACCTGTAATTCCCAGCGTTCTACTTCATCACTGGTATTTTCATAAGGTATCGCACCTGTTAATGTTTTAGTTATTGCCATTTTTTACTCCTTATTATTAAGTTGTTTTTCTAAATCTTCGACTTTTGCCGAGAGTTCTTTTATTGCATTGATGAGAGGTGTTATAAACATTTCTCTGGATACTGATTGTCCATCTACAGTTTCATCCCACCCATTAAAAGTTGTATTACCTACTTTGTTCATAGCTTCTTTAACATCTTGTGCTAAAAGTCCATGAATTAAAGTTTCTGTGTCTTTTTCGCCTTTATTTAAACGAGTTGCTTGAAACTCAGGATCAACTTCTGCTTGTGGTTTCCAATTAAATGTAACTGGATTTAATTCATTGATAAAAGCAAGACCTAAAGTATCATCATTAATATTCTTTTTTAATCTTTTATCAGATGTTTGAGTCCATGTATTATTAGAAGTAAAGTCATTATAAACATGCCCTCCACTTGATCCTATATGTGTTCTATCGTTTGCCGTTCCAGTAAGAGAAAAACCTATAACATTTTGAGTGTTTGCTCCAGAAGCAGAAGGATCAGTTCCATAGCCTATACAGATGTTATGACCTCCAGTGGTTACAACATCTCCTGCGGAATGACCCAAATTAACATTATAATTACCTGTTGTGGTGTTTCTTCCAGCACCAATACCAACAGAAACACTCTCTGTACCTGACGTTAAGTTTTCCAAAGCACTCCAGCCTACTGCTACGTTAGATACAGTCGAATTTTGATTTTTTAAAGCATAATAACCAATAGCTACACTGTTTGCACCTGCTGTATTTGTTGACAGTGCATAAGTACCAATCGCTGTATTACTAGCACCAGTAGTTATTGCTGCTCCTGCGGCTATTCCCACAGCCGTATTACTTAGAGCTGATGTTAGTGAATCCAAACAATAAGCACCAACAGCAGTATTGTTGCCATAAGTGGCTAATGTTAAAGCGTTATAACCAACTGCTGTATTATTATTAGCAGTTACATTTGCTGCTAAAGCACTCTTACCAACGGCTACGTTGGCTGTTCCTGTCGTGTTTGCTCCTAAAGCTGCATAACCCATTGCTGTATTATTATCTGCTGTGGTATTAGCGTCTAAAGCTAAAGTACCAACAGCAACATTAGAAGCACCAGTGGTGTTTGATAATAAAGCATTTTTACCAACGGCTGTGTTATTAGAAGCTGTGCTATTGCTATATAAAGTATTATTACCATAGGCTGTATTGCTAGCACCAGTGGTATTTACTCTCAAAGCATCTCTACCAATAGCAGTATTATCATTTGCAGTTGTATTAGCACCTAAAGCATTAAAACCGATTGCTGTATTATAATCACCAGTTGTATTAGCGTCTAAAGCTGTAGAACCCACAGCTACATTACCTGTACCTGTCGTGTTTGCTGTTAAAGCAATATTACCCACAGCCGTATTACCATCTGCTGTCGTATTGGCATCTAAACATTGATAACCAAGTGCTGTATTACCAGCACCTGTCGTGTTTGCATATAAAGCCTGAGAACCTATACCAGTGTTGTTTGATCCTGTGGTATTTGCATACATAGCCTGAGAACCTATACCAGTGTTCTCTGTACCACTTGTATTTGAGGTTAATGCAACATGACCCATAGCAGTATTATAATTTGCTGTGGTAGCAGCATCTAAGGCTTGTACACCGATTGCTGTATTTCCAGTACCTGTCGTATTAACTAATAAAGAGTTCATACCAACTGCTGTGTTATTTGATGCTGTTGTATTATCTCTTAATGCATTAACTCCTAAAGCAGTATTTAAACCACCAGTAGTATTTGCTCCTAAAGCATCAACACCTATAGCAGTATTATCTTCTCCTGTTGTATTAGCATCTAAAGCTTGATAACCCATTACTGTATTTTTATCACCAGTAGTTAAAGCTGCAAATACATCAATACCTAAACCAGTATTATAATTTGCTCCACTAATAGTTCCTGTTGTAGCATCTCCCAACATAATTGAACCAGTACCAAAAGTCTTAGCATCTGATAAACCATCTAAATCTGATGCACCACCACTTGCAGCATTTTCCCAAGCTACCCCACTTCCTGTTGAAGTAAGTACTTGTCCATCACTACCTTGTGCTCCACCAACTGTTAAATTATCTGTTTCTAGTGTTCCATCAACATCTACATTTCCAGATATATCTAAAGACCCTGCATCTAATTCACCTGCAATAGTTAATAAACCACTTGAAGGATTATAGGTAAATCCAGTATCTGTTTCAGCTCCTTGAGAACCTGTTGCACCATCTACGAATACAGGATATACAGTTTCATCTGTTGAGTTATTAGCACTAACTGTTACACTAGTTGCTAAGTCTGCTGTACCTGTAACATCTCCTGTTAATGGACCTGCAAAGGCATCTGATGTTACTGTACCATCAAAGAACGCATCTTTGAACTCCAAAGAACTTGTACCTAAGTCTATTTCATTATCTGTTACTGGATATAATGCACTAGATGTTAATGTTAATCTAGCTGCGTTGTCTGCTTTGAAATCAATTTCATTTGCTGTTCCAAAGTCAATAGCAGTTTGAGAATCTTCTCCTAAGATTAAATCTGTAGCATATATTGAAGTTATACCTGTTTGAGCTGCGTCTACAGCAAGATCAACTGTATTATCTCCATCTTGATATGTTACTGTAATACCACTTTCAGTATTACTTGAGAACATAGCACCTGCTGTATCAGCTATATATTCTGCTAAAGTTGTACCATCTACTGTAATCGCATCAGCTTCTAATGTTCCGTCAATATCTGCGTTACCTGATACATCTAATGTAGTTAAATCTAACTCTCCTGCTATAGTAACATTACCATCTGCTAAAGTTATTAAGTCTGTATCAGAAGTATGTCCAATAGTTGTTCCATTAATGATAACATTATCAACTGTTAAAGTTGTTAGTGTACCTAAACTTGTTACATTTCCTTGAGCTGCAGTATTTAATGTACCTGCAAAAAGTGTAGAAGTTAATAAACCACTAGAAGGATTGTATGTTAAACCTGTATCACTCTCAGCACCTTGCGATCCTGTAGCTCCGTCAACAAAGATTGGGTATACTGTTTCATCTGTACTATTATTTGCAGAAATTGTAATATTATCTGCTGTTCCTGTTGTATCTTGGTTTAATGTTCCAATAACAAAGTCTAAAGTATTGTCTCCATCTTCGTAAGTAACTGTTATATTAGTTTCAGTATTCGAGCCAACCATAGCACCGACTGTATCGGCTATGTATTCATTTAAAGCAGTTCCATCAACTGTATATGCATCTGCTTCAAGTGTACCATCTATATCGGCATTACCTGAAATATCTAAACTTGTAGCATCAACTTCACCAGCAACTGTAACTACACCACTTGATAGTGTTATTAAGTCTGTATCGCTTGTATGTCCAATTACTGCACCATCAATTGCAACATTATCTACAGTAAGTGCTGTTAATGTTCCAAGACTTGTTACATTTCCTTGTGCTGCTGTATTTAGTGTACCTGCTAAAAGTGTAGTAGTTAAAAGACCACTAGAAGGATTATATGTTAATCCTGTGTCGCTTTCTGCTCCTTGACTTCCAGTAGCACCATCTACAAAGATTGGATAAACTGTTTCGTCTGTGGAGTTATTAGCTGAAATTGTAATGTTATCAGCAGTACCTGTTGTGTCTTGATTAAGAGTACCTATAACAAAGTCTAGAGTATTATCTCCGTCTTCATAGGTAACTGTAATATTTGTCTCGGTATTAGAGCCTACCATTGCTCCAACTGTGTCAGCTATATATTCATTAAGAGCTGTTCCGTCTACTGTATAAGCATCGGCTTCAAGAGTTCCATCTATGTCTGCATTACCACTAATATCTAATGTGGCTGCATCTAATTCACCTGATATAGTGATGTTAGTACCACCTGTCAT
>Ga0208449_1000434_pt1 | contig 29995 bp, 19 predicted proteins | sample MalvireepMed_s17_FD_184247 | JGI IMG/M metagenome (GOLD analysis project Ga0208449, IMG submission 184247) | Marine viral communities from the Global Malaspina Expedition - Malaspina viral metaG DeepMed_s17 (SPAdes) (version 2) | ecosystem: Environmental > Aquatic > Marine > Oceanic | place...
TGCTCGTGCCTGTCTATGGGAGCGGAGAAAAGGGGGTCTTCCAGGCTATTGTATTCGGTGGCTGTGCGGTTCATATCCACACACAAGCTCGAGGCAGTGCCGATATTGACGCTGAGGTAGCATCACATGGATTGGCTAAGAAGTCTGATATTATCGCCCTTCTGGGCGAAGATGCCTATGTGTTTACCGATGATGCTGGAGTTGTGCAAATATTGGAGCTAGATATCAGCTTTAACACGACATTAGCTCCATTGCATGAAGATTATGAAGATCGTGTCATTCGGTTGATGATCCAAAGTCATGCCCCTAACGTTGAAGTCTATGTCGCGAGTGCGCTAGATGTGGCAATCTCAAAGCTTGGTCGTTTTGGCGAACGCGACCAAAATGATATTCAAACATTGTTGCAACTCCCCTATGTTGATATCGAAGAATTCGAACGGTTAGCTCGGGAAGCGATCAGTTACTATGTTGGCGATGAAACTCGTATTTTAGGTAATCTGAAAATGATGCTGGATGAGTATCATCATAGCGAGGGTTAAAGATGCAGTTTTCCGTCACGCATAAGCAGCTATATCGGGTGGGGGCTCGTCCCCTTGAGAGTGCTGTTGAGGATATCAAAAAGCTGGCTGATTCCATCTGGTATAAAGGGTATCGGCCTACTTGGAGAGAGCTCGAAACCCTCGCTACTGCTATGCCTCATGAGCAGTTCCAACGTTCGCTCTGTGTTCTTGAAATGCTGAGCCAATATCCTGTTTGTCACCGTGATACTGCGCTAGATTTACAGCAGATGACTCAGCGGTACCATCAGCAGTTGTTAGGAAAAGATGAGGTTTTAACACCGGGCCGATATTCTCCTAGCAAAAGATGGGGGCTAAGTGATACCACCGTATCGCTTCGAAAAGCCCTGCTACCTTTGCAAACACGTACTTATGCTGACAAACACAGCCGCTTCCACGGGCTTAGCGCCTGAAAGATAAGAAAGCCCTTGCAGGGTCCCATTGCCCACCGTCTCAATCATCGCGAGCTAAAGCTCCCTCCTACAACAAGCCTGATCGATTCCAAGTAATGTGCCCCCACCGTGGGAGGCCAATTTATTGGGCGACGGCGGCGCCAGCCGCCCTTAGCCTGCCGAGGCACCGGTGCCCTCATCATCGCGAGCTAAAGCTCCCTCCTACAACAAGCCTGATCGATTCCAAGTAATGTGCCCCCACCGTGGGAGGCCAATTTATTGGGCGACGGCGGCGCCAGCCGCCCTTAGCCTGCCGAGGCACCAGTGCCTTCATCATCGCGAGCTAAAGCTCCCTCCTACAACAAGCCTGATCGATTCTCGAGTAATGTGCCCCCACCGTGGGAGGCCAATTTATTGGGCGACGGCGGCGCCAGCCGCCCTTAGCCTGCCGAGGCACCGGTGCCCTCATCATCGCGAGCTAAAGCTCCCTCCTACAACAAGCCTGATCGATTCCCAAATAATGTGCCACCCCGTGGGAGGCCAATTCATTGGGCGCCAGCGGCGCCAGCCGCCCTTAGCCTGCCGAGGCACCAGTGCCTTCATCATCGCGAGCTAAAGCTCCCTCCTACAGCTGGCCTTATCGATCAAGTAATGTGCCCCCCTGTGGGAGGCCAATTTGTTGGGCGACGGGCACGCATGGTTGTCCATTTGGTCAGAACTTTACCCGGCTCACAACATGAAACATGCTCATGCACCACCTGACGCGGATGCGATGAAAGTCGCGTCAGGCTGCGGTATGATAGCCGCCTCGCTTCTCCATGATGATCCTTTCTAACGAGGTTCCCGCCGATGTTCAGCCGCGACATGACAATTGCCGGATTCGATGATGCGCTGTTTGATGCCATGCAAAAAGAAGTGGCACGCCAAGAAGCCCACATCGAACTGATTGCTTCTGAAAACTACGCCAGCCCCCGCGTACTAGAAGCGCAAGGCAGCCAGCTGACCAACAAATACGCCGAAGGCTACCCAGGCAAGCGCTACTACGGCGGCTGTGAATTTGTCGATATCGCTGAAAACTTGGCCATCGACTACGCCAAGCAGCTGTTCGGCGCGACCTATGTCAACGTGCAGCCGCACTCTGGCTCACAAGCCAACAGCGCTGTTTTCCAAGCGCTGGTCACACCGGGCGACACCATCCTCGGTATGAGCCTAGACGCGGGCGGCCACCTGACTCACGGTGCCAAGCCCAACTTCTCCGGCAAGCACTACAACGCCATTCAGTACGGCCTGAACGAGCAAGGCCTGATCGACTACGACCAAGTCGCTTCCCTGGCCCGTGAACACAAGCCGAAAATGATCATCGCCGGTTTCTCTGCCTACTCTCAGATTGTCGACTGGGCAAAATTCCGTGAAATCGCTGACGAAGTCGGTGCTTACTTACTGGTGGATATGGCGCACGTTTCTGGCTTGGTCGCTGCTGGCGTTTACCCTAGCCCGCTGCCCCACGCCCACGTGGTCACGTCCACGACGCACAAAACTCTGCGCGGCCCGCGTAGCGGCGTGATTCTCTCAGCCGAGAACAATCCGGACATCGAGAAGAAGCTGCAGTCGGCAGTATTCCCCGGTGGCCAGGGCGGCCCGCTGATGCACGTCATTGCTGCCAAAGCGATCTGCTTCAAAGAAGCCATGGAGCCCGAGTTCAAAACCTACCAGCAACAGGTGGTTAAGAACGCTCAAGCCATGGCTAAGGTATTCATGGATCGCGGTTACGACATCGTGTCCGGCGGTACCGAGGACCACCTGTTCCTACTCTCGCTGATTAAACAAGGCGTGACTGGTAAAGATGCGGACGCTGCCCTCGGCCGCGCGCACATCACCGTTAATAAAAATGCCGTACCGAACGACCCGCAAAGCCCGTTTGTCACCTCTGGCCTGCGTATCGGCACCCCGGCAGTCACCACGCGCGGTTTCGGTGAAGAGGAGTGTACGCAGCTGGCAGGCTGGATTTGCGATATCCTCGATGTACTGGCCAAAGGCGAAGACACCAGCAGCGTCGAAGCCCAAGTGCTTGATAAAGTCGCTGAAGTTTGTGGCCGCTTCCCGGTTTACAAATAAGCTGATTGTCAGTAAGTTCGTGTTAAGGCTCTCTCACAGTCTCTCCTAGGCTACGGAAAGCCCAAGAAACGGGCACCCTCAAACAGGGTGCCCGTTTCTTGTTGGCTGACTTAAAGCGGGAGGGTAGCTAGCGCCCGCAAACACTTTTGTACCAATGAAGAGGCCTTGGCCTGTTCATCAGATTCACAGTAGCAGCGCAGCTCAGGGGCATTACCCGAAGGGCGAAGGTGAACGATATCCCCATTATCCAGCGTGGTGCGAAGGCCATCGGTGGTATCAATATGGGCCACCGACGCCTCCAACCCTAGTACTTGCACTAAGGTAGCTGGGGAGGTTTCCCACTCCGCCAAAAGCTCACGGCTTTTCTCGGTGGGGAACTCCTTTAAGCGATCACTCGCCGTATAACGGGCAGGCAATTCAGCGAATAGCTGAGAGAGCGGAACCGCTTTTTCAGCTGCTATTACCATTAGCGTGAGTGCAGGCAGCAGGGCGTCGCGGGTGGGAAGTGCTACGAGCTGGCGGTTATCCTCCTCCAGCGTGCTGCCGAGCAAGAAGCCACCGTTCGCCTCAAACCCCGCCACGCGGTTAAAGTCTGCTGAAAGCGCTGCCATGCCCGCCAAGACATAGGGCGAGCCAATGCGCGTTCGAGCGACCTTTTTAAAAGCACCGCACTGCTCAATGACGGTATTACAACTCACCGGCACTGCCAGTGCCTCAATATTCAATGCGCGAGCGCATAACAACCCCACGATATCGCCACGCTGCCAAGTGCCCGTTTCATCGCCCACTAACGGCCTGTCGCCATCGCCATCGGTAGAAAGCAGGGCGTGTAAATGATGCTGTTTTGCCCAAGCGCGCCCTTTGGCTTGATCTTCCTCACTGACGGCTTCGGTATCAACCGGTACAAAGGCATCGCTGCGGCCTAGCGTTACCACTTCCGCCCCCAGCGTTTCCAAAATATGCGCGTTTAGGTCACGGCCCGCTGCGGAATGCTGGTAAAGGCCAACCCGCCAGCCTGTTAGCGGTTCACCAGGGAACCAAGTGGCAAAGCGCTCCGCATAGGCTTGGTTAGCGGCATCCGATACCTCATTGCGCTCAACGGCAGCGAGTGAAGGCATAGCAGCATCGGCCTGTAAAATAGCCGCTTCATCCTCTTTGCTAATCTCACCATCCGGGCGGTAAAACTTAATCCCATTACGATCGAAGGGAATGTGGCTGCCGGTAATCATAATGCACGGAACGCCATCGGCCATGGCCTTAAGCGCCAGGGCGGGCGTAGGCAGCACGCCATAATCATCCACTGCCAATCCCATCGCCTTTGCAGCGCTGGTGCAAGCGGCCGCCATGCCAGGACTGCTCGGGCGGCGATCCAGCCCCAAAGCAATGCGCTCAAATGTAAATGAACGCTTCATAGCGGAAATGAAGGCCACGGTAAAGGCCGCGCATACCTCATCGGTGAACTGCTCCACCAAGCCACGTGCGCCGCTAGTGCCAAAGGCAATGCCACTTTGATTAATAATCTCGGAAGTAGAGCGAGATAAACTCAACATGAATCTCCCTGTGCAATATGGATCAGTCGCCATTATCGAAAGCATAAACAATAAGTTTAACACCCTTACCCGTCGGCGCTATGCAATGACAATGAGTTGTCGTGAAAGCGTCACGCTTTCGTCACTGTTGCATAGGTAAGCTCAAGGAATAGCAGCAATGCTTGAACCAAAAAGTACTTGAGCTAAAAAGGGAAGGAGTCGTTATCAATATCACGCGTAGCACGCTGCTGGATGTGCTTGAGCACGCGGTGGCTGCTTCAGCGCCGAGCGTAACAGCGGGGCAGTTTGCTCAAGTAGGCGGCATTCAATATAGCTACGACTGGAGCCAGCCCGCTGGCGAACGTATTCAGAGTGCCGTTATCCTCAATAACGATGGCACTGTGAATGATGTGCTTGTTGCTAATGGCAGTTTGGTTGGTAATGCCGAAGATACTATTAAAGTCGTTACGTTAGGCTTCCTGGCAGACGGTGGCGATGGCTACCCACTAGGAGAGGGTACCTATCAAAGCCGTCTAGATCTGATGGATGCATTTACCGACGATGGCCAGTTCACGTTTGCTGATAAAGGTACAGAGCAAGATGCTTTTGCAGAGTATATGGCCGCTATGTTCAGCGAAACACCGTTTAGTGAAGAAGAAACACCCGCCAGCGAAGACCTGCGTATTCAAAACCTTAATGAGCGCAGTGAGCTGATCTTCGATGAGCCAGTTGATCCGCTGCTACGCTTGTACGACGCGTCATTTGACCGAGAAGCTGATAGCCAAGGGCTAGCCTACTGGGTTGAGAAGAATGCCTCAGAAAGTCTGGGTGATATTGCCAATAGCTTTATTAACTCAAGTGAATTTAATAGCCAGCATGGCAATCTAGATAACAGCGAATTTGTTGAACTAATGTACGCTAACGTTCTCGAAAGAGCCTCTGACGCAGCAGGAAAAGAGTACTGGCTCAATGAGCTAGACGGTGGTGCAGAAAGAGGAGCAGTGATGATTGGTTTCACAGAATCAGAAGAAAGTATGCTACTGCTAGGTTGATTCTGCCTTCCTTAAAGAGCTGTTTTTTTTCAGTCTGATGGCTCTCCTCGCCAACGTCCCTACCCTTGGTAGGGGCGTTTCTGTTATGCTGCCGCGATTAGTTTTACCTGCACTTGACGCCTTTTCGATTCAACGGTGACCCCTTCATGGCAAAGCAACAGGAAGCAACGGATCTGCAGCGCGCGCTAAAAGCCTGCAAAGGTTCGTTTGTATCGGTCGGTTTTTTCAGTATGTTTGTCAACTTACTGATGTTAGTACCGCCGATGTACATGCTCCAAGTGTACGACCGCGTACTCACTACCCAAAGTTTCGACACCCTGCTCATGCTCACTTTGGTAGTGGTGTTCCTGTTTATGATTATGGGCGGGTTGGAGTTGGTACGCTCGCGGATGCTGGTGCGGGTAGGCAACCGGCTAGATACCACCATTAACGAGCGCCTATACAGTGCCATGTTCCGCCGCAGTTTGGTCGCACAAGGCAGCCAAAGTGCCCAACCGCTGAACGACCTAACCAGCCTACGCCAGTTTCTGACCGGCAACGGCCTGTTTGCCTTTTTTGATGCCCCCTGGGTGCCGGTTTACCTGGGCGTACTGTTTCTGTTCCACCCCTGGCTGGGCGTGTTTGCCACCTGCGCGGGTGTCATCTTGTTAGTGCTCGCTATTGCCAACGAAAAAGCCACCAAAAAGCTACTCGCCGAGGCTAACAGCGAGCATATTCAAGCTCAGAACCTAGCTAACTCAAACCTGCGCAACGCCGAAGTGCTGCACGCCATGGGCATGTTGCCCGGCATTATGGGGCGCTGGTCGAAAAAGCATCACGAGTTTCTATCCAAGCAGTCCCAAGCCAGCGACCGTGCCGGTGCGCTAACCAATACCTCCAAAATACTCCGCCTGCTGTTTCAATCGCTCATTCTAGGCTTAGGGGCGTTGCTGGTATTAAGGGGTGAAATGACCCCCGGTATGATGATTGCAGGCTCGATTCTGATGGGGCGGGCATTAGCACCTATCGACCAAATGATCGGCGGCTGGAAAGGCTTTGTTGGCGCCCGTGGCTCCTATGAGCGCCTAAACGAACTGCTCACCCAAATCCCCAGCGAGCAGCGCAAAATGTCGCTACCCGCGCCTAAAGGTGAAGTAGCCCTGGAAGGCGTAGCCGCAGCCCCCCCCGGTGCCCGCATGGCGACCATTCGCGGTATTAACTTCTCCGTACCTAAAGGTGAACACGTCGGCATTATCGGCCCAAGTGCGGCTGGTAAATCGACTCTGGCGCGGGTGCTGTTAGGTATCTGGCCCTCGCAAGTGGGCGATGTACGCTTAGATGGCGGTGTTATTACCCAGTACAACCGCGATGAAATTGGCCCCTATATTGGCTACCTGCCCCAGGATATCGAGCTGTTCGACGGCACGATTAGCGAAAACATCGCCCGCTTTGGCGAGATAGACCCACAGAAAGTGGTCGATGCCGCCAAGAAAGCGGGCGTCCATGAAATGATTCTGGAGCTGCCGAACGGCTACGATACCATCATTTCCTCCACCAGCGGCGCACTATCCGGCGGCCAGCGCCAGCGTATTGGCCTTGCTCGTGCGCTTTACGGCAACCCGGTGCTGATCGTACTGGACGAACCCAACGCCAACCTGGATGACGCAGGCGAGCGTGCTCTGGCACAAACCATTGCCCAGCTAAAAGCGGAAGGCACCACGCTATTTGTGATTAGCCACCGTACTAGCGTACTGAAAAGTATGGATAAATTATTGGTAATGAAAGAAGGCCAGGTCAGCATGTTTGGCCCCCGCGACCAAGTGCTAGCCCAATTTGCCAAAAAGCCACGCTCTCAAGTTAGCCAGCAGAATTCAGCACGGCTTTCAGCGATTTCCGGCGGTCGCGGAGGCGAGGAGAAGTAACATGAGCAACGACCAACGCAATCTACCCGCGAACCAAGAAATAGACGTTACCCCCAACGGCCCCGCCACGATTGATGGTGAAGCCTCAGAAAAGCTACCCACCAGCGACAAAGGCTACCGCAGGTTAGGGTATAGCATTCTACTAATTGCTCTGGGCGGTTTTGTTCTGTGGTCAATAACGGCCTCGCTCGCGATTGCCGTGGTGGCGCCAGGCAGTGTCTCTATCGAATCCTTCAAGCGTACCGTACAGCACCTGGAAGGCGGCATTGTGCGCGAACTGCTGGTCGAGGATGGCGACAAAGTAGAGGCCGGCGAGCCGCTAATTGTGCTAAGTGACACCCAGGCGCGTTCGCAGCTGGAAATTGCCCGCTCGCAATACCTCATCAACCGCGCCATGGAAGCCCGCCTGCTAGCCGAGCAAGAAGGCGCAGAGATGATGGTCATTCCTGAAGATATTCAAGACGCCGACAGCCCCCGCGTGCAGCAGATTATTGCCGTACAGCAAAGCCTGTTCACGGCGCGCCGCCAATCGCTGATCAGCACGCTGGAATCCCTGGATGAGCAGATCATCCAGATGCAGGAACAAATCGACGGGCTAGAGCAGCGCATTTCGGTGAATACTCAGCGTATCTCCTCGCTGCGCTCGGAAGCAGAAGACTTCCGCTCGCTCTACCGTGAAGGCCTGGGCGACAACCAGCGCCTGCGCGAGCTAGAGCGCCAAGTATTGCAGTACGAAGGCGACAACGCCGAATTCCGCGCCAACATCGCCCAGCTGCGTTCGCAAATCAGCGAAAACCGCATGCAGAAAGAGATTCAGCAGCAAGAGTTCCAGAAAGAGGTGGGCGAACAGTTGCGGGAAGCTCAGGCGCAAATTGCCCAAGCCGAAGAGCAGATTGTCTCGCTGAGCGACCAAGTAGAGCGCACCGTGATTACCGCACCGGTTTCCGGCACCGTGGTAGGCCGCCAAGTGAACACGGTAGGCGCGGTGATTCGCGGTGGCGATACCATTATGGAGGTAGTGCCCTCTAACGATGGCTTTGTGGTGGAAGCCCGCATTCCCACCCGCGATATCGACAACATCTACATCGGCCAGTTTGCCGAGATCCGCTTTAGCGCCTTCAACCAGCGGCTGACCGATGTGATTGACGGCGAAGTGATCCATGTCAGCGCCGACAGTTTTGAAGATGAAGCCACCGGCGAGCGCTACTACCGTGCGCGGGTTCGCGTGACCGAAGAGGGTTACACGCAAATGAACGAACACATGCAACTGCTCTCGGGTATGCCGGCTGAAGTGATGATCCGCACCGGTGAACGCACCTTCGCCAGCTACATTGCCAAACCCATCACCGATATGCTGGCACGCGCCCTACGCGAGGACTAATGACACAGATGCTAACACGCCTCACTCCGTTGGCACTGGCTATCGGCATGCTCGCGGCACCTTATGCCCACGCCCAGCAAGACCCGCCCGCAGGCAACGAGGCGATGGCAGAGCTAGCCGCCTTAGAGCAAAACAGCGAACTGCCCGCAGCATTGCCATCGCTGCCCGAGCTATTTGCCCGTGCGTTAGAGCACGACGCCGACCTCTCCCGCCAGCGCTATGAGCTAGCCGCCACGCGGGAAGAAGTTCCTATGGCGCGCTCGCAGCTGCTGCCGCAAGTCAGCGCCACCGGCGGCTACCTATGGCAAGACTCCACCAATATTCAAACCTCACCTGATGATTTTGGCCTCGACCAGCCTGCCCAGCGCCCAGGAGAGATAGAAGAAGAGTATTGGCAGCTGCAGCTACAGCAGCCGCTGTTCAGCCTAGAGCGCTGGCGCGGTATGGATGTCGCCAGCGCCCAGGTGGATGCGGCAGAGCTGCAGCTTGCGGTGGTGGAGCGTGATCTCGCCCTGCAAGTAAGCGAAGCTTACATACAAGCGTATCTCGCCTCCCAGCGTCTGGGGTTGTTGGAGTCACAGCAGGAGTCGTTAGAGCTGCAGGTGCGCCAAGCACAGCGTGCGTATGATTTAGGCGTAGGCGACCGCATTAACCTGCTGGAAGCCCAATCGCGCCTAGACCAAGCGATATCGGATGCCGTGCTGGCAGAGAACGAGCTGGATAACGCCCTAAGCACCCTGGAACGGCTGACCGGCACGCTGCCCGAGTTTCGTGGCCTAGCGGTAGGGGAGCTATCAGAAGTGACCCTGCAAAGCGAGTGGGGCAGTCAGGATGAGTGGATTGCCCGCACCGGCCAAAATTTAGACGTGTTGCTTGCCCGCCAAGAGCAGCGCATCTCTGAAGCCGATGCCAGCACCCGCCGAGCAGGCTACTACCCCGAGCTAAACCTCAACCTCAGCTACTCCGACCGCCAAAGTGACGACCAGCTAAGAGAGAGCGAAGACTACCGCGCCAGCGTAGAAATGAGCGTGCCCATTTACCGGGGCGGCTACACCACCGCCAACGTGCGCCAGGGCGAACGACGCATTGATGCAAGCCAGGCAGCGTTTGATAACCAGCGTAATTTAGCCGTGCAGGAAGTGCGCCAGCGGCTACGCTCATTAAACGGCCACGTACGCCGTATAGAAGCGCTGAAGCAAGCGATTGCCTCCGGCGAGCTGTTTCTGGAAGCTGCCGAACGTGGCGAACAGCTTGGCCTGCGCGATTTAGTAGACGTACTGGATGCCCGCGCAAGCCTGTTTGACCAACGCATACAGTACGTAGACACCATTGGCGAGTATGCCCTGGATAGCCTAGCGCTACAGTCAGCGGTAGGTGAGCTAAGCAGCGATGACTTATCAGGCGTTATGAACCTGCTAGCATCATTAACAGTAGTTGATGGCGCAATCTAGGGACACAATGACGGCATGGCTGTAACAAAAGGTACCCAAAGTAACGATTGGCTCAGGCGTGCCATGCGCTGTTTTGATGCAGCTATCGCCATGCTCGTTTCGCTTACCACGCTATGGTTAATGCCTCATGTGACGGCGGTAAGCGATGATTATCTTTTTCTCATCGTCATTGGCAGCTTGCTGCTTCCCGCAGTAGGGGAGCTGATCGGCTTATACCAACCATGGCGCGGTCGCAGCCTCTACACCATGTTAGGCACCTATGGTTTAAGCTGGATTGCCGCGATAGGGCTGATTAGTCTTCTTTTGGTGGCTACCCAAACAACGTCTAGTTTTTCTCGGCTATGGATGGGGCTAACGGCGCTAACGGTGCTGTTTATTGGAAGCGCGGTGCGCACCGCGCTATACGGCTATCTTCGTCACGTCCGCTCATCAGGTAGAAACCTTAAGCGGGTCTTGGTGGTTGGGGTTCCTGACAATATTGCACTGTTGGAAAAACGCGTCGTTGAGCAACCTCAGGCTGGGTATTTAATTGTCGGCCACCACATCGACACCGGCGATGAAGCGTTTATTTCAGAGATGGAAGCCTTTGCCACTCACAACATATTTCAGCGCTCTTTCGATGAAATATGGCTAGGCTACTCCCTGGTAGAAGGTGATCGTGTTCGCCAGCTCATGAGCCTGTTTGCGGGTATTCCTACTACCATCCGCTTCTTTCCAGACCTACCAGATGTTCGCTTACTGAATCATCGTATTGCTCAAGTAGCAGGGCTCTACTCCCTGGAACTCAACTACACCCCCCTTAATGGGCCGATGAGGATAGTCAAAGCACTGGAAGATCGGCTGTTAGGCTTAGTGCTGTTTATCATCTTTTCGCCTGTCATGGTAGCGGTTGCTATTGCCATAAAATGGCAAATGGGCGGCCCTGTGCTGTTTAAACAAGAACGACACGGCTTGGATGGTAAATGCTTCAAAATCTACAAATTCCGAACCATGAAGCCACATAACAGCAGCACGACACAGCAAGCAACACACGCTGATCAGCGTATCACGCGCCTGGGTAGCTTTCTGCGGCGCACCAGCTTAGATGAACTTCCACAGCTCTATAACGTCCTACAAGGCCGCATGTCGTTAGTTGGGCCAAGGCCACATGCCATGGACCACAACGACCACTACAAGGACCGCATTGATATCTATATGCAACGGCACCGAGTGAAACCCGGCATGACTGGGTGGGCACAGGTGAACGGCCTGCGCGGTATTACCGACGACGTAAAGCTGATGCAAAAGCGTGTCGAATACGACCTTTATTACATAGAGCGTTGGTCGTTGGGGTTTGATTTGAAAATTTTAGCGATGACATTAACCCGCGGATTTATCAACACCCAGCCTTAAGTAGCTCGCTATACCAATGCCCGCGACGGCTTATCAAAAGATATATGTTTTCAAGGAGGATGTATGATTTTCCCCGTTATCCTATCTGGTGGTTCAGGTTCACGACTCTGGCCTGTGTCACGCGAGCACTACCCCAAGCAGTTTTTAAACCTGCACAAGGAAGACCGCAGCCTATTGCAGGAAGCAGCGCAGCGTCTAAATAATGTCGAAGATACCGGCACACCGATCGTAGTGTGTAACGAAGAGCATCGGTTTTTGGTCGCAGAGCAGATGCACCAAATAGGCCAGCAAAATACACAGATTATTTTAGAGCCCTGTGGGCGAAACACTGCCCCCGCGCTTGCACTAGCCGCATTGGCAGCGCGCAGCGTTAGTGCCGATGCTGAACTGCTAGTAATGCCCGCAGACCACGTCATAAAAAATGAAACAGCATTTGCACAAGCGGTCGCAAAAGGGCGCGCACTAGCTGCTGGTGGTAAGTTAGTCACGTTTGGCATTACCCCTAGCTCACCGCAAACAGGCTACGGCTATATACGCCGTGGTAACAGCCTAGATGAAGGCTACGCCGTGGAAGCCTTTGTCGAAAAGCCCGACCTAGCCCGCGCAAAGCAGTACTTAGAAAGCGGCGAATACCTATGGAATAGCGGCATCTTCCTGTTTAAAGCAAGCGACTACCTTGCCGCTTTGAGTCAGTTCGCTCCCGATATTCTAGAAGTATGTGAGCGCGCCTTTGAAGCTCGCAGCGAAGATCTCGACTTTTTGCGGGTTGACCAAGAGATATTTACCCAATGCCGCAGTGAATCCATCGACTACGCGGTAATGGAACAAACCAAAGACGCTGCGGTAGTACCTATGGACCCCGGCTGGAGCGACATTGGTGCCTGGGATGCCCTGTACGCCCTCAAAGCTGACGAAGACACAGAAAATGGCAACGCCGTGCATGGCGATGTCATGCTACATAATACGCATGACAGCTTAATCCACAGCGAATCGCGCCTTGTGGCTGCCGTTGGCGTTAACAACCTTGTGATTGTAGAAACCGACGACGCTGTGTTGGTAGCCGACCGCCACCAAGCCCAAGACACCAAACTGATCGTCAATGCCCTAAAAGCTGCCGGACGCAAAGAGTCCCAATCTCACCAGCGTGTATACCGCCCCTGGGGTAACTACCGCACCATGGTGCTCACCGACAGCTTTCAGGTCAAAGAGATCGTCGTTAATCCCGGTGCCAAGCTCTCCCTACAAATGCACCACCACCGCGCAGAGCACTGGGTAGTGGTGCAGGGCACGGCGAAAGTAACCCAAGGAGAAGGGCACGGCGACCTCAGCAAGCTAAAAAGTTTTCTGCTCTCGGAAGACGAATCAACCTATATCCCCTTAGGTACAGTTCATCGCCTTGAGAACCCGGGTGTGATTCCCTTACACCTTATCGAAGTACAAACCGGCTCTTATTTAGGGGAAGACGACATCATTCGCTATAACGACGAGTACGGTCGCGAATAACGCTTGCGCACACCTACCGCCGTGAATAGGAGCCAATAACGGTAATGAAAGTCGCCATTGTCCACGACTGGCTGACCACTTGGGCCGGGGCAGAAAAAGCCCTGGCCCAATTGATTGCCTGTTACCCCGATGCAGAGATATTTACCACCGTCAACTTCCTGAAGACGGAGGATATTCCCTGCCTAACGGGCCGTACCATCCATACCAGTTTTATTCAAAAACTCCCCGGTGCACGTAAACACTACCGGCGTTACCTACCGCTCATGCCACTAGCGGTAGAGCAGTTTGACTTGAAAGGGTTTGATCTCATTCTCTCCAGCAGCCATGCGGTTGCCAAAGGTATTATTCCTGACCCAGCCGCTCTGCACGTTTGTTACTGCTACAGCCCCATGCGCTACGCCTGGGACATGCAGCATCAATATTTACGTCAGTCAGGCAATGAAAAAGGGCTCGTGGGAATGCTAATGCGCTGGCAACTGCACCGCTTACGCCAATGGGATTACCTAAGCGCCCAGCGTGTAGACCACTTTATTGCCATATCGGCCTACATTCAGCGTCGGGTTGAGCTGTTTTATCGTCGCTCTGCCGAGATAATTTACCCGCCCGTCGATATTGAAAAATTTAACGCACACCGCCAGCGAAGCGACTTTTATCTAACCGCAGCGCGAATGGTGCCCTATAAACGTATTGATTTAATTATCGAAGCATTTAACCAAATGCCTGATAAAAAGCTGGTAGTGATCGGAGACGGCCCCGACTTTGCCAAGCTAAATGCTCAAGCAGGCCCTAACGTGAAGCTACTGGGCTACCAGCCCGATAGTGTGCTCATTGATCATCTGGAGCGTGCTAAAGCATTTGTCTATATGGCAGAAGAAGATTTCGGCATCTTGCCGGTTGAGGCGCAAGCAGCTGGGGCGCCCGTCATTGGCTATGGCAAAGGTGGCTTGGCAGAAACCATAGTGCACCAGCAAACAGGCCTGTTAGTTGAAGCACAAAGTAGTACAGCGCTAAAGCAAGGTGTTGCACAGTTGGAGCAGCAACAACAGCCAGATAGCCAACAGCGAATGGCCAGTCTCTGCCGACAGAACGCGCAACGATTCGCAAACAGTGAATTTACTCAAGCCATGCAAAACAGCATCGCGACAGCCTACAGCGCTTTACATTCAGCAAAAAATCGAGGGTGAAGTGGAAGCATATATTCGACAGTTATGGACGTACCGAGGTTTTATACTCGGTAACGTAAAACGTGATTTTCAGAGCAAATACCTAAACTCCATATTAGGTGTGGCATGGACAGTGATACAGCCGCTCTCCATGATCTTTGTCTATACACTCATTTTCTCCCAGATCATGCAGGCCAAGTTGCCAGGAGCCGACGAAGTGTACGGCTACAGCATCTACCTGTGTGCTGGTATTTTAACCTGGGCGTTGTTCTCAGAGATCGTCAACCGTTGCCAGAATGTGTTTCTTGAAAACGCAGGAATGATCAAAAAGATCAGCTTTCCGAAAATTTGCCTGCCTGTCATGGTGGTCATTAACGCCTGTATCAACTTCTGCGTTATTTTCGGCCTGTTCTCTCTATTTTTAATCATTTCGGGCAACTTCCCTGGCTGGGTCTACTTGCTGCTGCCCATCATACTTGCCATTCACATTATGTTTTCGGTTGGGCTAGGGATGACCCTGGGCGTGCTCAACGTATTTTTCCGAGATGTTGGTCAGCTGTTTAGCGTCGTGCTGCAATTCTGGTTCTGGCTCACGCCTATTGTTTACCCCATTACCATTTTGCCCGAAAAATTTCAGGCGTTTATGGAAATCAACCCCATGGTGGGCTTGATGTCGGCCTACCAAACGATCTTAGTCTCTGGGCGCATGCCCGACTGGTCAGCGCTGGTGCCTATCTGTGTGCTGGGTATTTTATTTTGCATCAGCGGCATGATCTTGTTTAAAAAGCACAGCGGCGACATGGTGGATGAACTCTAATGGGAAAAATTAGCATTAACGGCTTGGGCAAAGCCTACAAAGTCTATCCCAATCGCTCCGCCCGTTTAAAAGAGTGGGTTATTCCCGGCAAGCAAACACGCCACGAACTCAAGTGGGTGCTTAAAGATATCTCGTTTCACGTAGAACCGGGAGAAGCGGTTGGCATTATCGGGATCAATGGAGCCGGTAAAAGTACGCTGCTGAAAATGATTACTGGCACCACCAAGCCCACCACCGGCAGCGTTGAGCTAGTGGGCCGCGTGGCTGCCTTGCTAGAGTTAGGGATCGGCTTCCACCCAGATTTTACCGGTCGGCAAAATGCCTACATGGCAGGCCAACTGCTGGGCTACAGCGTAGAAGACCTACACCGGTTAATGCCCGCCATTGAAGAGTTTGCTGAAATTGGCGATTACATTGACCAACCCGTGCGTGTTTACTCAAGCGGCATGCAAATGCGCTTGGCATTTAGTGTGGCGACGGCGCATCGCCCAGATATTCTCATTGTTGACGAAGCGCTCTCGGTAGGGGATGCCTACTTTCAGCATAAAAGTTTTGATCGCATTCGCGCGTTTCGTGAGCAGGGCACAACGCTACTACTCGTCTCCCATGACAAGCAGGCCATCCAAAGCATTTGCGACCGAGCCATCATGCTCAACGCAGGTAGAAAAGAGCTGGAAGGCACGCCAGAAGAGGTGATGGATTACTACAATGCCATGCTGGCGCAAAAAGCCAACAGCCGCCTGGAGCAAGTCGCCCAGGACAACGGCCGAGTGCAAACCGTCTCAGGCACTGGTGAAGCCACAGTAAAAGATATCGCGCTATACAACATGGCCGGAGAGCCGGTAGACACCATCAACGTGGGTGAAAAAGTTACCCTAAACGTGGTGGCCGATGTCCACCAAGACCTACCACGGTTAGTGCTCGGTTACGGCATCAAAGACCGCTTGGGACAGGTCATGTACGGCACCAATACCCAGCTCACCGACCAAGTCATCTTCAATGTTAAGAAAGGGCAGACCGTCACATTCAGCTGCACTTTCAGTGCCGATTTAGGACAAGGCAGCTACTCGGTACAAACAGCGCTGGTTAGCACCGATACTCACCTTGTGGATAACTACGAATGGCGCGATTTAGCACTGGTCTTTAACGTTCTCAATATCGACAAGCACCACTTTGCTGGCTGCAACTGGATGCAGCCCACCATAGGGGTCCAAGTTCAATGAGTTTTGTTTCCTACGCGCAGAATTTTGAAGATGTCATGCTCTGGCGTGCACTCGGCTCCATACAAAACGGCAGCTATATTGATATTGGTGCCCAAGACCCCGTAAAAGACTCCGTCAGCCTTGCCTTTTACCAGCACGGCTGGCGCGGCTTACATCTAGAGCCAACTCACCAATATGCCACAGCGCTACAACAAGCCCGCCCTGACGAACGCGTACGGCAAGCCGCAGTAGGCAGCGCACCAGGCCAGCTAACGTTTTACGAGTTTGCTGATACCGGGCTATCAACGGGCGATCAACACATCGCCCAGCAGCACATTGCCCAAGGCTACACGCCCACCACTCATACGGTAGAGGTGGTCACGCTTGATCAACTGCTAGAAGAGTGGCAACAAGAGCACCGCAGCGGCTCACTCCACTGGCTTAAAATCGATGTTGAAGGCATGGAAGGGGAAGTAATAAAAGGCTGGCAAAACTCGCCAGTACGCCCCTGGGTCATTGTAATAGAAAGCCACGCACCGGGCTCTCAGCAACATGCCCATAACGCTTGGGAAAAAGCCCTCATTGAAAAGGGCTACCAGTACGTTTACACCGACGGCATCAACCGCTTTTATCTTGCTGAGCCGCACCTAGCGCTGGCCGACGCATTTGCCTACCCGCCCAATGTCTTTGACGAGTTCGCGCTGAGTGGGCAAGCCAGCCACGCCTTTTGTAACGAGGTAAAGCACCAGGTACACCTCACCGAAGTGCGTGCCGCCGAAGCAGAAGAAAAGCTCTACCACGCCAACCTGCGTTTACAAGCCTCCGAGCGTGTCGCACAGGAGCTAAAAGACACCACACTGCGCCTGGAAGCGAGCAACCAATACTGCAACGTCTTAGCGCAAGAGAAAGCGCAACTCGACCAAGAGAATGCAGAGCAAGCGCAAACCATCGCAGCCCTGAAGGCAGACATTCACCAACTGCTGAATAGCCGCTCATGGCGTATTACTTATCCCCTACGTATCGCCGCCAAGCCACTCAAGCAGTTGAAACACAGCGTATGGCTGTTAAAAAACGACCCCACACAGTTTAAAGCCAGCACCAACCGTAGGGCTGACCAAGGGCTAAAGTGGCTAGCATGGCAAGTGGCCAGCCGCCCAAGGCTCAAAAAAACGGCCATGGCGATACTCAAGCGGGCTCCCTGGTTATTTGAACGCCTCACCCGGCGCTTAAATCGCGCCGCCGTACAAAGTAACCACGACAAGCAGCCGCTGGCATACCACCAAGCCAAACTGACCGCCCGCGCTCGCCAACTGCAGCACACGCTTACCCGAACACCGCCACGCGCCAACAGGGAGTCGCGCACATGAAAATCGTCATTGACATGCAAGGTGCCCAAGCCCAGAGCCGCAAGCGTGGCATAGGGCGTTATACCCTGGCGCTAGTGCGTGGCCTGGTGCGGCAGCGTGGTCAACACCAATTAGTGCTGCTGCTCAACCGCCGCTTTAAAGAGAGCTGTGACAGCCTGATTGAAGAGTTTGCACCCCAAATAGGGCGCGACAATATACAGTTATGGACAAGCCTAACGCCGGTACACCAAGTCGATACCGCCAACCAAGCGCGTTGGCAAGCCGCTGAAGCTCTCTATGAAAATGTACTAGGCGCACTCAATCCCGATATGGTGCTGATAACCAGCCTGTTTGAAGGGGTAGGGGACGACGCCGTGACCAGTATTAAAGCATGGCGCAGCGACTATCCAGTGGCCGCTATACTTTACGACCTGATCCCCCTGCTGCACCCATCACCCTACCTGGACAACCCAGCCCATGCCCGCTGGTACCACGAAAAAATACACCACCTAAAGCAAGCCGACCTGCTGCTCTCGATTTCCCAAGCCACACGGCAAGAAGGGCTGCAGCACTTGGGAATGCCCGACAGCGCGATTACCAATATATCCTCAGCGATAGACGACCTGTTTATCCCCACCGAGGTGAGTGACGAGCGCCAACAAGTACTGCGTGCCCACTACAGCATCCCCAGGCCCTTCGTGATGTACACCGGAGGCATCGACCACCGCAAAAACGTCGAAGGACTCATACGCGCCTTTGCCAAACTTCCAGAAGACCTACGCCAACGTCACCAACTAGCCATTGTGTGCGCCGTTCACGCACCTGAAAAAGAGCGCCTTCACGCCCTGGCAAAACGACACGGCCTTCGCGAAGACACCCTGGTGCTAACAGGCTACGTACCAGAGCAAGACCTGTTAGAGCTATATAACCTTTGCGAAGTGTTTGTCTTCCCCTCATGGCACGAAGGGTTTGGCCTACCCGCCCTGGAAGCCATGTCCTGCGGCGCCCCGGTTATTGCCTCTAACACCACTAGCCTTCCAGAAGTAGTCGGGTGGGAAGAAGCCCTGTTTGACCCCCACAGTGAACAGGCCATTGCGGAAAAAATTACCCGCGTACTCACCGACGACACCTTCCGCGCGACGCTAAAACAGCATGGCCTAGAGCAGGCCAAGCACTTCAGTTGGGACGCCACCGCCAAAGCAACGATCAACGCCATGGCCGCGTATGTGCCAAGCGATCATAGCGCAACACCCCCAGCGGATAGCCCCGCCAAGCCCAAGCTTGCCTACGTATCGCCATTGCCCCCTGAAAGAAGTGGCATCAGCGACTACAGCGCCGAACTGCTGCCCGAGTTAGCAGACTATTACGATATTGATCTCATTATCGACCAGGCAGACCTCGACCCCGCCGTTCAACAGCACGGCCCGCAACGAGACGCCGCCTGGTTACGCGACCACGCCCACGAATATGACCGCGTGCTCTACCACTTCGGCAACTCATCCTTTCATCAGCATATGTTTGACTTGCTTGAAGCGGTCCCAGGCGTGGTCGTACTTCACGACTACTACCTATCAGGCATTATTGCCCACCGTGAATGGTTTTTCGGCCTGGCCAACAGCTGGGTACAAGCACTTTACGAAAGCCACGGCTACCATGCCGTGGCTGAGCGCTGCCACCACCCGGATGCCGCTGAAATTGTATGGCGTTACCCCTGCAACCTGCGCGTATTGCAGCACGCGGAAGGCGTGATTGTTCACTCGCCAGCGAGCACCCGGCTCGCCAGCCAATGGATATCGCCATCGGCCGCCGAACGCTTCACCACCATCCCCCTCTTGCGCCAACCCCCAAAAGTGCAAGAGACTCGCGATGCAATTCGCCAACGGCTGGCGCTCCCGCAAGAGAGCCTCATCGTCGCCAGCTTTGGCTTTATTGGCCCCACAAAGCTCAACCACCGCTTAGTGGATGCCTTTTTAGCCTCAACGCTTGCGCAAGACCCCAACTGCTACCTGCTACTGGTAGGCGATACTGGCCAAGACACCTACGGCCAAGAGCTGCACCAGAAAATTCGTCAGGCAGGGCTAGGTGAACGCCTGCGCATTACCGGCTGGAACGACGATACCGATTACCATCGCTACTTAGCCACCGCCGATATCGGCGTACAGCTGCGCACCCGCTCACGCGGGGAAACCTCCGCAGCCGTGCTGGACTGCATGAACTATGGGTTAGCCACCATTGCCAACGCCAACGGCAGTATGGCCGACCTACCCAACGAGGCCGTGCTGAAAATTGCCGACGACTTCACCGATGCAGAGCTGATCAGCGCACTGGAAAGCCTGCACCGCGACTCTGCAAAGCGCCAAGCACTAAGCCAAGCCGCCACCCACTGCCTGCGCACCCAGCACGACCCCGCCAGCTGCGCCAAGCGCTACGAACAGGCCATTGAAGACGCCTACCAGCAGCGTATCAACCGTGCAGAAGCCATTGCCCACACACTCCAACGGCACCTGCCCACCGTTACCCAGCTCAGTGAAGCCGATACCTGCCAGCTAGCCGCCTGCCTGGATGCCAACTTTCCCGAACAGCCCCGGCAAGCCGTGCTGCACATTGATATCACCGAACACCTAAATACCCCCGGCAGCCAGCCTCTGGCCACCGCGCTACTGGCGCACTGGCTGCGCGAACCACCGCGCCACTACCGGGTAGAGCCCGTCTACGCCAATGCCGAAGGCAGCTACCGCTATGCCCGCCAGTATGCGCTGACCACGCTCAACTGCGACCCCAACCTGCTGGATGACGACCCTATCAGCCCCCGCGAAGGCGATGTCTGGCTGGCGCTAGGCCTCAGCGAAACCCACCAGCAGCGCGTCGCGGAACATACCCAATGGCTAGATTACCAAGGAGTGCACCTCGGCACGGCCAGCGCCCAACAGTTACCCGGCACGCTGGCAGAGCAAACCGCCACGCTGGTCAACCTGTTAGCACCGCTACCTAGTGCGCCCTCGCTATGGGTGGATATTTCCGAGCTGGCCAAACAAGATGTGAATACCGGTATTCAGCGGGTAGTGCGCAACATACTCGCGCAGTGGCGGGAAACAGCGCCCAATGGCTACCAACTACGGTTAATTGCCGCAGATGCCAAACAGCCAGGCTACTTCCACGCCACCCAATACCTACTGGCACACCAGGGGATGCCCGCCACGCTGCTACCCAACACACCCGCACAGCCGCAACCCGGCGACTGCTTTTTAGGGCTGGACCTTCAACCCGGTGTTGTCTCCCACCAGCGCGAGACCTACCGCCGTTGGAGAGAGCAGGGCGTGCATACCGCGTTTGTGGTGTACGACCTGCTATGCATTCACTACCCCGAATACTTCAGTGAAGGGGGCGAGCACAGTTTCACCCGCTGGCTGCACACCGTAGCGGAAAGCCAGCAACTGATCTGTATCTCCCAAGCAGTGGCCCACCAACTGCAAGCCTGGATAGCGCAGCAGCCTACTGCTGCCCCAGAACGAGTAACGCCACCGCAAGTGAGCTGGTTCCACCTGGGGGCCGAATTAGACAACCTGCCAAGCGACGCCCAGCCCGAAAAAAGCCCGCTGCCTGACGAGCGTCAGGCAGCCCCCACGTTACTCATGGTAGGCACCCTGGAGCCACGCAAAGGGCACCAACAAGCGCTCGCTGCCTGCGAGCAGCTCTGGCAAAATGGCCACGATATCAACCTTGTGATCGTAGGTAAGCCGGGCTGGCAAACCGAAGCGCTGTGTGAAGCGCTCAACCAGCACCCCGAAAAAGGGCGGCGGCTGTTTTGGTGGCAAACCTGCAGCGATGCCACCCTGGCTGCGCTCTACCAAACCAGTAGCGCACTGCTAGCCGCCTCCTATGATGAAGGTTTTGGGCTACCTTTAATTGAAGCTGCCCGCTACGGGTTAGCCATTATCGCGCGGGATATACCCGTCTTTAGAGAAGTGGCCGGGCAGCACGCCAGCTACTTCCAGGCGACAACCCCAGAACCGCTTGCCCAAGCACTAGCCAACTGGCTTGCCGAGTACCGCGCAGGGCAGCATGCCCAATCGGCAGCGCTACCCTGGCAAACCTGGCAGGAGAGTGCTGCCCAATTAACAGCACGCCTACCCACGGCACGCCAAACGGCACCACTAAGCAACAGCATCGCTACGCACATTGCAGGCGAATAAGCAACGAAGCTTTATTAGCACGACACACTAGGAAACGTTATGAACGCAATTATTACCGGTATTACAGGCCAGGACGGCGCTTACCTCGCACAATTGCTGCTAGAGAAAGGCTACACGGTATACGGCACCTACCGCCGCACCAGCTCGGTCAACTTCTGGCGGATTAACGAACTCGGCATTGAACAACACCCCAACCTGCATTTGGTAGAGTACGACCTGACCGATCTCTCCTCCAGCATTCGCCTGCTGCAAAGCACCCAGGCCACCGAGGTCTACAACCTCGCCGCACAGAGCTTTGTGGGCGTCTCCTTCGACCAGCCGATCACCACCGCCGAGATCACCGGCCTAGGCCCGGTAAACCTGCTGGAAGCCATCCGCATCGTCAACCCCGCCATTCGCTTCTACCAAGCTTCCACCTCGGAAATGTTTGGTAAAGTGCAAGCGATTCCGCAAACGGAAACCACCCCGTTCTACCCCCGCAGCCCCTACGGTGTGGCCAAGCTCTACGCCCACTGGATGACCATCAACTACCGCGAATCCTACGACATCTTCGCCACCAGCGGCATTCTGTTTAACCACGAATCGCCCCTGCGCGGCCAAGAGTTCGTGACCCGTAAAATTACCGACACCCTAGCGAAAATTAAGCTAGGCAAGCAAGAGCGCCTAGAGCTGGGCAACATGGATGCCAAGCGCGATTGGGGCTACGCGAAAGACTACGTAGAAGGCATGTGGCGCATGTTACAAGCCGACAAGCCCGACACCTTCGTACTGGCCACCAACCGCACCGAAACCGTGCGCGACTTCGTCACCCTGGCCGCCAAAGCCCTGGATATCGAACTGGAATGGCAAGGCAGCGAAGAGAACGAACAAGGCATCGACCGAGCCACCGGCAAAGCCGTTGTAGTGGTTAACCCTAAATTCTACCGCCCAGCAGAAGTTGAACTACTCATTGGCGACCCAGCCCATGCCCGCGACGTGCTTGGTTGGGAGCCCACCACCAGCCTAGAAGAGCTTTGCCGCATGATGGTAGAAGCCGACCTACGCCGAAACCAACAAGGGTTTTCATTTTAAATGACCGCCAACGCCCCACACACTACCAAGCCAGCCAAGCGTGTGCTGATTACCGGCAGCCAAGGGTTCACCGGGCGTTATTTGGCCGCGTTGCTTCATCAAGCGGGCTACTGCGTGCTGGGCACCTCCACCCGGGTACCGCCCAGCGGTGCAGGCGCACCAGCGGTGGCTCAGCTATATGAGATGGACCTGACCAACGCCGAGCAGGTGCGCCATGTGGTTAGCCAGGCACGGCCCGACTATGTGGTGCATCTGGCGGCCTCTGCCTTTGTGGGTAGCGGCAATGCCGATGCGTTCTATCGCACCAACGTGATAGGCACACGCCACCTGCTTGAAGCGCTGGCCGAAGGTGCCACCCAGCCGCGAAAGGTCATTCTTGCCAGCAGCGCCAACGTATACGGCAACCAGTATGAGGGGCAGCTTTCAGAGCACGCAATGTTAAACCCCGCCAACGACTACGCGGTGAGCAAAGTAGCGATGGAGCACATGGCATGGCTATGGGCCGACAAACTTCCCCTGCTGATTACCCGGCCCTTCAACTACACTGGGGTAGGTCAGGAAGAGCGCTACCTAGTGCCGAAGATAGTAGAACACTTTCGGCGGCGAGCCGACACCATTGAGTTGGGTAATATAAACGTAGCACGTGATTTTAGTGATGTACGCGCGATAGTAAGTGCTTACCAAGGGCTACTGGAAAACGATGCAGTTAACCAAGTGGTTAACCTTTGCAGCGGTACCAGCCACACCCTGCAAAGCATTTTTAACCTATGCGTAGAACAAACGGGCCATACACCCCAAATTGTCGTTAACCCTGCGTTTGTAAGAGCCAACGATGTAAAAGTGCTCTATGGCGACAATACCCGGCTAACGCACCTGCTGCCCGGCTGGGCGCCTACTCCTATGGCAGAAACGATTGCCTGGATGTTGAAAAAAGAGTGAACAAAACGGCCTAATTAGACTAATATGGCCCCTATTCACTGTAATACACTATGAGGCAGCGCTATCATTACCATCAGCATAAAAAAGTAGGCTTAAAAGGGGATAAGCCTCAGCCCTGCTTTAATGTGTTCTCTGGGCACACTGCTGCCTTGACAGTAATGAAAGACGGTGATGATATATGCCAGGTGGATAGCTTCGGGATGCTTTGGGCATGAAAGTGACCCCCCCGAATCTTTTGATTGCCCGGTGTATGGAATCTGAAGCTTATTTGCGGTAGTTTGCTTTTCGCAGTCTGCTGCTTTCCATGTAGCGTGACGCACTAACTCTAGAGGAAACACAAATGGAATTAACAGCACTCCAACAGCTGGTACACCAAATGTACATCGCTTACTACCAGCGTCCTGCTGACCCTGACGGTCTGCAGTACTGGGTAGACCAGCTTGAACAGAATGGCGACTGGACAGCTGTTTCCGCAGCGTTCGGTGCACCGGAAAACGAAGAGAACCAAGCACTGTATGGTGATCTGAACCGCGAACAAACTATCGCTGCTATCTATCAGTCCGCGTTCAATCGCGAAGCCGTGGCTGAAGAAGTTGCGTTCTGGGCAGCTAGCGAATTCTCTGCTACCGACCTGACCTTTGCCATCGTGAACGGTGCGCAAAACTCTGACAAAGCTACTGTTGACAACAAAGTGGCTTTCTCAGCAGAGCTGGTTGCCCAAGTGGGAACCAATGCTGCCTACGCAGAGCTGCAAGACCCGAAAGCACTGCTGACCGCTGTTACTGAAGAAACTGAAGTAACGGCAGGCTACGTCAGCGACGCTGTTGCTTCTGGCAAGGTTGGCGAAGCCTTCAGTCTCACTGCAAATGCCGCTGGTGATACGTTCGTAGGTACTTCAGGTAACGACACCTTTGAAGGTACCACTGCGACACTTCAGGCTACAGATACCCTCGTTGATCAGTCTTCCACTGATAACGATAATTTGAATCTGACGCTGACCAGCGCAATCAGTGCTGGTAACACTAATAAGGCAAAAATTTCTGGCATCGAGAATGTCAATGTCAACTGGGATGCCTTTGGCACAGCCGCAGTTGATGCTGAAAATATTACCGGAGCCAATATCAACTTGACCAGCACCAAGACTGGTTTCCTAGGTTCAGCTGGTGTAACCAACGCAGCGAAGAATACCGTAACTGCTGGCGAAGGCATGGTGGGAACCCTTACTGTAAGCGGTGTTACAGAAGGTACCGTTGAAGGTGGCGCTGCTAAAACGTTGGTTGTTGATGGTACAGCCACAGCAGCTAAAAACCTGAGTGCAACCGTGAATGCTGGTGCAAACACGACCTCAGTTTCGGTCGGTACAACCAACGGTTTCGTTGCAGCCACTGTCGATGCAGGCGCTGCAAAGACTGTCGCTGTCGAAGACGCGGATGGTAATGGTGTAACGACAGAAGGTTACACGGCCAACGTTAAATCCAGCGCTGCTACTGTATCTTTGACTAACGATTTCGATGTCCTGAACTGGGAAGCATCTGCAGATCAAACGCTGACGCTGGCAGATGCGATCGACAAGACACTGGCAATTAGTGGCGACGGTAAAGTTGCGGTTGAAGCAGCTACAGCAAGTGTGGACGGTAAAACCCTTACTGGCGCAGACTCCCTGAAGTTAACTACCGCTGCAGGTGCTGCTGACCTTACCAAAGTGGGTGCAGGTACGATCAATCTCGCTGCTGACGCTGCTGGTACAGTGACCTTTGTCAACGGCCAAAAGGTTCTGTTGTCTGAAACACAAACAGGTGCTACCGACCTGACGGTCAAGAATGCTGCAACCGGTACAGCGGACTCGCTTTCTGTGACGGCTACTAAAGCACAAACTGCGCTGGCGTTCACCGGAGTTGAAACAGTCAATGTCGCTGTCGATGCAAAAGCCACGACAGTCGTGGGTGGCTATGACATTAACCTTGCAACTGTGAATGCGGGTACAAATAAGGTTGTACTGACCGGCAACAACTCTGTTGAGTTCGGCACTGATTTGACTGCCAAATCTCTTGATGCCTCCGGCCTCACGGGTAATCTGAAAGTCGTTTCCACTTCCACAGCAGCTATGGATATCGTGGGTTCTACTGGCAAGAACAACATCGACACAGGCATAACTGCTGCTGGTGTTACAGCAAGTGTTACTACCGGAAGTGCCGATGATACTGTGAAGTTCGATGGCACTGCAGGTGATGCTGTCGCCAACGTAGGCGATGGCAAAAACACGGTCACTTCCGCCGTTGTGGGTGGTACGCTGGTAGTCAATGCTGGTTCTGGTGACGACACCGTTACTGCTACCAGTCTGTCAGCTGGTACTTTGGTTGCTAATCTTGGTGATGGCAACAACACCATTAGCACCTCTCTGGCTAATGGCGCGGCTGATAATGTGACTATCCTCACGGGGTCCGGTACCGACAGCATCAAGCTGGGCGCGGGTACCAACAATGCTGGTGATGTCCTGAGTATCGACGCTGGCGCAGGCAACGATACCCTGACGCTCGACGATGCCGGAGCTCTAACGCTGGGCTCAATCTCCTTGGCTGGCATTGAAACCATCCAAGTAGGTGCTGCGGGTGCGGGCGCTACTACAGCATCGTTTGCTGCAAGTGTTCTAACTGGCCAAAGCTACACGATCTCAGGTGGTAACAATTCAACTGTTACTGTTGCGGCGACCTCCACCACTGCCGGTGAAACCATCGATTTGAGCGGTTTGGTAATCGACCAGAGCATCACCAAAGCAGTTACGGGCGTTACCATTACCGGTCTTGGTTTTGGAGATACCATCACTGGTACTGCTATCGCCGACACCATCGATGGTAAGGCAGGAAATGACACCATCACTGGTGGTAAGGGCGCAGATAGCCTGACCGGCGGTGCTGGAAACGATACTTTCGTATTTGCTGCGGGCGACTCAGGTGTAACTACCGCTACTGCTGATACCATCGTCGATTTTGTTAGCGGAACTGACAAAATTAAGATTGGCACAGCAGGCACGGTGGGTAATTACGCTGAAGCCGATGCAACAGCCGTAACTGATTTGGCAACTGCAGTTGGGAATGCTGAAACAGCATTTGCATCCAGCACCACTGGTCTCCAGTACTACTTAGCCTTTAATATCAACGCTGGCGGTAATGGTGCTCTCATCGTAGACAGCAACAACGATAACGCTGCAGATATGGTCATTCAACTGACTGGCGTTGGCGCTGCTGCTGGATTCGACTTCGCTGACATCGTTGCCTAATCCCTCTCTCTGAGATGGATGCCTATCCTCGATAGGTAAAAGCAAAATAACCCCCGGCCTCGGCTGGGGGTTTTTTGTTAAGGAGCCTGTAATGGCACTGCTTTCCCATCAACTGTTAATTCCTGCCGATCTGGCACCGACATTTGAATCGCAGCGAACACTCTTGCCCTTCGACACGTTCCGTCGGGGCTTCGCGTGGTACCTGTGCCCCGTTGTCGTAGCGAATAAGCAGCAATGGGTGCTGATCAACGTGGCCTTTGGCTTTGTGCAGTTGGTCGAGGAGGATGAGGCAGACACGATAGCCAATGCCGTGGAAAAAGCGGTGTTCGACGCGATTGAATTGGCGTTACCCAATGACCGCGAACAAGACAACGTAAGTGTGAGCTTCAATCCCGACGACGTGCTTTGGCATATCGCTGGCAAAATGCCGACGCATGTGGGGCAACAATACCAACGTGTGGAAAAGGCGTTGCGTCGATGTAACGATCTTTATCAGGTCGATAGCGCCCTTGAGAAGATCAACACCATGCCCCTGGCTATTAATGATCGGCATATTGTGCCGGAAGAAGGCTTTTACGGTGTGTTGTTAGAATTAGCCGACAGGTTTAGGGACTACCGGCAGACGATGCCTTGGTGGAGACAGCTATGGCATATGGGCACGAAGAAAATCCCTTGGATTGACCTGTAAGCTATTGATATAAATTCATTTCTATTGCGTCCTGCAACGGATTTACCTGACTAGTCAAAGAACCACACGCCCTATGTGTCCTGGTACAATGACAACCACTCCGTAAGCGCAGAGATAACGTCTGTGGTTATGCCTTACACACTTATCAGGTGACCCTATGGCCCAATGGATCGCACTCTCCAAAACCCAGCACGCAAAACATTCCTACCTTCCCCGCCAGGGCTATACCTTTGCTGTGAATCAGACCGTAGCACCGGTGCTATTGGCGGAATTACCCAAGTTGATACCGCACTACGCCCTGGGTTTTATCAAGCAGGAAACCGGCTATCAAGCGGTTGCCTTATTGAGTCTGGATGGTCAAAACAACCTCTACCTGCATAGCGATGGGCGCTGGCTGGGCAGCTATGTTCCCGCCTCACTACGCGGTTATCCCTTTACCCTCGCCAATACCGAGGAGGGGCAAAAAGCCTTGTGTGTGGATCAAGCGCATCTGAGCGAGGAGCAGGGCGAGCCGCTGTTTGATGAAGAAGGCAACTTGGCACCGACCGTTCAGCGTACGGTGGAATTTCTCAACCAGTGCGAGCAAAACCGCGAGCTTACGCGGCAGGCTGCTAACGCGTTGGCAGAGGCCGGTGCCATTGAACCCTGGCCCTTGAAGCTTGAGCGCGGCGAAGGCCAAGAGCCGATCAGCGTGAACGGCTTGTTTCGTGTCGATGAAAAAGCCTTAAACGCCCTGGAAGGGGAGGCGTATGCCCAGTTACGCGGTGGCCCGATGGCACTGGCTCACGCCCAGATGTTTTCGATGAGCCAGCTTAGCCAGTTAAGCGAGCGCGCTAAGTTCCATGCCCAGCACGCGACCCAAGAAGTACCGGAAAACCTGGATAGCGTGCTCGATGGTGGGGATGATGACGAGCTAACGTTTGATTTTGACTCGTGAGAATGGTGTAGTGGTGAAAAATTCCTTGAGCGCTTTTTTGGTTAAACCGTGATCAGATCAAGGCTATCATGCGGCTTTGGTTGGGCCGCTTGGTGTATATTTCGGGATGTTCAATGTGCAGGACGGCTTCAGGTCCAGCGTTCACGGTGTAGCTTGCAGAATTACGGGTATGGGCTGGCCTTGGCTTTCGCCAATGAGTGCAGGAAGTGGGACGATTGGGTGTGTTGGCCTAGCGGATCAAGCGCTCAACCGATAGCTATGGTGAAGTCCTCCCAGCCATGGGATGGCTTCCAGGCGACAGCGGCTTGGGTTATGGCCAATGTCACTATCGTTCGCGGCTACCGGATCGATGGGCATAGGTGGCTCGCCGTCATTGGCCATGTGAGGGCGGGCGGTATTGTAGTACGTCCGATATTCGCTCAGCAGCCGGTTAAGCTGCCGGAGGTTCAGCACCACGATGGATGAGAGTAATTCTTCTTTCAGGGTGCGGTTGAAGCGCTCGACCACGGCGTTTTGCCATGGGCAGCGATAGGCAGTGCGCCGAACACGCATACCGAAACTCGGCAAGGTATGAGCGGCGATGTGTGCAAAGATGCTGTCCCGATCCATCAGCATGATACCGCCTCTAGCCTCGTCAAACGGGAATGCCTCGCGGATTTGCTGGGCTACCCATGCGCTGGTGGGGTTATGGGTCGCCCGTGACCAGATCAGCCGACGGCGTTTATGGTCGACGATGTTCAGGATAAACACCTGGCGACAAAGTGCGTCTTTTGTGGTTTTGAAGTCCATGCTGCAGACGGCATGGTTATGAAAGAGGGTTGGCCAGCCAGGATCTTGGTGGCGGCTTGTGTTGGTGCCGGGCGGATGTGGCGTCAGGCCGTGCTTCTTGAGGATTCGTATCACGGTATTCTTGTCGATGGGATGCCTGAGGTCATGTCGCAATATGGCGGCTACGCGGCGAGCGGAATAACCACGGTTATTGCGATGCAGTGTCAGGATCCAGTCTTCGACATAGTCCAGTGTTGGCGGGCGACCACTGCGCGGCCCTGCCAGAGACTTGCGGTGCCAGATCAGCCGTAACTGCCGATG